>JAEEGH010025251.1_pt1 | contig 11927 bp, 10 predicted proteins | sample 9134181 | NCBI WGS metagenome assembly JAEEGH01 (sample SAMN16246544, study PRJNA631951) | gut metagenome | biome: gut microbiome; feature: rumen; material: DP-attached | host: Bos | place: Iran: Karaj | collected 2018-10
CTCCCACTCAATCCCTTCCCTAATCACCTTGGCAGGCACACCACCCACCAAGCAATGCGGCGGCACATCGTTACGCACAACAGCCCCCGCTGCCACGACTGCGCCATCGCCGATAGTTACTCCTTTGCATATCATCGCGTTGCTGGCAATCCACACATGGTTGCCTATGACAATCGGTGCTGTCGGATTGTTTCCATCAATACTATGATGATCACTATCAGCGATGGTAACATTGTCACCTATGCCGCAATCATCACCAATCTCAACATGGCAGAAACAATTCAAGGTCGAATTGGTGTTCATAAAACCTTTTTCGCCTTTCAGTTCAAGCACCGCATTGGGAGCCACATAAATGGAAGCTCCTTGATATAGTTTGAAATCACTGTGGCACAGCAAAGTAGAATTTTCAGCCAAACGCAACTCCGAGACAAACCTTCTCCTCTTGTCGACAAACCACGAGGCATTTACCTCAAAACTCCTGTTGATGACGAAATCGGCACTATTTGCAATGCGAACCATACTATTTGGATTCACAACCAACTTGTTCGGATCCTGCTTTCTGTACACGAAATACATCTTTGGGTGATTGTCTATTCGCCCTTGCCTCTTTTGAGCTTTCCATTCATTGTATTTTCGGTTCAATTTGCGGAACATGACAGCCTTAATTATTTCTTGAAGAACTTCATCAGTTTTTTCCCAACTCTATACGCTTTAGAATCGAGAATTGCTTGATATTTCGCCGACAACAATTCTATCTTTCCCTGGAGCTCCAATTCTCTTGATTGATAAATCGCCAAATCTGTAGCCACTGATTGTTCAAAGGTTTCCTTGAACATTAAATACTGACGTATCACCTTTTCCTTTTCTGTTGTTCTCTCATTATATAGAAAAAACCTATCTATCGGATACAACTCTGAAAACGCATTTGCCACCACATTACCTTTTGCTATCTTCATCAGCCATTCACAAATTGTTTTCGTTACATAATGTCGAATAAATGCCGTTGAGAAATCATAAGACTTGAAATAATCATTATCACACGGATGCCCACCAGCATCTACAACTACATAAGGCCTATCTTTCGGAGTATGTACTGTAATCATTGTATTCCCGATGTCGATGCCTCCTCTGATAATCGACTTAACATGGTTATTCTCAGGAAAATCATATTGCACTTTCTTATCATAGTCCAATGGTTCCTTGAATCTGTCTAACACACTATAGTTATCATCCAATTCAACAATGCCGTTGTCACCAAAGCACATCCAATTCAAATGCACAATTTCAACTTTCGAGTCAAATCGGCCCAGAAACTCGTCAATCGCATGCAAGCCCGATTCCTTTGAAAAGGTGATGAACTCATCCACATCAATAAAGGCTATCCAATCATACAAATGCCCATATTGCTTGTAAAACGAGGTATATGCCTTGTTCTGATACGCTTTTTCACCACGGCAATCCAAGATAGAAACGTCGTCGTATCCATTAAACAATGGTTCTATCCGCTCCCCATCCACATTATTATTGTCATAAATAAAGATATGGCTAAACCCCAAGGCCAGATGATAGTCGGCCCACTCTTTCAAATAATTGTTTTCGCACTTGGCGATGCAGCAAATTGCCGTTTTCATTACCAAGACCTTTCAAATCAATAAAAAAAGCCTTCCACCATCGCCTGAGGGAAAGCGTCAACCAATTTCCCCTTCACCCATACATCAGATGAGATTACCGTGAAAGGATATGTGTTTTCTACCAAATCACAGACACTGCCATCTTGTTTGTCTTTATAGGATGCATATAGCAAAACATTATAATTGCCACCCTTCAAAAGCAAACGCGGCACTTCGACGGTGCAACACTGCCTATTCTCATTTGAGATGCTAGACCGATGCTCATAAGATGAGAAAGTGATGACATCCGTTCCGTACATATCCGTAATATGAACTCGGATGTTCATCGAAGACATATCAATGCTTTTGTCAAGTATGGAATAATCCATCTTTATCTTCAAGGGAGCCCCCGACAGAATACTGTCCACAAGTCTACCGTTGGCATCATAGAAACCTATCTTCTCAAACCTGAACTTTCCATTGCCAAGCCTATCGGTGCGTTCCGCTAAATCCACTTTTTGAGTATCGTAGGCACATAGATAGCGCTCCACGGTTTCGTCAACGGTTCCCGCAAAATCAACCAACCCGTTCTTTAGAAGTATCCCACTTTTGCACAATTTTCTAATAGAGGCCATGTTATGGCTCACAAACAGCACTGTCCTACCCTCACCCATGCTCACATCCTTCATCTTGCCAATGGCCTTCTTCTGGAACTCGGCATCGCCTACTGCGAGCACCTCGTCCACAACGAGGATGTCTGGCTCAAGATGGGCCGCAACGGCGAAGCCAAGACGCACCATCATACCTGAAGAGTAACGCTTCACAGGAGTATCAATGTAACGTTCACAGCCCGAAAAATCGATGATTTCGTCAAGTTTGCTCTTGATTTCAGCCTTGGTCATGCCCAAAATAGCACCATTCATGTAAATGTTTTCGCGCCCTGTCAACTCGGGATGGAAGCCTGTACCTACCTCAAGCAACGAAGCGATGCGGCCTTTAGCCTTGATAGTACCCGTGGTTGGTCCTGTCACGCGAGAGAGCAGCTTCAGCAATGTGCTCTTGCCCGCACCATTCTTGCCGATAATACCCACGACATCGCCTTCCTCCACATCGAAGGTAATGTCTTTCAGTGCCCAAACGAACTTCGAGTTGCCTGCCTTGGAACGGTCATTCACTTCACCCACCTTCAAATAGGGGTCTTCCTGCCGCAAAATGGCCGTCTTGAACCAACGATAGACATCGTTGGTGAACATACCTGTACCAACGACACCTAAATTGTACATTTTCCCCACATGCTCAAATGATATTACTTTTGTCATCTCAATTCAAATTAATGCTTAATGCGTTCAACATCAGACGGTGTCGATAAAGTTTTTTTCTACCCTATTGAACACCAACACACCAAAGAACAGGGTCACCAACATACAGCCCACACCATAGGCCATCCAACCCCAGTCCATGAGTCCAATGCCCGTGGCACCATAGCGGAACGCCTCAAAGAACGGAGCCACAGGATTGTACTTCAAGAAAGTGCCGTAAATGCTATCCTTCACCACGCTCATCGGGTAAATCACCGGCGTGGCATACATGAGCAGGCCGAAAACGAAGCTGGTAAACATGCGCAAGTCACGGTATTTAGTGGTCAATGCCGTGACAAACAGTCCCCACGACAAACCCGTTAGTGCCAGAATGAGAAGATATACTGGGAAAAGCAACAATGTCCAGTTCGGGTGAATATCAACACCTTGGCCGAACACATAATAAAGATACACTCCAATAAACATCAGCAATTGAATAGCCATCTTGAAAAGTTGCGAAGTCATGGAAGCCAATGGGACAATCAGACGAGGAAAATACACTTTACCGAACACTCCAGCATTACCCACAAGCACTCCTGAAGAAGCAGCGAAACAATGACTGAAATAATTCCACAATAGAATGCCAGACATATAAAAGATGGGTTGTGGAAGTCCGTCGGTGGAGATGCCTGCGATGCCACCGAACACCACCATATACATCAAAGTAGAAAAAACGGGTTCGATGAAAAACCAAAGTGGCCCCAAGACGGTCTGTTTGTACATTGTGGTGAGATTACGCACAACATAAATGGAATAGAGGTCGCGGTAACGCCATAGGTCCTTCAGCCCGAAGGAGAAGAATTTCCGCTTCGGCTTGATGACTGTCGTCCATTCCGACTGTTCTTTTCGTTCTACTTTCATCAAATTATTGTTTTATAGTTTTAGTTGATTACACATCCGTTCAATACGACTCTCGTCTTCAGCCGACAAGCGAGCATAATATAATTTCTTATTCAACAGCCACTGCAACTCAAAATCAAGTGCTTTATGGATAGCCTTATACAACTTTTTCTCATCTGTATCCATAGTAATAATCACTTTTCGGGTCTCAACACGGTCTGCCACATCACTCATGCCCATTATAAATGGTATGCTCTCTTTCCCAATATTACCGCCAAAGTTGGTGGTATGGCCAGCGTTTCGTGACATCTGCAAAAGCTCTCGCGTTGCATCGAAAACCGGTTTTGATTCAATATCCTTTCTGTCAATATCCATCGAAGCAGAAAGATCACTACGACCAACTGTGACTGCATCGAGGAAACCTTCACCTGCCCCAAGAATCTCTTTATAATTGGCGAGGCATGTCTTGGTCTCCGCATTGATAATCCATTCAACAGACTCCAAATCTTCACCATAGACACGTTTTGCGGCAGAAACGAACTTGCTCATGGCGAATGGAGTCTCTATCATCGGAGCCATGATGCCTGTTGCTCCAAGAAGCTTGCACTGCCGCATGTCATGAACAGCTTCGCAACCGCCGATCTTAATGACAAACTTCAAATCTGCACGTAATATCAGTTCTCGAAGGTTGATAAGCTCGTCCATTCGAGCACCTTCTGCCTCAAATTCGGCTTTAATCCCATATACACCATACACCTCTTTTAGCTCAAACAAGCTATCAAGCATTTTTTGTTCTTCTCTATTCATCGATATAAAACCTACTATTTATGTTACGTAATTCAAGTTTCACAAGTTACGGTATATCCTTATGGGATGCTGGAAAACTTGAATAAACTAAATTTTACTCATGTACTTATCTACTTATGTAAATCCAGAAACCTTCCAATTTCTGATAAACAAATCTCATACACATTTTCACTTTGATACTTTTTGTACCAATCAGCGACCAAGTCAATGGTTTGGAAAGCATCCAACCGAGGTCTCCAGCCCAAATGGGTTTTCGCCTTGGTAATGTCCAGCATCAGTAGATTTGCTTCATGGAGGGCATTAGGAACAGACACATCTGTCAATTCACCATACCCAAAACTCTTAATCAACTTGGTTGCAACTTCCCAAACAGTAGATACACTATCCTGCTCTGGGCCAAAGTTCCATCCCTCGCAATACTTGGTGGGTTCCTCCCACATCTTCTGGGCAAGTAACAAATAGCCACTCAATGGTTCAAGCACATGTTCCCAAGGACGGACAGCTTTTGGCGACCGTATTTCTATAGGCTTTCCAGCCTCCAACGCCCGGATGCAATCAGGGATGATACGGTCTTTCGCCCAGTCGCCCCCTCCAATCACATTACCAGCCCTTACACTAGCAAGACTAACATGGTGCTTCTTCCCAAAATCGTTGGGGTTAAAGAAACTCCTGCGCCAACTTTGGATAGCAATCTCGCAAGCTCCTTTACTGGAAGAATACGGGTCATAACCCCCGAATGGGTCATCTTCCTTATAACCAGTCATCTGCTCTTTATTGTCGTAGCACTTGTCAGTGGTTATCATCACACCAACTTTTACGCTGTCAGTTACGCGAATGGCTTCCATAATGTTGATGGTTCCCATCACATTGGTTTGGTAGGTTTCTACAGGAATTTCATAGCTGAGTCGCACCAATGGTTGTGCTGCCAAGTGAAACACTATTTCTGGCTGGTAATCAGCAAAGATATCCTTCATCTTCTGTCCGTCACGAATATCAGCTCTGATATCAGCCTTAATCTTATTCCCGATGTCGCTAAGGACAAAGTTGTCTTTTCCAGAATACGGCTCCAACCCAACACCAACTACTTCTGCACCCAGTTTGTGCAGCCAAATACAGAGCCAACTACCCTTAAAGCCAGTATGGCCTGTAACGAGAACCTTCTTCCCCTTATAGAAACCATTAAAAATGTCTATCATCGATTGCAGAATTCTTTGATACAGTCAGCCATGTATTGAAGTTTCTCGTCGGTCATTCCAGGATAAACGCCAATCCAAAAGGTATCGTTCATAATCTGGTCTGTAACTTCCAATGTGCCAGAAACGCGATAGTCCACATCCTTTCTGTATTGATTAAAGGCAGGATGTTTCAAAAGGTTTCCAGCAAAAAGATTGCGAGTCTGCACTTTATTGCTCTCCAAAAATCTGGTAAGATCCGTACGAGTAAATCCAGCATCTTTTTTAACGGTGATAAGGAAGCCGAACCAACTAGGCATTGAATTCTGTTGGGCTTCTGGAAGGATTATCCCTTTAGTTCCCTCAAGTTGTTCCTTTAAATAATCGAAATTGTGACGTCGACGAGCCACGATTCCATCCAATTTCTCCAATTGTGCGCAGCCTATAGCTGCTTGCATGTCGGTGGCCTTTAGATTGAAACCTAAATGACTATACACATACTTATGATCATAGCCAACGGGAAGTTGACCAAATTGTTTACTAAATCGATAGCCACATGTATTGTCCACCCCACCTACACACCAACACTCACGCCCCCAGTCACGGAAACTCTTCACATATTTGTCTAATTCAGGATTATTTGTATAAACAGCACCGCCTTCGCCCATAGTCATGTGATGAGGAGGATAGAAACTGCTGGTTCCAATGTCACCAATGGTACCTGTCTTTTTCCACGCTCCATCGATGAAGTATTCCGAGCCAAGAGCATCACAGTTGTCCTCAACCAGCCATAGGTTGTACTTCTTGCAGAAATTCACAACGGCTTGGAGGTTGAAGGGATTGCCAAGTGAATGTGCAAGCATTACTGCTTTTACCTTTGGAGAATACGCTTCTTCCAACTTGGAAATATTGATGTTGTATTCCGGAATAGACATATCCACAAACACAGGTACCGCGCCATATTGGACAATCGGAGACACTGTAGTCGGAAAACCCGCAGCCACAGTAATCACCTCATCGTCACGCCTAACCTGGCGCTCACCCAGCTCTTGGGCAGTCAAAGCATAAAAAGCCAATAAGTTGGCAGATGAGCCCGAGTTCACCAAAGAACAATACCTCACTCCTAACCATTGGGCAAAACGGGTCTCAAACTTTTGTGCCCAAGGGCCAGCCGTCAACCAAAAATCCAATGACGAGTCCACGAGATTCACCATTTCTTCCGCATCAAAATAACGGCCTCCATAGTTGATACGAGAAGTGCCAGGGACAAACTTGTCCTTCGGTTCGTGAACTTCCTTGTAATAGGCTCTAGTTAGCTCAAGAATCTGTGCCTTAAGTTCTTCTTTTTTTGACATATATAGTTATTTTACAATGGGCACCGTTCTTTCCCATTTCTTCCATGGTGCCTTGTCCTCAGCAAGCAGCCTCTCCAACAATGTTTTTTCTCGAATATTGTCCATGCATTGCCAAAAACCTTCATGGATATACGACATCAACTCACCTTGCGAAGCCAGTGTTTCCAACGGCTTGCGCTCGAATACACAACCGTCTCCATCCAGCAAGTCAAAGATTTCTGGTTCCAGCACCATATAGCCGGCATTAATGGGCGCGCCATCACAAGCGTTCTTTTCCCGGAAAGCCTTAACTGCACCTCCTTCAATATCCAGCACACCTTTCTCTTGAACCATCTTAACAGCGGTCAACGTCGCAACTTTCCCATGATTCTTATGGAATTCAAGAAGTTTTTTTATGTCCACATCACACACTCCATCGCCATAAGTCATCATAAAAGTCTCATCACCCACATACTCTTGCACTCGCTTGATACGCCCCCCTGTCATTGTATTGTACCCAGTGTCAACAATTGTCACTTTCCATGGCTCCAGCTGGCTATGATGCACTGTCATCTCATTTTTCCCATTGCGAAAGTCGAAGCTCACATCACTGTTGTACAGGAAATAGTTCGCGAACCACTCCTTAATATACTCTTGCTTATATCCAGCACAAATGATGAACTCATTGTGTCCGAAATAGGCATATTCCTTCATGATATGCCATAGAATAGGCATACCACCTATTTCAATCATTGGTTTGGGTTTGAACACCGACTCTTCGGAAATACGAGAGCCGAAACCTCCAGCAAGTAGAACTACCTTCATATAATCTTTCGTTTTCGTTTCAACAGGTTCATAAGCGTCTCAACTACAATTCGGTTACGCTTTTGTATTGAACTTAATTTCTCAAAAACCTTTGTTTCAGTCGTTTAGAACAAACAAAAAGGTTGAACATCAATCGATGCTGTGAGCAAAAGCGCTTGAACGAAGAAACATTAGTCGGGCTTTGACTTCCATAATATCGAGCACTGGCAAAGTCTTTCACATCAAACGCTTTCGACACCAAACGTCCAGCAACATACCGTTCCCAACCTATATCATAAAACGGAAACTTGTCGGGAAACAATTCCCCCAAATATCGATACACCTCTTTATCACCCTTATAACGTTTGGCCAACTGTTCCACAGAATCTGGACGTGTGATGCTGACCGTCTCAATGCCAAATGTAGCCGTCGAAACAGGCAACACATCGACATCTGAATAAGCAGTCAAAATCACCCAAGCCGGCCAATCCTGCAGTGAAAAGCGACGCCTGATAAACTCATCCAAATCCAGATGGGCTTTCATGAAATCGGCACGATACATAATTGTTGCATTGCAAAAGCCTCCACCTCCCCACATTGCCTGCTGAATATCCACACTACGGTCAATACAGGCCTTGCACTCGCAAATCTCACCTGTTTTGCGATTGTGTGTACGGTGATCGGTGATGCAAATATTACAATCTGGATGCAATTGCATATAGTCTAATTGCATTTGTAACTTGAGCGGATTGTGCCAATAATCATCATTATCACAGTTGCATATAAACTCCCCACGGCAGTCCTTGACACACTGCGCCCAATTGGCACCCAATCCCATGTTTTGGTCACGTAGGAAAAGCCGGATGATGTCAGGATACTTTTGCCTATATTGCTCCAGCACTTCACGAGCATTATCGGTAGAACAGTCATCACCGATAACTATTTCCATATCGGCATCCACTTGTTGTGCGATAATGCTATCTATGGTTTCTCGCACAGTATCAGCACGGTTATAAGATGGAATGATTACAGAAATAAGAGTATTATTTGTTGTTTTCATTATGTAAACTATACATTTTTCGAAATAACATAACAAAAAAGTACTCTCAATACGATAACATAAGACAACCTACCACCATTAAAGAAAATACATCCTTTTTATTTTATTATTCAAACGTCTTACAAAGTCACCCACATACCACAATGGCAAAGTAACAATATACCAATAAAAATAGGGCATAGTATAGTAATGTTGTCTCAATATGGTGAACGCATTCGAGGTATCGAATTTCCCTTTTTTCCTCAACAACAATACCTCCGCAATGTTTTTTCTATAATGCCTCAAAAAAACCAAGTCGTCGTCTCGCATCGTTCGTTTAGATATATGACCATCTTTATAATAAAACTGTTTTATTATAGAATAGTTTTCCAAATGTACTTTATAAAAACTATAATCCTGTGAATACTTATGTTCTGCCCTTTCTGTTGGTATCCAATATGGATCCAAATAAACGAGGCGACAGCCATGCTTTTTTACAATAATCTGATAAGTCCAGTCAACTTGTGACAATTGAAGATGAGTAAAGCGTCTTTTTTCTGTAACCTCTTGCCAATCATCATTCCATGTTCCGAATAAACTTATTGCCGTACAAAACAATGACACCCGTTGCACATATTCGTCCAAATTATTGCATATAATCTCACTTGCTTTTATTCGTTCAAAAACCGGTTGAGTAACAAAAAACAATGCGTGATGTTCAGCGTGATGCGCTATGATTTGCTGCTTCATTAACCGCAAAGCATCATTAGGCATATAAATACTATCGTTCATTAATTTTATATACTCGCCATTCGCATAATCCAGTACGATGCAGAAGTTTTCATCTCTCACATTCTCCTCATTTCTATAGTACTGGAAATTATGATAATCAGCAGCTAAACGTTCGCATATTTTTTGCGTATCATCTGTAGAAGCATTGTCAGAAACAATAATTTCCACAGTATCATCACATTCTGGTGCTGCAAAATAATGCTTCAATGAACGCTGTAGTATTTCACAACGATTGTAGGTCGGAATACAAATAGATAGCAATGGCCTTTTGTCTGGCATAATTAGGGTCTAAACACACATTCGTCCTGTAGTTCATCATTCATAAACGGTGCCATCTTCTCCAAAGGCGCAGAAGTCATCTTGCCTGTAACTTTATCCATAAAAGAGGCAGATTTGGGAAACAAAGTCTGTTCCGGATGCATGTGTACCTCGCAGATAATAGGTCCTTCTGCTGACAGCGTTTCAGCAATGGCTTGTTGCAGCTTTTCACCATTCTCACTAATGGAAAGGTATGGAATGTCATACGCCTCTGCTATCTTTTGCAAGTTAGCACACACAACACCGCTGGCTGGATTGCTGCCCGTGAAATGTCCACCGAAGAAAGACTTCTGTGTGGTCTTAATCGCCAAATAACCTTCATTCTCCAGCACAAACACTTTGAGCGGCATCTTATATGTTACCAAGGTCTGCAGCTCTTGAATATTCATTTGCAGCGAGCCATCACCCGTAATGAGTATTGTACGACCGTTCACATTTGCCGTTATCGCGCCAATAGCAGCCGGCAGGTCATAACCCATTGCTGCACAACCCTGATTGGCAAATACGCGTACTCCTTCTTTAATTTTCATGGCTTGATAGGTACAGGTATATGCCGTACCATTGCCCGTCACCACCACATCACCTGTTTGCAGTTGATGGAAGAGTTCATCGGCAAACTTATAGGAATTGCAATAGCCCTCCATATCAGGATTATCGTCAAACAAGGTCGGCAGTTTCTTCTCAATGGTTCTACCCCATTGTTTCCACGAATCAAAATGATATGGTTTATCTTGCGTCTTTTCAAGCAATGCATCTATCACATAGCGCAAATCCGCATGGACGGGCAAATCTATATTGAGTGTCGGCTTGTGCAATTCCGCATCGTCTATGTCCACCATGACCTTGAAGGCTTTCGGAGCCAGCAAATCATAGGCATAGCCCACTTGACGAATACTGAGCCGTGTACCTAAAACAATGAGTAAATCGCTATTCTGTACCATGATATTGCCTATACGGTCACCACAAATACCCGGCTTGCCAAAGCAAAGCGGATGGTCGTGCCAAATAATATCGCTACCGCTGATGGCGGTGACGACAGGTACATCCAAATGCTCGGCCAATTGGATAAACTGTTTTTCTCTCTGTGCCAAACGCACGCCATTGCCCACATAGATGACAGGACTCTTAACCGAAGAAAGCTTGCCCAACATTGTTTCCAATCCTCTATCTATTGCAGCATAATCCCATTTTGTTTCCAACTCAATTGGGTCGAATTGGCGCAGACCAGTTTCGTCAATCATAGCTGCTTGCACATCAAGCGGTATATCCAACCAAACGGGGCCAGGACGACCATTTTGGGCAATATACATTGCCTTGTCCAATTCATAGAGAATATCCGTTGGATTTGTGACTGTTTTGGCATATTTGGTGATTGGCGAAACGATGGCTACGATGTCGGCTTCTTGGTCGCCCAGTTGGCGCAGAGGCAATTCTGGATAGGTGTTTTTGTAAGTGCTTGTCTTGATTTGTCCCGAAATGTAAATTGCAGGAATCGAATCCAAATACTGACCCAACACGCCTGTCACGGCATTGGTGCCGCCAGGACCGGTTGTCACATTGGTAACGCACATCTTGCCAGTTGCACGGTAATAGCCCTCCTGTGCAATGGCCGACGCCTGCTCATGGTGGTTGCAGATATAAGCCAGTCCTTCGGTATGGCCGATGCTGTCGTTGAGGTGCATGGCGCCACCACCCGTCACCATGAAACAATGACGGATACTGTGCTTCCCCACTAAATGTTTGAAAATGAAGTCAGAGAGTTTTATCATGGTTTATTTCTTTTTAGATGCTGTATTATTACCCCTTAAACACAGACCTAATTTTGTAATCTTTCTTTTCAGGTACTGGATATT
>JAEEGH010025252.1_pt1 | contig 11927 bp, 14 predicted proteins | sample 9134181 | NCBI WGS metagenome assembly JAEEGH01 (sample SAMN16246544, study PRJNA631951) | gut metagenome | biome: gut microbiome; feature: rumen; material: DP-attached | host: Bos | place: Iran: Karaj | collected 2018-10
CTTGCGCGAGAACAGGTATCTTCTGGCTATGAACAACGGGGTCTTCATGGTGGGGCGGTGTGAGGGCTATTGTTTCAGCAGTCGGTTGATGTTCTCCATATAGTCCAGCGTGTCGTCCAAGTAGAATTCCAGTGTGGGGATGATGCGCAGTTGCTTGCCTTCGCGCATGCCCAGCCGGCGCCGCAGGTCGGCGGTGTTCGTCTTGATGGCTTCCATCACCTGCTCCTTGCTGACGCCGCCGATGGGGAAGATGCTAACGTAGATGCGGGCTATGGACAAATCGCTGGTGATGCGCACGGCGGTCACGGTGATGAGCGACTGCCCCAGGGTGGGTTTCATCTCTTTCAGGAAGATGTCGCTCATGTCCTGCTGTATCAGGCGCGATATCTTTTGTTGTCTTGTTGTTTCCATGGTTAGGTGTTATGTTGTTACCACACCCATGCCGTGCGGCTGTAGGTGCGTTCGATGCGTTGTTCGGTGGTGTCGGGCAGGTTGCAGAAGAAGTCGATGCCCGTGAGGGCTTCCAGCGAGTCCACGCTGCAGGCGTTCTGCATCATCTCGTCGCGGGGGCAGAAGTTGTTCCAGCTGTACCCGTGGGCGTCGTGTGCCATCCAGAAGGCGATGCTGCTGTACTTGCCGCCACTCACGCCCAGGATGGCCATAAAGTAGTAGTGGGGTACGGCCGCTGTCACGCTGGCGCCGGCGGCGTTCACGGTGGGTTGGAGTGTGCATTGTCCGGGGGCGATGGTGCCTCCCTTGCACACGTAGAGGGTGTCGTAGGTGGTGCAGCTGCCCCATTGGCGCACGATGCTTTCCAGCGTGCTCCAGTAGCCCGAGTTGAAGTCGCCTATCTGGGGCGACATGTTGGTCATGTAGAAGGTCTGCACGTTGGATTCGACATCCAGCAGCCGGTCGGCCGAGGCCACCAGATGGCCGCGGTGGTAGGTGGTGCCTGTGTGGCGCGAGATGAGGCCCATGCTTGTCGTGCCCAGCTGCAGGGCGCTGTCCAGGTCGGGGTCGGGAGCAAAGGGCTCGTCGCTGCGTTCCACGTTGCGGGCTTTGTTGCTGTTGTCGAAACGGAACGCCACCCAGCGGCTGTGGAACACATCGGAGTGGTATTCCACGCAGTAGTTGTAGACCTTTGCCCCTGTGGCCGTATCGGTGGTCTCGTGCAGCAGGAAATGGATGTCGGCACCCTTCATCAGGGCCGGCACCTCCAGGCGTCGCACCTCGGCGCCGCCGAGGTTGGCGTTGGTGTTGCCGTGGTGTCCCGGCTCCGGCAGGGGCGGCTCCTCTTTCTGGCACGATGTCGCCGTGAGGACCACCAGGGTGGCCAATGCGGTATACAGGATGTGGCGCAACGTCATGAGGGCTTGTTTTCCGTCGTTGGGGCCACCGTCGCCCTTCTTGTCTCGCACAAAATATGTAGCGATAGTGGCTTATATGATTTACTGATTTTTACTAACGGTTGCAAAGATACAAAATATTTCGCACATACCGAAAAATCATCCCCGTGGAGGGGCGTTTGTGTAGTTGAGAACTACAGCATGTGTAGTTGAGAACTACAGCATGTGTAGTTGAGAACTACATAACGTGTAGTTGAGAACTACAGAGCATGTAGTTGAGAACTACACAAGCCCCCCTTTTGGGTTGCATCTTTCAAATGGGTGTAAGATACTAATTCAGTTGCTTTTGTGATGGCTTTTACGCTCCGTTTGGGAAGCATGGGAAATCGGGTGGGCTTACTGGTCTTTGACCACCAGGGTACCCCTCCGCACGAAGCCGGCGCAGGGTCCCTCCCGGACGGTGAGGACGTAGAAGTAGTTGCCTGCCGGCATCCCATCGCCGCAGAAATCGTTGCGGTAGTCGTCGCTGATGTATACGCGGCGGCTGTTGGCCGTGTAGATGACCACCTGCACCGGCGCGTAGTTCTCCAGCCCCTTGATGACAAAGCAGTCGTTGATGCCGTCGCCGTTGGGGGTGATGACGTTGGGGATGAGCCATTGCGGGCGCATGGGTCGAGCGTGCGGCGCATGACGCAGCGTGGTGTCGGGGGTGGAATGGGTGTCGGCTGCCGCGGTATTGGGCAAGGACACCTCCGCCAGGTTGCCGTCGTCGGTCGTGATGGTTGATATTGGCTGCGGTTCCCGTGAGGTTGTCGCCGGAGGAGCGTCACTCTCGCTGGCCGTCGGGGCGGAGAGAACGTTGGCGGTAGTGGTGCCTTTTCTCGGCTCGGAGGCGTTGCCACGGAGCGTCACACCGTGCGTCTGACTGGCAGCAGGGGCGGTCTCCATGGCCACGGTTGCGGGTATAGCTACGGTGATGGCGTCGTTAGCCGAAGTGGCGGCAGGGGAGGCGGGTTGCTGCGCAGGAAGCGTGTCGTTGTGCAACGGCTGCAAGAGCATCATCGCCACCCCGGTAGCGGCCACCAGTACAGCAGCCACGATGATTGTCGTGATCAGGTGGCGACGGCGCCGAGCCGATGCCTGGCTCCGCTCTATCTTCTCCCATGCGCTTGCCGGCGGCTGCTCCTCGGCATCGCTGAAGGCGTGGAGCATCAGGCGCTCTATGTCGTTATCGTGTGTGTGGTCAGGTGTCATATCGTTGTTTCTCCCAATATCTTTCTCATTTGTTGGCAGGCACTGTAGTAGCGGCTTTTGACGGTCGATTCCGCTGTGCCGAGCATCTGCGCCACTTCGTTGAACTGGTATCCGTCCACGGCTATCAGGTTGAGCAGCGTGCGTTGACCGTCGTCGAGGTGGCTCAAGGCCATCTGCAGGGTGTTGCGCAGGTCGAGGGAATCCTCGTTGCCGCTGTCGCCCAAGAGTGCCTTCTCCGGTATCTCCTCCATCGACTGCTGCGGTAGGCGTTGCTGCTGGCGATAGTGGTGGATGGCGGTGCGTACGAAGATGGTGCGCATCCATGCCTCTATGTTGCCGTCGCCGCGGTATTGGCCTATGGTGCGGAAGATGGTGAGAAAGCCCTCGGTCAGAATATCTTCGGCCAGCATCTCGTCGCAGGCGTAGCGGCGGCACAAGGCGTAGAATCGCGGGCTGTAGCGGTCGTACAGGAGCCGTTGGCATTTGGCGTCGTTCGCCATGCATCCGTCGATAATCTGCTGTATGTCGTCGTTTTGCACCTGTGGGGGCTTTCTTTGGCATCTCTCTGCTTTCGGGGCAGCCGGTGGGAAAGACAGAGTTATGAGGGTTGATAGTTGGGAAAAGTTTGCCTCAATAAGTTAAATGGTGTTAATCACATAGGTCTTCATTCACTTTTTCCCATTCGCCATGCAAAGATAAGCAAAAAAATCGTGACCGCCTGCGTTGTGCTTGCAAGGGAAAATAATCTGATTGCAATCTTCTGTTTGTCAGTAGCTCTCAACGAGAACAAATCCGAAGTCGCCTCTCCCCAGAAGTCGTGTATGCTGTCGGCTGACGAAAAAATCGTATCTTTGCATCAACATAGTTTTCGAGTGACAATAATATAATACCATTATATATATGGACAATATAGCATCAGGCGACAACGAGATTCTCCGTGTGGAGGGGCTGAGCAAGACCTTCACCCTGTCGCGCAAACAACAAAAGATAGAGAAAACCAGAGCCACCAAGAAGGTGGCGGTGGATGACGTATCGTTCACCGCCGGCAGGGGCGAGATATTCGGTTTGTTGGGGCCTAACGGCGCCGGCAAGACGACCACGCTGCGTATGCTGGCAACGCTTATCAAGCCCGACAAGGGTGATGCCTTTGTCGACGGCTCCAGCATCGTGAACCACCCCGAAGAGGTGCGCGCCAAGATAGGTTTCCTCACCAGCGAGCTGAAGCTGGAGGATTTCTTCACACCCAACTACCTCTTCAATTTCTTCAGTCAGCTGCACGGTGTGGACGCCGCGACGGCTGCCGAGCGCCAACGCAAGCTTTTCGAGCGTTTCGGCATCGGCGATTTTGCGGAGGTCAAGGTGGCCAATCTCTCCACAGGTATGAAACAGAAGGTGTCGCTGGTCATCTCGTTGGTGCACGACCCCGACATCATCATCTTCGACGAGCCCACCAACGGTCTCGATGTGCTGACGGCACGCACGGTGACCGACTTCCTGCAGGAACTGCGTTCTCAGGGCAAAACCATCATCCTCTCCACCCATATCTTCAGCTTGGTGGAGAAACTCTGCGACCGTGTGGGTATCATCATCGACGGCCGACTGGTGGCCTGCGGCAACCTCGACGAGGTGTGCGACGGCATGACCATCGAGGACCGTTTCTTCGAACTGTATAAAGAAGCAAAAGGAGGTCAGGAATGAAAAAAAGCAACACATGGACCATCATCAGTAAAGAATTCGCCCGTTTCTTCGGCGACCGGCAGCTGCTGTTCACCACGGTCATCATGCCGGGTCTGCTCATCTACGTCATCTATAGCCTCATGGGCTCCGGCATCCAGAAGATGGTCACCGAGGGTGCCAACGAGGTGGTCACTCTGCAGGTGGAGAACCTCCCGAAAAGCATGGCACCGGTATTCTACTCGCTCGACAGCAGCATCGTGCTCTCCGAGCAACCTCTCACCGACAGCGACATCGCACAGTTGGAGAACAAGGACATCAACGCCGTGCTGCTGCGCTTCCCCGCCGACTTCGACCAGGTCGTCGCCAACAACTCCGAACTCCGGACTCCGAACTTCCCAACGTGGAAATCTATTACAACAGCACCAACAACGCCAGCAGCCGCGTGAACATGATAGTGAGCTCGGTACTCAACAACTACGCCCGCCCCTATGTCGTCAGCGAACTCGACCAGGCCAGCAACGAAAGCATCGGCGCCATGATATGGAGCAAGATACTGCCCATGCTTATCATCATGATGCTCTTCAGCGGCGTGATGGCCATCGCACCCAGCAGCATCGCCGGCGAGAAGGAACGCGGCACCATTGCCACCCTGCTCGTCACCCCCATGCGACGCAACGAGTTGGCGCTGGGCAAGATTGTCTCCCTGAGCGGCATCGCCCTGCTCAGCGGCATCTCCAGCTTCGTCGGCATCGCACTCTCGCTGCCCAAGATGGTGGGCATGGGAGAAGCCGCCGACCTGGGATTCCACTACACCACCTTCGACTACATCGCGCTGCTGCTGGTCATCTTCGCCTCGGTGCTCATCATGGCCTCGGCCGTCAGCCTCCTCTCGGCGCTGGCCAAAGACGTCAAGAATGCCGGCACCATGGTGATGCCCTTCATGCTGGTCATCATGTTGGCAGGCTTGTTGCCCATGTTCCAGGACGGCGCCTCCTCCTCGCTGGTGGTCTACCTCATCCCCTTCTATAACAGCATCGAGGTGATGACCGCCGTCTTTGCCCACGAGATGAATTGGATGTTCATCATCGTAACCCTGGCCTCCAACCTGGTCTATACCGGCATTGCTGTCTGGGGGCTGACACGTATGTTCAACAGCGAGAAAGTAATGTTCTCACGATGAAAAAGAATTTTGCCCTGCGGATTGACTCGGAAGTCTACGACGCCATTGAGAAATGGGCCGCGGACGAGTTCCGCAGTACCAACGGACAAATAGAGTGGATTATCGCCGAAGCCCTCAAGAAAGCCAAGCGATATCCGAAAAAGAAACAGGAATGAAAAGAATTGTCTTTGCATTGATGCTGTGCGTGGGCCTGACGGCCCACGCACAGTGGTATACCGGCATGAGCCAGAAGACCGGTCTGGCTTTGTGTATCCACCTCACCGACAGCGCCGCCGAGCTCTACAGCCCCATGCAGAGCGCCGACCCCATACCCGCCAGCAGCTGGAGCCTCGAGGGAAACAACCTATCGCTCGAATGCAAAAGCATCGGGCTGAAGATGAACCTCACTCGACGCGACAGCATCTTCGTCGGCTACTGGAAACAATCTTTCCTCAAGGAGGACATCACCTTCTACCCCACCGACACGCTTTTCCAACTGCGACGTCCCCAGACACCGCAGCCGCCTTACCGCTTCGACGAGGAGACCGTCACCGCCGACTACACCGACAGCCAAGGGAACCACGTGCACCTCGAAGGCACCCTTACCTATCCCAAGGGCGGTGGGAAATACCCGACATTAGTGCTCGTGAGCGGCAGCGGCCAACAGAACCGCGACGAGGAGATCTTCCAGCACAAGCCCTTCCTGGTGCTGGCCGACTACCTGGCCTCCAGAGGCATCGCCGTACTCCGCTACGACGACCGTGAGGTGGGAGCCAGCAAAGGCTCGCTCGACAATGCCGACACACGTCTCTTCGCCGAAGACGCAGAAGCCATGTTCCGCGCCATCAGGAAGAACAAGCACATAGATGCCAAACGTCTCGGCATCGGCGGCCATAGCGAGGGCGGCGCCATAGCCCCCATGGTGGCAGCAAGGACATCTGTAGGGGTGAAAAATGATTCGCCAGTACGCTTCGTGGTAATGCTCGCCGGACAGGGTTGCACTGGTCTCGACGTCATGCTGCAGCAGAACGAGGCCATCTACCGTGCCGCAGGCCTCAGCGACAGCCTGCTGGCTATCCGCATGGCTTGCATGCGCGAACTCTTCGCCATGCCTACGGGAAGCAGCCTGAAGGATTATAAAGCCGTAGTGGCACGCCATAGCGACGGCCTTGCCAAGGAACAACTGGACAGCATAGGCCTTGGTCGTGGCGCCGCCGCCTCAGCCAAACAGCAAATGGACAGCCGCTGGATGCAGACTTTCCTCACCCTCGACCCAGCAGAATACCTGCCCATGGTGAAATGCCCTGTGCTGGCCCTCACCGGCGACAAGGATTGCCAAGTCCTCGCCGAGCCCAACCAAAAGCGCATCAAACAGCTGTGCCCCAAAGCCGACTGCCGCACACTGCCGGATTTGAACCACCTCTTCCAGCACAGCACAACAGGCGCTCCCGACGAGTACATACTCATAGAGGAAACCTTCTCAACCGAAGCGATGAAAGCGGTTGCCGACTGGATACTCAGCCTTTAGTTGTCTTCAACGGCGCCTTTGATTTGCACCTTTGTAAAGCCTTCGTCAATCACAGGTTTGACGAGGGCTTTCATTTCCTGTGGGCTGAACTTTTCGAGGCCCTGCATCGGGGTGGCGCGGTCGATGGTGTAGACCATCCACTCGCGCGGCTTCAACAGACGCACGATGTCCATCATCGGACCAACCACCTCAGGACTCGACGAGTCGAAGCCGTTGCCACGCAACATGCAGGTCTGAAGGACGAAGTTGCCCTCAAACTTCATGAGTGCCTCGATAACACGCTGCACGTCATAACCTGGGGCAGGCATGTTTATCTTCTCTATCAGCTCGTTGGTGGGAGCGTCAATCTTCATTATCGGGTTGTCGACCTTTCGCAGGGCGTTAAAGATTTCGGGGATATGTACGCGGGTGGCGTTGCTGAGCACACTGACCTTGGCCTGCGGGTAGTGCAGGTCGCGCAGACGCAACGTATCGTCGATAATCTGCGGGAACTCGGGGTTGATGGTTGGCTCGCCGTCGCCACTGAAGGTGATGCTGTCGACAGGCGTGCCTTCCTTGGCGAGCCTTATAAGCATACGTTCGAGGTCGGTGCGCACCTTCTCGGCGGTGGGTAGTACGGTGTCGTTGCGTCCGTCGCGGTTCCAGCCGCACTCGCAATAGATGCAGTCGAAGTTGCATATCTTACCTTTTTCGGGCAGCAGGTTGATGCCGAGCGAACTACCGAGTCGCCGGCTGAAGATAGGTCCAAAAACAGTCTCTTCGCGTATCATAATATGATTGCGTTATTGTGTAATTGCGTTATTGCTTGAGTTTCATTCCTCTTCGTCCATCTCTCCCGGGCGTTACGGAAGAGGAACATAAGCGACACCAGCAGTGCCGACAGTACTCCCACCAGGGCGGATGCCACAGGGTTGTATGCCCGCATAACTATCGGCAACATTATGTTGATGGCCAGCGGCACCACGATATACAGCACCATGATGGTGCCCAGCGGCTTCACGCCATCGTGGAACAGCCTCACAATCGCCACGATGCCTACGACAAACATCACAAAGCCGAAGGCAGCCGTTACGGCAGTCGCCGTTTTAACTTCAATCGGGAGAAAATACTGCAACAGCGAGTAGACGGCATCGAGTAGCATCACAATGAAGAAGACAAGAAAGACCGTCGACTTGCGTTCCTGCCACCGCGCCATACGGTAGATGCACCAGATGGCCCACAGCACCACAGCATCATACAGCACTCTGGCGACGATGAAATAGACCCGCGAGGCCGTAGTGGAGTTATCGAGTGCAGTGTCGCCAGTTACGGCTAGCACCACTCTTACAATTGCCAGCAGCAGCGGCACCGCCGCCACCGCCCATTCCCAAGGTTTGATGTCTTTTATTTTCATTTTTTTTATTTTCCCCAACTATCTCTATCTAATGAACGATATGTTATTGCCTCGCGCAGGTGGTCAGGGGTGATGTCGGGCGAGGCTTCGAGGTCGGCAATGGTGCGGCTGACGCGCAGGATGCGGTCGTAGGCACGGGCGCTGAGGCCCAGACGGTTCATTGCCATCTCCATGATATTGCGGCCTTCGTCGGGGAGCTTGCAATACTCTCGCGTCAACTTGCTGCCCATCTGGGCGTTGCAGTGTACCCCAGGATGGTTGGCGAAGCGAGCCGTCTGTATGGCACGGGCGGCAACGACACGCTCCCTGATTGCGGCGCTACTCTCTGCCCTACCCTCTTTGTTCAGCTGGCTTACTGGCACGGGCGTCACCTCGATGTGGATGTCGATACGATCCATCAAGGGACCGCTGACTTTGTTCAGGTAGCGTTTCACTGCTCCCGCCGGACAGGTACACTCCACAGTCGGATGGTTGTAGTAGCCACAGGGGCAGGGGTTCATGGCGGCGATAAGCATAAACGATGCAGGGTAGTCGATGGTCATCTTGGCACGCGAGATGGTCACTCGTCGCTCCTCCATGGGCTGCCGAAGGACTTCCAATACAGTCCTCTTGAACTCTGGCAACTCATCGAGGAATAAACTTTCTAAACTGTTATTTGTATAACTATATGTATAATAATTATCTACACTTGAATTTGTGTAATAATTTACTACCTTTTCAGGAGAAAATGTCGATGAAATAGTTGTACTATTTTGTGCCATTTTCGTTTTTTACTACCCTTACATCTCCTTTTCGAATAACGTAATTTTTCCCTTTTTATTGTGTCAGAATATGACAAAATCGTTAATTCGATATTCAATAACCATCCTCAGACCTCGGAAGTGAAACGGCTTTCGAGGTTTTTTGTTTATTACCTATACCATTGAGCAGATTACATATTCAGTTCCAGGTTATTTTCATATTGAGTTGCCTCTCACACGACGATTCGAGGTTTTGGCCACTTCGGAACCGACCAAGAACAGCACGGTTCCAACCCAAAAACCTGATTATGCGTTAGATGAGTGCCTATGGTGCATTTTCGGGGTGCTGAAACCCATATATAACTTCCACAGGTCTAGGTGTTTATTAAATTTTTCAGCCTTATGTGGCAAAAACTGATTTTCGATACTATTTATATACAGCGGAAGGGTAATTACCCAGTTGCTGAAAATAAGAACTACAAACCAGCTACAATGACACCAGAACAATTAGAAAAAGCATTGAACAACCAATCGACCGAAACAGAAGCGGCCAAGGAACTGCTTACCGCCATCAAGGGTTTCAATTCAGGACACATCACCATTGAAAGGATGGTCAAGGTCATAAAGGATAATAGGTTATATATAGACGATGCCGTCGAACAGTACCTAACGGGCAGCACTCCTGTCGTGTACATCACCCAGCGAGGAGGGTTCAAGCTCAGCAAGGAACATAAACAGAAGATAAGCCAGGCTTTGAAAGGCCGAAGAATGACAGAGGAAGAGAAGGAACGACATCGGGAGAATGCCAGGTGCAAGCAAGTCTACCAATATGATGAAGACTGGAACCTGGTGTATCAGTGGGCTTCGACCAGGGAGGCCGAGCGTGAAGGCGGTTATAACAATAGCAATATCAGCAGGGCGTGTAGAACAGGGCGCAAGGCTTATGGGTACAACTGGAAGTATCGCCCCGTTGGAGAGTTGAATGAGGTAGTCAGGATTGAAACCGAGACAACAATAAGAAAGAGGTGACAGGGAAAAACGGTTCTGTCACCTCTTGGGAAAAGAAAGACTACTGACATCGAGTTATTTATCTTTGGTTTTTGCTAATACTACGGCACCGATAACCTCCGCTCCTACGTCGTTGCGCAGTTTCTCAGCCGTCTCTTTTATACTCGTTCCTGTCGTAATTAAATCGTCTAGTAATATAACGAGAGGAATTGCGTCGCCCTCTGGGTAAAAACTTTTTTTGTCGAAGCGACCCTCTGGTATTCCCCTTTCGCCTCCTTTGTGAGACGGCTTCTTTCCATCTTCCTGGGCGTAGATAAACGAGCATAAATGACCTCTATAGCCGTTTGATAAGTTTACTACCCCAAGCATAGTATCATACCAACGGTTTATATGGTCGACCTTATTGTGTGCAGGGACTGGAACTAGCATAATGTCGTACTTAAAATCAAAGTTCAGGCCGTCGAGCATCCTGTTAATTTCGTGCGCGAAAAGGCGTTCAGCGATACCTTTATAATACTGGTATTCGCTATCGGAGTAACGTAACCAAGCCTCCCTATTGTTCTTGAAGCACCAGACCAAGTCCCGCACGAAGTCGCTGTTACTATCTGCCGTGCCTTTATATTCGGGGGTGTAGTCAAAAATGTAGCTGACAGGGATGTCACCAACCTGGTAATCGCAACGGTCTTGGATTGCTGCGATTAAGTCGTTTGTAGTGTCGCCCTTTTCGGTCTTGTTTTGTCTGTGTTTGTTGAGATTGTTCTCTACGTATCTGCTGACGATTTCGTCAAGTTTAGTTTGAATGAATGTGTGTGTCTTTGCCATAGTTTTTCCTTTTCTTAATAAATAGTTCCGAGTTCGGAACTGGATTGTTTTATTTCGACAATTCAGGAAGTATTCGTATCTTTGCACTTTGAAAACGAGTAGTAAAGAACAGCAAATAATGGAATATACAACATATAGATTACATTACAAATCAAAGTTTTGGGAACACCTAAGGGAACAAGGTTTCCTATTTCTCGAATCAATCAATGAAGTAGATGATGAGCTATTGCTATACATAAACAATAGGTTAAGTCAGATATTGCCAAATGAAGAAGGCTCCCCCAGGCTGACTGCTTTCTATCTTAATCTTTTCCGTGCCACAGCTATTAAGTTCAAAACATACATTGAACAACGGATTGAGAGAGAAGAATATAATGTGTTTTCATATTCAGGCATCGTTGAGGAAGAACTGAAACATTTGACGGCCACTGATGACATACAAGAGGATAGTTTTGAAATGATTGCCGAAGCTATTATGTATGCAGTTTATGTGTATTATACAATAAATGACAAGGACGACTTTATGTTAAGAGGAAGTATTGTCTGCGAGAACGTGCCGAAGCACCTTGAGAGACTGTTTCGCAATAACGCCACAGACAATTTCAAGTGTTATAGGTACTTTGACAAACACATTCTCTATATCAACTACAAAAGATTGAATTCATACCTTACAACGGTTATTGGTATGCCTAACGGCAGCGATATGTACAATGAAGAAGCGGTTGAATCTTATTGTCGAGAGCGACTGCCTTATTACAAGTCCTTTCTGGAAGAAAAGCCTTGCAAATATAACTACGTTTACGGTTCCGTACCAAGTAGCGTTTTGAGCAAGTCAATGGACAATTCCAATGACTTGTCGGCTTCACTTTCTCAGTGTATCAGGATACTTGAAGAAAGTATAAATCTGATTGAATTGAGGAAGAAGGAGTATGAGGAAAGTTTGGTTGCCAAACATCCATCCATTGAGGAAATCCTGAAAGATTATCCTAAGCTGGCCGAG
>JAEEGH010025254.1_pt1 | contig 11926 bp, 7 predicted proteins | sample 9134181 | NCBI WGS metagenome assembly JAEEGH01 (sample SAMN16246544, study PRJNA631951) | gut metagenome | biome: gut microbiome; feature: rumen; material: DP-attached | host: Bos | place: Iran: Karaj | collected 2018-10
CGCCGTTCATGGAGAACCAGGAGCCGGCCTTCTGGACGATGTCGAAGTCCACGGCCATATCCACCAGCTCGCCCCACTTGGAGATGCCCTCGCCGAACATGATGTCAAACTCGGCCTGGCGGAAGGGCGGAGCCACCTTGTTCTTCACGACCTTCACCCGGACGTGGTTGCCCACCACGTTTCCGCCTTCCTTGATGCCCTCCACCCGGCGGACGTCCAGCCGCACGGAAGCGTAGAACTTCAGGGCGTTGCCGCCGGTGGTGGTCTCGGGGTTGCCGTACATCACGCCGATCTTCATCCGAAGCTGGTTGATAAAGATGACCACGCAGTTGGTCTTGGCGATGGTGCCCGCCAGCTTCCGGAGGGCCTGGGACATGAGCCGGGCCTGGAGGCCTACAAAAGTGTCGCCCATTTCGCCCTCGATCTCCTGCCGGGGCACCAGTGCCGCCACGGAGTCCACCACCACGGCGTCCACCGCGCCGGAGCGCACCAGGGCGTCGGTGATCTCCAGGGCCTGGTCGCCGGTGTCCGGCTGGGAGACCAGCATGGAGTCGATGTCCACGCCGATGGCCTTGGCATAGACCGGGTCCAGGGCGTGCTCCGCGTCCACGAAAGCCACCTCGCCGCCCATCTTCTGGGCCTGGGCCAGGATGTGCAGGGCCAGGGTGGTCTTGCCGGAGGACTCGGGCCCGTAGATTTCAATGATTCTTCCCTTGGGCACGCCTCCCACGCCCAAAGCGGCGTCCAGGGCCAGGGAGCCCGTGGGAATGGCCTCAATATTCAGGGCAGGCCGGTCGCCCATGCGCATGACGGCCCCCTTGCCGAAGCTCTTTTCAATCTGCTTCAGGGCGGTTTCCAGAGCCTTTTTCTTATCCTCGGCAGGCGCCGGCGTTTCCATCGCGGGTTTCTTGGTAGCCATATCGAATTACCTCTCTTGTTTCAGGATGCCTTTATTGTACAATGGTTGCTGTACCATAAACGAGACTGTTTCATGGAGAATCGGTTCAGGGCCGCAGGGGCCGGGTTTACCGTCCCGCGGTCAGCCCGTAGGGGCGGATGCCCACATCCGCCCGCAGGTTCAGGGTTCAAGGCTTTCTGCAAGCAAGTGCGGACGGGGAATGGCGGGCAGATTGCCCGCGCTACAGGCGGGTACGAATGGGAGACAACGGGGCGTCGAGGGCGCCGCACCCTGCAGACGTCACTTGTCACTCGTGGCTTCTTCTCCGTACTGAGCCAGCACCGCCCGGACGATGCCGGAGTTGTCCTGCTTCCATTCGAGGATCGTGAAGTCGGCGGCCTCTAAGATCTCGCCGACGGCGGGATCCTGGCCCATGCCGAACTCGAAGGCCATACAGCCGCCGGGCCGGAGGACCGGGGTGAAGTTGCGGACGATAGCCCGGTAGAAATCCAGGCCGTCGCGGCCCCCGTGGAGGGCCAGATGGGGCTCATAATCCCGGACGGAGGGGTCCAACTGCCCCATTTCCTCGGTGGTGACGTAGGGCGGATTGGAGACGATCAGATCAAATTTCCCCAGGAAGTGGGGGGCGGGCTGTTTGGCGTCCACCTGGACGCAGCTCACCCGGCCGCCCAGGTGGAGGTCCGCTGCGTTCTTCTTGGCCACCCGCAGAGCGTCCATGGACACGTCCGCCAGGGTCAGCTTGGCGTCCTTCACCCGCCGGGCCACCGCCAGGCCGATGCAGCCGGAGCCGGTGCAGAGGTCCAGGATCCGGGGATTCTGGGGGAGAAACAGGGCTTTCTTGATGGCAAGCTCCGTCACCGCCATGGTGTCGTCCCGGGGGATCAGCACGTCGGGGGTCACGGTGAGGGTCATATCGGCAAAATCCCACTGGCCCAGGATGTAGGCGGTGGGCTCCCCCGTGATATGCCGCCGGACGAAATTCTCCACCCGGGCGCAGATTTCCTCGGAGGCGTAGAGGCTGCGGTCCGCGATCAGCGCCTCCTGTGTTTTGCCGGAGGCCGCGCAGACCAATTCCCGGGCGACGTTCCCCGCGTACATGCCCTCGGTGGGCAGCAGGGCCTTTCTCGCGTCCAGGTAGAGGTCGGCGTAGGTCTTTACCATTTGTCGGTACCCTCCTGCTCGGGCAGGACCAGCTCCAGGGCCCGGATGGCCACCTCGATCATGGAGTCGTCCGGCTCGTTGGTTGTAAAGTTCTGGAACCACATGCCCGGCGCCGTGAGGATCCGGGTGAAGCGGTTGTCGTGGCGGCCCACCAGCCGGTTGATCTCATAGCTGATGGACACCACCAGGGGCAGCATGACGATGAGCTTGATGCCCATCATCAGCAGATTGTAGAGCACCCGGCTGTTTTCCTGGAGCTCCCGCAGACCGGGGATCCAGGCGTTCAGCAGAGCGGAAGCCACGGTAAACAGGAAGATGGACAGGGCCATCACCACGAAAAGGAAGCTGGTGCCGCAGCGGGGATGCTTCCGGGTCATGGTCCGCACGTTCTCCACCGTCAGGGGGAGCTTGGCCTCGTAGCAGCGGATGGTTTTATGCTCGGCGCCGTGGTAGGAAAACACCCGGCGCATATCCTTCATTTTGGAAATCAAAATCATATATCCCAGGAAGATGAGAATGCGGACCAGACCCTCCGCCAGGTGCTGCAGCACCACGCCGCAGTCGGTAAGCCGCTGGAGCAGGTTGCCCAGCAGCATGGGCAGCAGGAAGAACAGCAGCAGGGAGAAGCCCAGGCCCAACACCACGGCGACAGTAACCACCGCGGACATAAACTTTTCGCTGCCCAGCTTCTTTTCCAGCCACTGATCCAGCTTGGAGGGCTCGGCATTCTCCTCGCCGTCCTCCATATCCGCGTGCTCGGCGGACCACATCAGGGATTTGACGCCGGAGACCATGGAGCCGCCGAAGTTCACGATGCCCCGGATCAGGGGCCAGGTGAGAATCCCGGTCTTTTTTTTCAGGGTGTCGATCTTGTCCACCAGCCCCTCCTTGGGACTGCGGACCACGATGGCCTGCTTCTCCGGCCCCCGCATCATGATGCCCTCGATCAGCGCCTGACCGCCGATCATGGTTTTGAATTTTTCCTGTACGGGACAGCTTTCTTTGGACACGAGCGGTCCCTCCTCTCTCGAACGAATTAATCGTGAATGATAAATAATTGTGGAGTTTCGCAAATTGCCATTTGCGAATTCAAATTGAATTCATTTTGCAATTCAGGTATTGCAAAATACCTCAACTCTTCACGATTCATTTTTCACTTTATTGTGTGACGGGCAGCGACACCGTCACCAGGCATCCGCCGCCCTCGGCGTTTTCCAGGGTCAGCGTGCCCCCGTGGAGCTCCACGATCTGGTCGCAGACCGCCAGGCCGATGCCGGAGCCTCTGGCCTTCGAGCTGCCCTTGTAGAACTTCATCTTCACGTGGGGCAGCTCTTCCTCCGGGATGCCGGGGCCGTAGTCCCGGATCCGGGTGACGATCCGGTCTCCCTCCAGGCCCATGGAGACGTGGATCCGTTTGCCCTCGCCGCCGTGCTTGGCGGCGTTGTCCAGGATGTTCAGGAAGACCTGACGCATCCGCTCGGGGTCGCAGGAAATCTCGGGGATCTCGTCGTCGGAGGCCTCGTATTCCAGCTTGATCCCCTCCTGGCGGAGCCGGCTGCCATACATGAAGATCATGTCCTCAAAGTCCGCCCGCAGGTCGCAGGTGCGGACGTTCAGGGTGAAGCGGCCGTCCTGGATCCGGGTGAACTCCAGCAACTCCTCCACCATGGAGGTCAGCCGCCGGGCCTCGCCCAGGATGATGGAAATGCCTCGGCGGGTCTCCTCCGGGTCAGCGTCTCCCTCCAGCAGGGTCTCGCCCCAGCCGGTAATGGCGGTCAGGGGAGTGCGGAGCTCATGGGAGACCGAGGAGACAAACTCAGACTGCATCCGCTCCGCCTGGCTGATCTTGGCGGACATATCGTTGACGGTGTCGGCCAGCTCGCCGATCTCATCGTCAAATTTTTTCTGGATCCGGACGCCGTAGCTGCCGGCGGAAATGCGCTTGGCAGTGTCGGTGATCTCCGCCACGGGCTCCAGAATGGAGCGGAAATACATGCGGTTGCTGACGTAGACCAGGAGCAGGGCGCCCAGGGCGAAGCCCACGGCAAAGAGCAGCCCCACCCAGATCAGCCGGTCCGCGTTCCGTGTGCTGGACACGTAGCGCAAAACGCCCACCACCCGGCCGTCGGCATAGATCATTGGGGTGGACACGGACATAATCCGCTCGCCGGTGGAGGGATTTTCTCCCACGAAGTAGACGTTGTTTTTGGTCTCCAAAGCCTTGGAGAAGTCGGAGGTGCGGACGGTTTCCTCGGCAAAGAGGCCGTAGGAGGAGGCCATCACCTCTCCCTTGCTGCCCACGAACTGGAGCTCCAACCGGTCACGGCCGGCGTAGTTCTGAACCAGTTGGATGCAGGATGCCTTGCATTCGTCGTAGTCCAGATTCAGATTGTTCCGCAGAAAGGCCGCTGTGGTGTTGGCCTCGGCCTCCAGGCCGGAGCGCATGGTGGAATAGGTATAGAACCCATTGGCCGCCGTGAAGGCCACGCCCATAAACACCACGATCACGGCCATGATAGTCAGAATGCTCCGCAGCCAGCGCTGACGGATGCCGCTGGCAAAGCGGCGTTTCTTCCGCCGTTCCGCCCGCAGCGCCTGCTTTTGTTTCGGGTTCTTCAAGCTCAGGCACCCCATTTATAGCCGAAGCCCCAGACCGTGGTGATAAAGGTGGGGTTGGCGGTATCGTTCTCGATCTTGATGCGCAGGCGGCGGATATTCACGTCCACGATCTTCAGCTCGCCGTCGTAGTCCCGGCCCCAGACGGAGGTGAGAATGTCCTCCCGGGACAGGGCCCGGCCCGGATTCTGCATGAACAGCTTCATGATGGCGTATTCCACCTGGGTCAGCTTGATCCGCTCGCCGTTCTTTTCCAGGGTGCGGTTGCGGGTGTTCAGCACGAAAATGCCCTGGCTCAGCACCTCGGCGTCGGTGTTGGTCTCCCCGCCGATGCGGCGGAAGATGGCGTCGATCCGGGCGGTGAGCTCCGCGGGAGAGAAGGGCTTGGTGACGTAGTCGTCCGCGCCGGTCATCAGGCCGGTGACCTTGTCCATCTCCTGGGTGCGGGCGGTGAGCATGATGATGCCGATGACCTTGTTGGTGGCCCGGATGTTCCGGCAGACCTCGAAGCCGTCCATATCCGGCAGCATAATATCCAGAATGGCAACGCCGATGTCAGGGTTTTCCCGCAGGCGCTCCAGCGCCTCCGCGCCGGTGCCCGCCTCAATGGCGTCATAACCGGCCCGCCGCAGATTGATCACCACAAAGCTGCGGATGTTGACCTCATCCTCCAAAATCAATACTTTCTTCATCTTTTATTTCCAACCTTTCGGATTCGATATTCCATGTTCAGGGAGCAGGGATCAGGGTTTCGTAGGGGACGGGTTTCCCGTCCCGTTGGAATTGAGAATTGAGAGTTGAGAATTGAGAATTGTCGGTATTTTGCAGATTGGTATCTGCAAAACGGAAAGGAATTTGCCGTCTGCATAATCGACAGCGCAGCGGGTTCAGAGCCCGTAGGGGACGGGTTTCCCGTCCCGTTGGAATTGAGAATTGAGAGTTGAGAATTGACGGAAAGGATCCTCCCCGCCTGTTATTCTGCGCGCCCGAAAGGACTTGCTTCGCGGCGAAGCGAAGCATTCCGCGTCCCCCCTCCTGATTTCAATCCATTTTCAAACGGCGATTTGAGAACACCGCAATTTTACATTCTGCATTTTGAACTTTGCATTCCTACAATGGGGTTCGGTGCGTCGAGGACGCCGCCCCCCACGGGCGTCACCTGTCCCTTATCTCTATCCCTCGTTGGGCAGCAGGTCCGGGGAAATCGACTTCCGGAACCAGTTCCGAAGCTCCTCCTGATCCAGATCCGCCGCCTCCCCCAGCAGGACGGAGAAGAACACGTCGCCCCGCTGATCCAGCAGGAAGCGGCCCTCCGCTTCACTCAACTCCCGGGCGTTTTCGCCGGTGATGGCGTAGACGGTCACCAGGGGCGTCAGACTCTGATCCTCTTCCAGCCGGACCAGCTCCGTCCCCACGCAGCCGTCCTCAGTCCGGCACTTGGTGACGCAAAGGCCCTGGCACCAGCTCTCGGGCAGGAAGAGGAACCAGCCCTCGGCAAAATTGTGATAGGTGGTCATCTTGTCCGTCCGGGTGCCGTCGGGAGCCAGGCTGTACCAGATGATCCGGTACTGGCCCTCGGAGCCGCTGTCCCCCTCCAGGGCGGGCAGGGCCAGGGTGTTGGGCAGCTCAATCACACCGTCGCCGTCGATGTCGGTGGAGTAAACGTAGTAGTTGCGGACGGTCTGGGCGCTCTGGCCGCTCTCCGCGTTCTGGGTGATGTTGGTGAATACGTTCTCGTTCAGGGAGAACACGTCGGTAATCAGATTGCTCTCGTCGTAGGCGCTGGCCACAAAGACGGCGGGCACCCCCGGAGCAATCTGGCCCGTCAGGATGCGCTTGACGGAGTCCGCCCCGGTGGAGAGGCTGGCCTCGGCGTCCTTTTGCAGCTCCCCGTCCCGAAAACGGTAGAGCTCCGCGTAGGCCCGGGGGCCTTCCGCGTTGGCCCGCAGGACGAAGATGTCCGAGCGCTGATCCCCGTCCAGATCCAGGACGGTGTAGGCGGCGTAGCCGGAGCTCATCAGCTCCTGGGCCTTGCCGTCGGTGAGGGTGTAGACGCTCACATACTGCTGGACCTGCTCGCCGATCCGGCGGGAGACCAGGATCTCCATGCCGGGCTGGCCGTCTACCTGGGCATACTGGACGGAGTCAAAGGCAGTGCCGTCCCCGTCCAGGGTGCAGGCCAGGGTGAAGCGCTCTTCCTCCCGGCGGAAAATCAGAACCCGCAGGGGCCGTTCCCCGTCCATCTTGCAAAAGACCAGAACCTCCTCCTGGCCGTCTCCGTCCAGATCCATCTGCTGGACCGGCTGGGGATTGTCGCCGGAAACGGGGGCGCTGTAGCTTCCGCTGCCCAAGGCCGATTCCACGGCGCTCTGCAGCGCCCGGTATTCCTCGGAGCGCAGAGGCAGGGCATAGAGGGAATCGCTGTCAAAGGAGTAGCAGCCGGTGAGCAGCAAAACCAGCAGCACCAGCGGCACGATCAATTTCGCTTTCATATCGTTCTCGTTTCATTAAAAATACAGGGACGCAAGCCCGCAAAATCACAGGCTACATTATACCACAAACTGATAAAAAAGTGTAGCGATTTTTTAAAATTTATTACATTTCCCGTACACTTGTCGCCTGTCGCTTCCCGCAACGTTCGGGGCGTCGAGGACGCCGCCCCCTACAGGCGTCGCCTGTCGCTTCCCGCGACATTCGGGGCGTCGAGGATGCCGCCCCTACAGGCGTCGCCTGTCGCTTCCCGCGACGTTCGGGGCGTCGAGGACGCCGCCCCCTACAGGCATCGCCTGTCGCTTCCCGCGGCGTTCGGTGCGTCGAGGACGCCGCCCCCTACAGGCGTCGCCTGTCGCTTCCCGCGGCGTTCGGGGCGTCGAGGACGCCGCCCCTTACAGGCGTCGCCTGTCGCTTCCCGCGGCGTTCGGGGCGTCGAGGACGCCGCCCCCTACAGGCATCGCCTGTCGCTTCCCGCGGCGTTCGGGGCGTTGAGGACGCCGCCCCCTACAGGCGTCGCCTGTCGCTTCCCGCGACGTTCGGGGCGTCACCTGTCGTCTGTCACTTGTCACTTGTGAATTGTCAATTGTCACCTGTCAATTGTCAATTGTCACCTGTCAATTATTTTTCCACCACCGCGTCCTCGCCCAGCAGCTCCCGCAGCTCCTCCAGCATGACCGCCTCGGGCAGGCACTGGGCGCCCCGGCGCAGGCCGGTATCGGCGAAGTAGAGGACCGTGGGGGTCTGACCGGGGAACATGTTGATAATGGCCCTGGCCTTCTGATACTCCAGACTGTCCTCGGAGGGGAGCTTCAGATAGAGCTTGCCGCAGGCCGATACCCGGCCCAGGGCCCGGGCGGGCACGCCTCCGGTTCGGACGAATTCCTCCAGGGGCTGCGCCGTGTTTGCCATGAGCTGGGCTGGCTTATCATCCCGCAGGGAGACCCGGCCCTCCAGGGCCAGGGCGGCGCCCTCCTTCAGCAGCTCCTCAAACCGGGCCAGGGCCGCCGGGAACACCAGCACCTCCAGGCTTCCGGTGTCGTCCTCCAGGGTCACGTAGGCCATGAGGCTGCTGTTGCGGGTGGTCTTGGTGACGACGCTCTGAACGATGCCGCAGACGGTGACGGTCTCCCCGTCCCGGAAGGGGGAATCCTCCCCCGTCACCTGCCGGACGGCCACGGCCTTGGTCCGGCGCAGGGCCTTCCGGTACTGATCCATGGGGTGGCCGGAGATGTACAGGCCGGTGGTCTGCTTCTCCCCGTTCAGCAGCTCGAAGAGCTCCAGCTCCGGGATCTCCGGCACGGGGATGCCCAGGTCGGATTCCTTGTCCTCCAGGCCGTCGAAGAGCCCCACCTGGCCGGAGAGATTCCGGCGGGTCTGGCTGGTGAGCCAGCCCATCAGGGGCTCGTAGATCGCCAGAAGCTGGCTCCGGCGGAGGCCGAAGCTGTCCATGGCCCCGCAGCGGATCAGATTCTCCACGGTCCGCCGGTTGATCTCGGTGTCGCTGAGCCGCTTGCAGAAGTCCGTCAAGCCGGTGAAGGGGCCGCCGATCTCCCGCTCCGCCGTCATTTTGCGGATCAGGCCCCGGCCCACGTTCTTCACGGCGCCCAGGCCGAAGCGGATGCTGTCCCCCTCCACGGTGAATACGTCCTCGGAGCGGTTCACGTCCGGGGGCGCCAGGGGGATGCCCATTTCCCGGCAGTCCGCGATATAGCCCGCCACCTTTTCCGTGTCGGAGAGCATGGAGGTCATCAGGGCCGCCATGTACTGCCGGGGCCAGTGGCATTTCAGCCAGGCGGTGTCGTAGCTGACCTTGGCGTAGCACACCGCATGGGCCTTGTTGAAGGCATAGTTGGCGAAATCCAGAATCTCGTCGTAGATTTTCTGGGCCGCCGCTTCGCTCACGCCGTTGGCCAGGGCCCCGGGAATGCCCCGGGCGGGATCGCCGTAGACAAAAGCCTGGCGCTCCTGGACGATGACGTTCTGTTTTTTCTTGGAAATGGCCCGGCGCATATTGTCCGCCTGGCCCAGGGTATAGCCGCCCAGCTTCCGGAAGATTTCGATGACCTGCTCCTGATAGACGATGCAGCCGTAGGTCACTTCAAGAATCGGCTGGAGCTGGGGGGTGATATAGCTGATGGTCTCCGGGTGGTGCTTGGACTGGATGAATTTGGGGATGGATTCCATGGGGCCCGGACGATAGAGGGCCACGATGGCGGTCATATCCTCAATGGACTGGGGCTTCATCTGGACGCAGACCCCGGTGATGCCCGTGGATTCCAGCTGGAACACGCCGGAGGTCTTGCCCTCCCCCAGCATGGCAAAGGTCTCGGGATCGTCGTCGGGGACGTTCTTCATGGAGAAGCCCGGGTCGATCCGGCGAATCTGCCGCTCCGCGTCGTCAATGACGGTCAGGTTCCGCAGGCCCAGGAAGTCCATCTTCAGCAGGCCCAGCTCCTCGATGGTGGTCATGGTGAACTGGGTGACGATGGTGTCTTCGTTCCGGGCGAGAGGCACGTAGTCGGAAACGGGCCGGGCGGTAATCACCACGCCGGCGGCATGGGTGGAGGTGTTCCGGGGCATGCCCTCGATGTCCCGGGCGGTGTCGATGAGCTTCTTTACCCTGGGATCCTCATCGTACATCTTTTTCAGCTTGGGATTCTTGGTGAGGGCCAGCTCCAGGGTCATGTGGAGCTCGTTGGGAATGGCCTTTGCCACCACGTCGGCCTCGGCGTAGCTCATGTTCAGGGCCCGTGCCACGTCCCGGACCGCGCCCCGGGCGGCCATGGTGCCGAAGGTGACGATCTGGGCCACCCGGTCCTTGCCGTATTTCCGGGTCACATAGTCGATAACCTCTCCCCGGCGCTCCTGGCAGAAGTCCGTATCAAAGTCTGGCATGGAGACCCGCTCCGGGTTCAGGAAGCGTTCGAAAATCAGGGCGTACTGCATGGGGTCGATCTCGGTGATGTGCATGCAGTAGGCGGCGATGGAGCCCGCGCCGGAGCCTCTGCCGGGCCCCACGGGGATGCCCTGCTCCTTGGCCCAGCGGATGAAGTCCGCCACGATCAGGAAGTAGTCCACGTAGCCCATCTTCTCGATGACGCTCATTTCGTAGTCCAGTCGCTCCCGATACGCGGCAAGGGTAGGGGGCGGCGTCCTCGACGCCCCGATGCCCCCATCCTCGGAGGAACTGCCGTAGCGCTCTGCAAAGCCGTCCCGGCATAATTTTCGGAAATAGGTCAGCGAGTCCGACCCGTCCGGGGCCTCGTAGGCAGGCAGATGGTAATGGCCGAATTCAAACTCCACGTTGCAGCGCCCGGCGATTTTCGCGGTATTCTCAAAGGCCTCCTCCAGCTGGGGAAAGAGCTGCCGAAGCTCTTCCTCGGACTTGACGTAGAACTCCTCGCTCTCAAAACGCATGCGATTTGGGTCGTCCACGGTTTTGCCCATCTGGATGCACATGAGCACGTCCTGGGTGGCGGCGTCCTCCTTGCGGAGGTAGTGGGCGTCGTTGGTGACCACCAGGGGCAGCTTCAGCTCCCGGGACAGGCGCAGCAGCAGGGGGTTGACCTTGGCCTGCTCCGCAATGCCATGATCCTGGAGCTCCAGATAGAAATTGTCCGGCCCGAAGATTTGGCTGTATTCCAGGGCGATTTCCTTCGCCCCCTCGTAGTCGTCGATTTTCAGCCGCCGGGGAATGGCCCCCGCCAGACAGGCGGACAGGGCGATGAGGCCCTCGGAGTGCTGCCGCAGCAGCTCCATGTCGATGCGGGGACGGCCGTAGAAGCCCTCCAAAAAGCCCTTAGAGACCAGATAGCTCAGGTTCCGGTAGCCGGTCTCGTTTTGGCACAGCAGCACCAGGTGGGCGTTTTCGTTGTCGATGCCGTGGACCTTGTCGAAGCGGGTCCGGGGCGCTACGTAGACCTCGCAGCCGATGATGGGCTTGACCCCGGCGGCCTTGGCGGCCTTGTAGAAATCGACGACCCCGTACATGACCCCGTGGTCGGTGATGGCCACAGCGGACTGCCCCAGCTCCTTCACCCGGTCCATCAGCTTCCCGATCCGGCAGGCCCCGTCCAGGAGGCTGTACTCCGTGTGGACGTGGAGATGGACGAATCCCATTTGGTTCACCTCTCAACCTGAATGATTTGCGGGAGACGCCGGCCCCTCGTCCGTTTCCCGCACAACAGACCGGGCCCATTCCAATATGGACCCGGCATTTTGTACGGCCCGCCGCGTTTCCGGGTCTCCGATCTCCATGGCGTTGGGATAACGGGGGGCAACGCCGTATTTCGTCAGCTCGGCGGCCTGATCCAGCAGGGTTTCGTCGATGTCCGCGCCGGTCTTGGCCTTGACAAGGTTTCGGATCTGCATCAGAAGGAACTGGATGTCGTGCAGCTTTGGCATGCCGCCCTGATTCCCGAAATAGGCAATCACTGCCTTGACCGCTTTTTCTGCGGCCTGCTGGCAGTGGTAGCAGATGATTTCCAGCGGCTTGGGATAGTAATCGCCAAAATACAGATGCTGCACCAGATCGTAGTCTGCGTTGGCATATCGCATCCAGAGATCAAATTCCTCCTGCCGCCAGGAGGCGCCTGACTCTGAGCCGGGAGACAAAGCACTCATATCTGAAACCTCCTGTCCGTGTTGCCGCGCTGATACAGCAGCAGGCCATGCCGGTAGACTTCTCCCTCCACCAGCAGGGAGTCCCGGGAGGGGCCGATGCGGTCAAATCTGGAG
>JAEEGH010025257.1_pt1 | contig 11925 bp, 8 predicted proteins | sample 9134181 | NCBI WGS metagenome assembly JAEEGH01 (sample SAMN16246544, study PRJNA631951) | gut metagenome | biome: gut microbiome; feature: rumen; material: DP-attached | host: Bos | place: Iran: Karaj | collected 2018-10
GTCTTGGGAAGTCGGGGGAGGGGAAGGCATTGATGGATGAATCATATGAAAATCACTCCATGCGGCTTGTAAATATGTCTTGGAAAAGTATTATGACGATAGCTTAATGACGTTTTTGAAAACTCTATTATTCAGGAAAAATAGTTATGCATGACAATGACAATATCGTTTTGGAAGAGCGGAAGATCGGTTTTGCGGGGAATGTGAATTTTGTCCCGTACTACACAAACAGTTCATGGAACGCGACGGATGATGCGTTCTATTTCTTCACCATGCCGTGCGACGACGTGACGCCAACGCTTTGCATCTACCACGTCGATACGGATGTTACTGAAAAGCTTTTTGATTTGGAATTCTTCAAGTTCAAAGAGGGTAACGTGGATTTGATTCCTGCCATCATCCTTCCAAATCGTGGACTGATGATTTACGGAAATGGCGAAGCGATAGCCGTCGCCGATCTGAAAACTGGCAGGCAGGAAATTAAGAAACAGACAGAGAAAAAGAACTTCCATGGTTGCTGTATCTCTCCAGGTGAACGATATTTGTGCTATGGTGTTTCGGATGACTACGCCATCACGGATATCCATGTGGTGGATACTATGGATGTTCAATGGAAAAACGTTACTGTCAAGACGGTTGGCATGCACGCCAACCATTTTCAGTTCTTCCCGAACGGCGATGAAATCCTTTTTGCACATGAAGGCGCAACTGAGAAAATTCCAGACCGATTAAACTGGCTCAATTGGAGGACTGGCGAGACGCGTTGTCTGCATCGTCATGCATTCGATGAGCAAGGCAAGCAGATTGAATGCATTGGCCATGAACAAGTTGCTGGAAATAAAGTACTTGCTGTTCGTTTCCCAGTCTCGCAAATGGATTTCGGCATCATCGTGGTGGATACGAAGGACGATTCCTGCGAACTGGTGGACCAAGGCGACTACTGGCATGCGGCATCGGATAAAAACGGCGAGCGTTTTGTCATGGACACCATGTGGTGGGGAAACAGTCGTCGCAGGCTACCTCTTTTTGACATTACATTGTTTGATGTTCGTGAACGGAAACGGTTTATTTTGAAGACTTTCGAAGCAGGTTCCATAAACAACCAGATGTATCATCCGCATCCGCATTTTGATGGCACGGGAAAAAAGGTCCTCTATTCCGTGCATCCCAAAGGAACCGATGAATGCCATCTCGAACTGCTTTTTATTAAATAAGATAAACAAATAGGCCGCCTCCATAAAATAAATGGGGCGGCCTGTAGTTTTTTGTGAATGATGTGATTACAGTCCAACGGCGGCTCGGACTTTCGCCATGGTGGCATCGGCGACCTTACGGGCGCGGCTTGCGCCGTCCTGCAGGATGTCCTCCACCTTCTGCGGGTTGGCCAGAAGCTCCTTGCGCTTTTCGCGGGCTTCTGCGAAATATTCCGTGTATTTTTCGAACAGGAGCTGTTTCGCATGGCCGTAGCCGAATTCCGGATTCTCCAGATAGTTCTTGCGGAGGGCTTCAAGCTCCTCCGGCGTGGCCATCAGCTTGTACAGCGCGAACACGTTGCAGGTGTCCGGATTCATCGGCTCGCCCATGGGGGTGGAGTCGGTCTTGATGGACATGAACTTCTTGCGGACGGGCTTGCCTTCGCCGAAAAGTTCGATGGTATTGTTGTAGCTTTTGGACATCTTCTGTCCGTCAAGGCCGGGGATGACGGCGACGTCGGTGGAAATGTATGCATCCGGCACGGTGAGAATGTCGCCGAAATGGTTGTTGAAGCGGATGGCGAGGTCGCGCGTGACTTCGAGATGCTGCTTCTGGTCTTTACCGACGGGAACGAGCTGCGACTGGTAGAGGAGGATATCAGCGGCCATGAGGGCGGGGTAGGCGAACAGGCCGTGGTTGGCTTCCAAACCGTGGGCGAGCTTGTCCTTGTAGCTGTGGCAGCGTTCGAGAAGGCCCATGGGGCAGATGCAGGAAAGGAACCATGCAAGCTCCTGAACTTCAGGGACATCGGACTGACGGAAGAAGACCGTCTTCTGCGGGTCGATGCCGGCGGCGAGGAAATCGACGGCGACGTTGAACGTGCGTTCATGCAGATCCTTCGGATCGGGCATGGAGGTCATCGCGTGGTAGTTGGCGATGAAATAGAAGCATTCGTTGCCGCTATCCTGCAAGGTGACGGCGGGGCGCATGGCACCGAAATAATTGCCGATATGGAGGGTTCCGGACGGCTGGATACCTGTAAGAATTCGTTTGCTCATATTAGTGATTAGTGGCTAGTGGTTAGTGGTTAGTGGCATTTGCTTTAAGCTTTAGGCTTTTAGCTAAAAGAACTGTGTTTGCTTTTCATCGCCAATGGTTGTGGAGTCTTCATGGCCTGGGCGAACTTTGATGTCGTCGGGGAGGGTGAAGAGCTTCGTGCGGATGGAACTGAACAGCGTCTGGGCGGATCCGCCTGGAAAATCCGTCCTGCCGTAGGTACCGCGGAACAATGTGTCGCCAGAGAACAGCAGTTTTTCGTTTTTGAAATAGAAGCAAACGCCTCCAGGCGTATGTCCCGGCGTTTCAATGACTTCGAATGGATGATTCGGCAGTTGTGGCGGCGTATCGACAGGCTTCGGTAGGTTTTCGGCGGCGGGAAGCCACGGGAGGATGGCGTTGTCTGGGCTTTCGTAGTATGCCTTGTCCGCTTCATGAATCCATACAGGAAGATTGAATGCCTTCACGACGGCACCAACGCCACGGATATGATCGACATGCGCATGCGTCAGCAGAATGCCTTTCGGCTTGACGCCGAGGGCTTTGACGGATTCAATGATGCGGTCGGCCTCATCGCCTGGATCAATGATCAGCGCTTCCATCGTCTCGTTGTCATAGACGATGTAGCAGTTGACTTCCAACGCGCCGACGATGACTTTTTTGGTTATCAGCATGGTGTTTTATCCGATGTTGGCGCCCGGGACGATGTCGCCATCGACCGTCAGCAGGCGGAGTTCATTCTTCTTTTTGGCGGCGAGCAGCATGCCGTTGGACTCGATGCCGCGGATGACAGCAGGCTTGAGATTAACGACCATGACGATCAGTTTGCCGACGATGTCCTCCGGCTTGTAGTAAGCCGCGACGCCTGCGACAATCTGGCGTTTTTCGCCGCAGTCAACTTGCAGTTTGAGCAGCTTGTCTGCATTTTCAACGCGCTCCGCTGCAAGGACTTTGGCAACCTTCAACTGAAGTTTCGCAAAATCTTCTACACCGATGACAGCAACATTGATAGGCTGCTCCGCAGGCTTTTTCTCCGCTTTCTTCTCCGCCTTCGGGGCGGGTTTGGCGGGTTCTTCCTTCTTTTCGATCTTCGCCCAGGAATCCTTCAGCGAGACGGTCAGATTGAACACGGGATGCTCGGGAGAGTAGTCGTAGCGGTCTGCGCAGAAATAGCCGACGCGCTCCAGCTGGACACGTGTTTCGGGCGTGAGCTTGCCGAGGGCTGGTTCGAGCTTGCAGTTTTGGAGGATATGGAGCGAATCCGGATTCAGATTCGCGAGGAAGTCTTCCTGTCCTTCTTCCAAGTCGTCTGGATCTTCTTTCGTGAAGAGACGGTCGTATTGGCGGATTTCCGCGTCGATGGCGTTGGTGGCTTCGACCCACTGGATGGTGCCTTTGACCTTGCGGCCATCGGGGGCGTTGCCGCCTTTCGTCTGCGGATCATACGTGCAGCGCAGTTCGACGATGTTGCCGTTGGCGTCTTTTACAACTTCCTGGCAGGTAATGAAATAGCCCCAACGGAGACGCACTTCGGCACCAGGCGCGAGACGGTAGTATTTCGGCGGCGGGACTTCACGGAAGTCATCGCGATCGATGTACAATTCGCGTCCGAACGGAAGCTTGCGCGTTCCAGCGGCGGGATCTTCTGGATTATTGACGGCTTCTAGCCATTCGATCTGCCCTTCGGGATAGTTCGTCAACACGACTTTCAGCGGATTGAGAACACCCATGTAGCGGGAGGCCGTCTTGTTGAGTTCTTCGCGCAAGCTGTTCTCCAGCAGGGCAATATCGATGATTCCGTTGAATTTTGTGACGCCTCCGCGGCCAAGGAAGTCCATGATGGCCGTCGGCGTGTAGCCACGACGGCGGAAGCCGCAGATCGTGGGCATGCGCGGATCATCCCAACCGTTGACGTGCTTTTCCTGCACGAGCTTGAGGAGCTTCCGCTTGCTCATGACGGTGTAGGTCAGATTTAGGCGGGAGAACTCAATCTGCTGCGGACGATGGACGGGCAGCTGTTCGAGGAACCAATTATAGAGCGGACGATGGATTTCGAATTCAAGCGTGCAGAGCGAATGGGTGATGCCTTCAATGGAGTCTTCGAGCCCGTGGGCCCAGTCGTACATCGGATAGATGCACCACTTGTCGCCTGTGCGGTGATGGGTGGCGTGGAGGATGCGGTACATGACCGGATCACGGAAGTTGATGTTCGGACTGGCCATGTCGATTTTCGCGCGGAGGACCTTTTCGCCGTCAGCGAACTCGCCTGCGCGCATCCGTTTGAAAAGGTCGAGATTTTCTTCGATGGAACGGTTGCGCCATGGACTTTCCTTTCCAGGCTCGGTCAGCGTGCCGCGTGTTTCGCGGATCTGATCGGCCGTCTGATCATCGACATAAGCGAGACCTTTTTCAATCATCATCACCGCATATTCGTACATCTTTTCAAAGTAGTCGGATGCGTAGCGGACATCGCCTTCCCAGTCGAATCCCATCCAATGGATGTCCTCCTTAATGGCATCGACGTATTCGACGTCTTCTTTGACGGGATTCGTGTCATCCATGCGGAGCATGGTCTTCCCCTGATAGTCGCGCGCGACGCCGAAATCGATCCACAACGCCTTTGCATGGCCGATGTGGAGGTAGCCGTTAGGCTCTGGGGGGAAACGCGTGCGGATGTCGCCGACTTTGTATTTGCCGGACGCGATGTCCTGATTGACGATTTCACGGATAAAATCCGTCGAGACTTTTTCAGTAGGTTCTGACATGCTTTGACTCCTTATGGGGACAAAAACGAAAACAACTCAATATAATATACATGCGCTTTTATTTTCTTCACCAATGGCTCTTCTTTCGTAGGTTGTTTTTTGTATAAAAAAAGACGGACTGGCGTTGGCCAATCCGTCTTTCTAACCTATTTCGAACTTTTTCGTCCGATGCGATCAAACCGCAAGGTTGCGTGACGGTGGCCTATGCTGCCACTGCCATTGCCAAGACTGGAATTTGATCGAGATATTGGTATTCATGTGTCGAAACATGAGTTTCTGGATTAATCCTCTTCCTCTTCGTCGAGTTTGGCGGCTTCGGCCTGGATCTGAGCCGTGAGCTGGGCCGGGACGGGATCATAGCGGTTGAAGGTCATTTCGAAGAAGCCACGGCCCTGCGTCATGGAGCGGAGCTGCGTCGGATAGCTATAGACTTCCGCGAGCGGGACTTCCGCGTTGAGGACCTGCATGCCTTCCTGATGCTCCATGCCGAGGATGCGGCCGCGGCGGGAGTTCAGATCGCCGGAGATGGCGCCCATGTATTCTTCGGGGAACACGATCTTGAGGGTCATGATCGGTTCGAGCAGCATCGGCTTGGCGTTGGCCATGGCCGCACGGAAAGCACCGCGCGTGGCGATCTTGAACGCCATTTCGGAGGAGTCAACGTCGTGGTATTTGCCATCATAGACGACAGCCTTGAAGTTGATGACTTTGGAGCGGGAGAGCGGGCCAACGAGACGCGTTTCGCCAACGCCCTTTTCGACGGCGGGAATGTAGTTCTTCGGAATGTTACCACCGACGACTTCGTTCGCGAAAGCGAAGTCTTCGCCGCCTTCTTCAGGCGTGTAGGGCTCGAGGCGGAGATGGACTTCGGCGAACTGGCCGTGACCACCGGATTGCTTCTTGTGACGGAACTGGGCCGTACCCGTACCGTTGATGGTTTCGCGGTAGGCGATTCTCGGCGTGTCAAGGGCGACTTCAACCTTGAAGTCCTTCTTGAGACGCGCGACCATCAGGTTCATATACTGATCGCCCATGACGGACACGATGGTCTGCTTCGTCTCGGGGTTGCGGTCAATGACGATGGTGGGATCTTCATCCTGCAGACGCTTGAGACCAGCGCCGAGTTTGTCTTCTTCACCTTTCGCCACGGCGGAAACCGCGTAGAAGGTCGTGGACTGCGGATATTTGACGGGGCCGAACTTGACGGAGACGTCGCCAGTGGCGAGCACGTCGTTCAGGCCGGTGTTCTTGAGTTTGGCGATGGCGATGAATTCGCCGGGGCCAGCCTCTTCGATGGTGGCTTGGTCTTTGCCTTGAACTTGGAGCAGGTTGCCGACGCGTTCCTTGCTGTTCTTGGTCGCGTTGGTGAGTTCGGAGTCGGACTTGAAGGTGCCGCTGAGGATGCGGATGTAGTTCATCTGGCCGATGAAGGAGTCGTTGACGGACTTGAAGACATAGCCGAGGGCGTTGGGGGACTTGCGGTCGAGTTCGCCTTCCGCGATGTTCATGGGGATGTCCTCCAGCGGGGAGGGGCCGAACGTGAGGATGGCGTCGGCGAGTTCGGCGACGCCGAGGTCCTTGTTGGCGGAACCGAAGAAGATCGGGACGAGCGTGCCGGCGATGACGGCCTTCTTGAAGCCGCTGGCGATTTCATCAGCGGAGAGTTCCATGGTTTCCAAGTACTTCTCCATCAAGGCCTCGTCAGATTCGGCGATGGCGTCCATGAGGGCGGATTTGTAGTCTTCCGCTTCGGCGGGCGCGTCATCCGCGAGAACGGAGTGGACGCCTTTGAAGGTGGCGGCGGAGCCGTCCGGAATGGTGCAGGGGATGCAGACGGTCTTGCCGTAGCTGTTCGTGACGTTTTCGAGCGTGCCCTCGATGTTGACCTGGTCGCGGTCGCAGCCGTTGATGAAGATCATGCGGGGCATGTTGCGGTCACGGGCCTGGTTCCAGGCGCGGATGGTGCCGGGGCCGATGCCGGACATGGCGTCGATGACGAGAATCATCATGTCGCACATGTTGATGGCGTTCATGGCCTCGCCGCAGAAATCGGTGTTTCCGGGCGTGTCGGCGAAGAAGAAGTGGCCGTCTTTCCACGGGCAGTGGAGGATGCCGGTGTAGATGGAGTTCTTGCGTTCCTGTTCTTCGGCGCGGAAGTCGGAGACGGAAGTACCGTTGTCAACGCTACCTTTGCGGCCGACGGCTCCGGATTTGAAAAGAAGAAGATCGGCGAGGGTGGTTTTACCGGCGCCGGCATGGCCGGCGAGAACGAAGTTTCTGATTTTGTCAGCGGGACAGTTTTTCACGGGTTGGCTCCTGAACAGGTAACGGTTTTATAAACTAAAAAACTTTGATTTGGCAAAACATGTAATGTAATGCAGGAAATGATTTTTGACAAATGATTTCCACGCAAAGAGTGATGTGTTTACGGATAGAGCGGACGGAGGAGACGTCAGAGCGACAGGCCGCCATCGACTTCGATGGCTTGGCCAGTGATGTAGTCGGCCTCGTCGGACAAAAGGAAGAGGACGGCGTTGGCGATGTCGATGGGGCGGGCGGTGCGTTTGAGCGGAATGGCGTTCTGAAGGGCCTGCTTGACATCTTCCTTGAGCACGGCCGTCATGTCTGTATCGACATAGCCTGGAGCGATGACGTTGGCGTGTATGTTACGTGATGCCAGTTCTTTGGCGATGGATTTTGTGAAGCCGACGATGCCAGCCTTGGACGCCGCGTAGTTGGCTTGCCCCGCGTTGCCATGGAGGCCGACAATGGAGGCGATACTGACGATACGGCCAAAACGCGCCTTCATCATATGTGTGACGGCGGCTTTCGTGACATTGAAGACGCCTTTGAGATTGATGTCGATGACATCATCCCACGCCTGTTCCGTCATTTTGATGAGCAATCCGTCGCGGGTGATGCCGGCGTTGTTGACAAGCAGGTCGAGCTTGCCGAGTTTTTCGACGGCTTGGTTGACAAAATCGGCGGCCTGTGCCGCATCCGCGATATTCGTCTGGAACGGGAGGACGGTGCGTCCTGTTTCATCGGCGATTTTTTGGGCGGCGGCTTGGGCCGTCTCCAGTTTTGTCGCACAGATGGCGAGATCTGCGCCTTGTAGGGCGAGTTGTCGAGCGGTTTCGAAACCGATGCCGCGGGAGGCGCCTGTAACGATGGCTGTCTTGTTTTCGAATCTCATGTTTTTCCTGTTTTTTATATATAAGGTATAGCGGCCGCTGATATGAAAACGCCCGCGAGACGCGTGTTTCGCGGGCGTTATGCATTCAGAATCTAAAGTTCGCCGTTATGGCTCAGGGAAGAACGGGCGTATAGGGAACGCGGATGATGATACCGACCTTCAGGTCTTTGTCCGATTGAATGGTTGGATTTTTGGCCTTGATTTCGTTCACTTTCTGGGCGACCTCGGCGGGCGTGTTGGCACCGTACATGAGGGCGATCTTGTCCAGCGTATCGCCTTCCTGAACGTTGTGGTTCAGGAGGTTTTCCTCTTCCTTGGGTTTGGCGGCGCCGTCATCCGTCTTCTGGGTGGCGGGGGCGGGGGTGACGTTGATGATGCCCGTGCCGATGACGGTGTCTGCGGAACCGCTCTTGGCGGGTGCTGCGGGAACGGTCTGAACCGGCGTCACGATTTTGGGCAACTGCTTTTCATCAAGCTTCTTGGGCTCCGCTTTGGCTTCCGGTTTGGCTTCCGTCTTGTTGGAAGCGCCGGCGGGGGCTTTGATGATGATGACCTGTCCGATTTTGAGGGGCTTGTCCACAGCGCTCGGGTTCCAGGCCTGGATATCACTGAATTTGATTTGATGGGCCTTGGCGATCGTCCAGAGGGAATCGCCGGCTTTCACGATGTGGGTGCCGTCCTTGGGGGAGGCGGCGGTTTTGGAAGACTGTCCGGCGGGCTTTGCGGTCTGGCTGGCTTGGGAGGTTTTGGCCTGCGGCGCGCGGGGCTTGGCCAAGGCGTTGGACGGCAGAACCAGTTTCTGGCCAATGCGGATTTTGGAGGAATCGGTGATGCCGTTGGCGCTGGCGAGGGACTGCCATGTGATGCCGTACTGATAGGCGATTCCGGAGAGCGTGTCACCGGCTTTGACAACAACGGTGCGTTGTCCGGCGGTACTCGCGGGGGCGGTGGTGCCGGGCTTGGGGCTGACGGAAGAGGATTTGGATGAACCGGAGGCTGGCGGCTGGATGACCGACGGCGTGATGATGGCCGGGCGGACCGGGCGGTTGATGATCTGCGGCGTCGTGTTTTTACTGTCGGTCGCGCCGATGGAGCCCAGTTTGGGCTGGGTGTTATCGAATGCGGAGGGGACGGCTGGCGCGGGGCCGTTGTCCGGCGCGGGCACAAACAGCGTGTCGTTGGGGATGATCGGCTGGATGCTTTCCTGTGCCGCGACATTGCCGGGGGCGACAGGAGAAGCGGCGCGGCGCGGCTGATTCATCTGCATGCCGGGGGCGGCGGGGGCTGACGGCGCGGGCGCAAAGCCTTTCACTGCGTCAGGGGACGAGAAAGGCGGGGGAACTAGATCACGGTTCCGAAGAAGGTCACGCGTGTTGGGCTGGGGCTGTTGTCTTTTGTTGGAGGCGCAGCCAGTTACGAATGTGACGGCGACGCCGCAGGCGATTGCGAGATTGATCCACTTGCTTTTCATGTTTTGTTCGTTCTCCTTTTTCTCCTTGGGGGTTCAAGACTTTTAAAAAACAATTGCTTTATAATAATTATAATGCAACAATTGTAAAGTGACAAGAACCCACAGAAAAATCATCGACATTTTTTTCGAATGCGATGGTTTTTCATCGTCTAGCGGATTTTCAGGCCTCCCTTTTCGACAGCGGGGATGACGGAGAGGACGGTGACGCATGTGTCATAGCCGACTTCACCGGGGCAGTTGAGGAGTTTCTTGTCATTTTTCGCGACAGCGGCGAAGAAGTTCTCCAGATGGAGATGGTGGCCCTGTTTCTGCTCGAAGTCTTCCATGACGGCCTTGTATTCCTCTCCGCGGTTCTTGAGGGCGGGAATGAGCGGGATGGCCTGGACACCGCCGCCGAGAGTCATCTGCTCGATGCCTTCCATCCATTTGGGAATTTCGACGTTGGAGCCGGGAATGTAGAAGCAGTTTTTGGGATTTTCGGAAAGATTGATGGAGCCGCGGTCGCCGGAGAAGCGTTCATAGTATTCCTGCCAGCCGGACGTATTGAGAACCTGGTAGTAGGAGCGGGCGGAGCCGGGCTTGCCGTCGAACGTCGTCTTGTAGTCGTACATGACGGTGACGTCTTCATACCATTCGCGTGTCGGGAAGTAGTCCGCGCCGCCGAAAGCGGTGACGGCGTACGGTTCGGCGTTGAGGAACCAGCTGAAGATGTCGATCTGGTGGGAGCCGAGATCGGCGATGGGGCCGCCGGAGTACTTTTTGAACCAGCGCCAGTTCTTGAACTGCTCCATGTTTTCATAGCCGTACTTCTTGAGGATGTCTTCGGGGACTTCCTTGCCCTGCGGCCAGGCGAGGAGGTCTTCGGGCGTGCGGTTCCACTGGCCGTAGAGGGCGGTGAGACGGCCGCACATCTTGTCCTCATGGATCATCTTGTAAGCGTACTGATAGACTGGGTTGGAGCGGCGCTGATGGCCGATTTGAAGGAGTTTGCCGGTTTCGTTGGAGACCTTGACCATCTCTTCCGCGAGCTCGAGCTTATGGGACATTTCCTTTTCGCAATAGACGTGCTTGCCGGCTTTAAGGCAGGCGATGGTGTGCTCCGCGTGGTAGCAGTCCGGCGTCGCTATGACGACCGCATCCAGATCCTTTTCCGTGTCAAGCATTTCGCGATAGTCCACATAGGCGTTGACATTCTTCTTCGTATAGGCCTTGATGCGTTTTGCCGTGTAGTTGCGGTTATATTCCCAGATGTCGCAGATGGCCTTGAAATTGACGCCGGGGATCTTGCGGATGCATTCCGCGAGAATGCGTCCCTGCGTACCGGAGCCGATCAGCGCGACATTGATGTTGGAATTGGCGGGAGTCGCCGCGGGATTGGCGTTTTGCGCGAAAAGACCGGAGGTTTGGTTGAAAACCATCATGCCTGCGCCAGCGGCGCCCATGCCGCGGAGAAAATCTCTTCTGTTAATTTCCATTGCCATGAATCCTGTGTTTTATGTGTTAAACAAATCAAAAAGGCGATAAAAAATCACTTTTTTTAAAGGTAATATATTTAAAATTATATAAAATGGTGTATTTTCAAGTAATTGATAGATAAAAAACCAACAAGAAGCGTGCAATGACTTCGAAAGACAGCCAAGGATCACCATTTCCGCCTCCTGTCGACGACAACGAAGAAGGGCAGGAGCAGTCGGTTGCGCCGTCAAATCCAGATGAATTCATGCATGGCGTTCTGGATGAGATGGGCTTCCGCTATGTTTCGTCCGAGCCGATGCTTGAGAACATCCAGCCATATGCGCATGGCGGGACGGGCGAAATTTTCACGGCGCAGGACGGCACGTTGGGCCGTACGGTTGCTGTTAAGACGTTGCGGCCAAGGCATCAATACAGCATTGACCAGATTGAGCGAATTGTCCGGGAGGCGAAGGCGGCGGCGCAGTTGGAGCACCCTAATATCGTGCCTATCCACTCGCTGGGCGTCAGTCCGTCACGCGGCGTCTATTTCACGATGAAGCGGTTGCGTGGTGACTCGCTTCGCCATATTGTGATGCAGCTGTCGTTGCGAAATCCGGCCTATACGCGGGTCTATACGAGCAGCGTTCTTATTTCGATTTTCCTAAAAGTCTGCCAGGGAATGAACTATGCCCACAGTAAAGGAATCATCCATCGTGATTTGAAGCCGGAGAACATCTTGGTGGGAAACTACGGTGAAGTGACGATCATCGACTGGGGGCTTGTGAAAA
>JAEEGH010025264.1_pt1 | contig 11923 bp, 8 predicted proteins | sample 9134181 | NCBI WGS metagenome assembly JAEEGH01 (sample SAMN16246544, study PRJNA631951) | gut metagenome | biome: gut microbiome; feature: rumen; material: DP-attached | host: Bos | place: Iran: Karaj | collected 2018-10
CGGCGCTCAGAAGCCGTGACATCCACGGTCCCTTCGAAGAAAAGATCGTTATGCAGCAGAAGGACTCCCCGATCAACGGACCGCACCAGGGCGGTCTCGTGGATACGCCGGAGGGCGAGGTGTATTTTCTGCATTTCCAGGACCGCGGGCTCTACGGGCGGATCCTGCATCTGCAGCCTGTGCAGTGGCTGGAGGACTGGCCCGTGATGGGAGAGAACGTGCAGGATCTGTGCGGGCAGCCGGTGATGAGCGGACGGATCCCCGGGCGGCAGGCGGCGGATGGCTCTGCGGCCGACGGGACGGGTCCGGCGACAGGCGAAGGGAACGGCACAGGTGGTGCATTTTCGGAAAGGACGGCAGAGCTGCGCGGCGTCCTGACCGCCTCCGATGATTTTGCAGGGGAGGCCTTAAGCCTGCAATGGCAGTGGACCGGCAACCACCGGGACGATTTTTATTCCCTGACGGAACGGGAGGGGGCGCTGCGTCTCTTCGCGCAAAATCCGTCCGGTGAGGAACGGGCGCCGCTCTGGAGACAGAGCAATGTCCTGACGCAAAAGCTTCTCTGCCCTTACCTGCGGGCGACAGTGCATATGGACCCTTCCGGTCTGCGGACGCAGGAGCGCGCCGGAATGATCATGATGGGCGGAAAATATGCTTATCTCGCCGTGCGAAGAAGCGGGGAAGGATTCGAGATCCTTCTGGCGGAAGCTTTTGAAGATGCGGACGGGCAGATCCGGGAGCGGGAAAAAGTGCTTGCGCAGCTGCCCGGAACTGTCACGGATGTCATCTTTGGAATGGAACTTGCGGATACCGAACAGGAGGCTTTGCCCTACGGATATGGGAAGCCTGCGTTTGGAATGTTCTATCAGCTGCCCGGGCAGCCGGTCATGCCGGTAGAGACGGAGTTTTTCCCGTCCGATCACACCTGGGTCGGCGCAAAGCCCGGAATCTTCGCCTGCAGCGAAGCGGCGGATGCGGAAGGAAGCTGCGGATATGCGGACTTCCGGGCGTACACGGTCCGGCGGATTTGAGCTACTTAGAGTCGCTCTCTTAGCACGAGCAGTAGAGCAGGGTCAAGATCTCCTGCAGAAAGGAGGATGCATGGATTTACAAAAAGCGATCGAAGAGCAGAAGATAGAAGCCGTAAAGCGCATCCTTCTGGAGGATCCGCAGCGGATCGATGAAGTGACGCCGGCAGGCTGTGCCCGCCCCGGGATCCCCATCGCATTCTATGCGGCGCAGGTTTCCTCTTTTGAGATCGTGCGGTATCTGGTCGAGTATTCCAGACTGTCTTTGAATCTGCGGGATGAGCGGCAAAATACGATCCTGCATTATGCGACAAAAAGCGGCGACCTCGAGCGCTGCCGCTATCTGGTCGATCGCTGCGGGATGGAGATCCGCGAGCCGAACCTGGATCTGGTGACGCCTTTTGAGATCGCGGAAGCGCAGGCCCGGAAAGGGACGCCGGAGATCCTCACGTTTTACGAGGAGCGGACCGGGATCCGTGCGGGCGCTTATTACAAGAATCCGATCCGTACCGGAATGTTTCCGGATCCTTCGATCGTGCGCGTCGGGGAGGACTATTACATGGTCAATTCCTCCTTCGTGTTTTTCCCGTGTATTCCGGTTTCCCATTCGAAGGACCTCGTGCACTGGGAGATCATTGGGCATGCGATCACGGATCCCGCGTGGGCCGGACTGGACCGTCTGGAAGGCGGACGGGGCTACTGGGCGCCGGATATCTCTTACGATGACGGGATGTTTTATATTACTGCGACGTACCGGCTGAACGATCATGTCCCGAATGCGGCGGATCCTGTTTTGGCAGATGGGGCGGAATATGGGACATCGGATGCACAGAAAATCGTCTACCGCCGCCAGATCGTGGTGCGCAGCGCGAAACCGGAAGGGCCTTACAGCGAGCCGGTCTTCATCGAGGAGGACGGCATCGACCCTTCGCTTTTCCACGAGGACGGACATCATTACATGCTCCTGAACCGGGGGGCGAGAATCCTGGAACTGAATGAGGATTGTACGAAGCAGATCTCGCCCGCAAGGCTCCTGTATTACGGCGATCAGAAGCGCGCGCCCGAGGGGCCGCACCTTCTGAAGAAGGACGGGTACTATTATCTCTTCCTCGCGGAGGGCGGCACCGGGCCGGGACACCGGATCAGCGTGGCCAGAAGCCGGGAGCTGATGGGCATCTACGAGCCCTGTCCGTACAATCCGATCCTGCGACAGACGGATCCGGATGCGAGGATCCAGCGCTGCGGACACGGAAAGCCCGTGCAGACGCCGGAGGGAGACTGGTACATGGTCTACCTCTGCGGCAGACAGCTGGAAGGAAAATACAGCATGCTGGGGCGCGAGACGGCGCTGGACCGGATCATCTGGACGGCGGACGGCTGGCCCCTGGTAAACGGCGGACGCGGACCGAGTGCGATCGCACCGCTTCCCAAGGCGTGCGCGCAAGAGCGGGCGGATGCAAAGGCAGATGCAAAAGCGGAAGCGCAGGCAGAAGAAACATCGCGGCACGGGACGGCTCCGGCCACCGACCGGCGGACCGGCTGGGATCCTTTGGTTTTCATGACGCCTCGACCGCCGCAGGAGGGAGCGATCCGGATGGAGCAGGGCCGTCTGATCCTACGATCCGGTCCAGCCCCCTTAGAGAGCGTGGATGCGCGGAATATCTACGTCCGTCGCCAGACTGCTTTTGATTTTACGGCAAGTGTGTCCTTATCCGCTCCGCCGGAGCGGGAAGGGCAGGAAGCGGGCCTCGTCTGCTACTACGATGAGAATACCTGGATCGCGTGTGCAGTGCGCATCGAAGGAGACGGGCCGGTTTTGGCGGTGCGGGAACACATCGGCACCGAGACGCGCGCGGTGGGAGAGAAGGTCCCCCTGACGGCTGCCTTCGGAGGCAGCAGGTCCGGCGCAGCCCTTCGTTTTCAGGTGGTGACCCGCGGGCTGGTCCGCCGATTTTCCGTGACGGACGAAGCGGGGAGCACGCTTTTGGATGTCACGGCGGAGAATGTGTATTACCTCTGCGACGAGGGGATCCGCAAGGGGAAACGCTTTACCGGCGCGATGGTCGGCGTGTACTGCGTCGGGGGAGCAGAGCCCTTTACATGCACCTTCACGGACTTTGCCTACGCGGAGGACGGAAACGGAAAGATTTGCTCTATGGAACAGGAATTGCTATAATGCAGGCAAGTTGTAGTAGGAAAGGATGGAAACCATGTCAGTAGAAAAATTTATTGATCAGTACCTCAGCGGCTACACCAATTACAAGGAATACTGGAACTATGAAGACGGCTGCGTTCTGCTCGGATGCAAGAACCTCTTCGAGGCCACCGGGGACCGGAAGTATTTCGACTTTATCGAGAAATACCTGCAGGGCTTTATCGGGGAAGACGGCACCATCCGCAACTACGAGATGGACAAGTACAATATCGACAGCATCAACAGCGGCAAGATCCTCTTTTTCATGTATGAGCGGACCGGGGAGGAGAAGTACCGCAAGGCGATCGAGATCCTGATGGATCAGCTGCGCACGCACCCGAGATGCAGCACGGGGAATTTCTTCCACAAAAAAATCTATCCGGACCAGATCTGGCTGGACGGTCTCTACATGGCGCAGCCGTTCTACATGGAATATGAGACCAAATTCGAGAAGAAGGAGCATTACAGCGATATCATCTCGCAGTTTCGGAATGTTCAGAAGTATCTCTACGCGCCGGAGAAGGGGCTCTGCTACCACGCCTGCGATGTCGAGAAGAAAGCCTTCTGGGCAGATCCTCAGACCGGCTGCAGCGCGAATTTCTGGCTGCGCAGCATGGGCTGGTACCTGATGGCGCTGGTCGATACCATGTACGCGATGAGCAAGGAGATCTACGAGCAGTACCGGGAGCTGGAGGACATCTACAAGCAGATGCTGAAAGGGATCCTGCAGTACCGGGATCCGGAGACCGGGCTGTTCTATCAGGTCATCGACCGTGCGGACGTAGAAGGCAATTACCTCGAGACCTCCGGCAGCGCGATGATCGCATATTCCATCCTCAAGGCCTGCCGCATGGGGATCCTGCAGAAGGAAAAATATGCGCAGATCGGCGAGAGAATCGTTCAGGGTCTGATCGATCACAAGCTCAAAGAAGTAGACGGCAAGCTGGAACTGACCGGAATCTGTGCCGTGGCGGGCCTTGGACCCGAGACGAACCGCGTGCGCGACGGAAGCGTTGCATACTATCTGTCCGAGCCGGTGGTCAGCAACGATGCGAAGGGCGTGGGTCCCTTCTTCATGGCATACGGCCAGTACCTGAGTCTTCAGAGGGAGAAATATTAAATCGATATGGAAGTTCGACTACTTATGAAATCCGCCCGTGTGGCCGTGATCGAGCTCTCGGACGGAGGCGTGTATGAGACGCTGGAACCCTACCGGATCCGCGTGAATGAGGAGGCGGAGATCACCTCACAGACGGTGATCACCTCCCTCTACGATCTGAAACCGGAGACGGATTATGACGTATCTGTCACAAATCAGGCGGGCGAGGTGCTCTCCGAGATCTCCTTTACCACCGACCGCGAATTCGTCACACTCAATGTCCGCGATTTCGGCGCGAAAGGGGACGGGGAAAACGACGATACGGAATATATCCAGGCGGCCATCATGGCCTGCCCCGATGAGAGCCGTGTGCTGATCCCAAGGGGAACCTACCGCATCCGTCCCCTGTTTTTGAAGAGCCATCTTCGTCTGGAGCTGGCCAAGGGAGCGAGACTCCTTGCGGATACCGAGCGGACGCATTTTCCGGTGTTTCCCGGACGGATCGAGAGCTACGATGAGACGGACGAGTACCATCTCGGCACCTGGGAGGGCAATCCCTTACCGATGTTTGCCGGCATCATCACCGGCATCGATGTCGACGGCGTTCTGATCTACGGGCGCGGGACGATCGACGGCGGCGCGACGAAGGAGAACTGGTGGAAGGATCCCAAGGTGATGCGTATCGCCTTCCGCCCCAGACTCTTTTTCCTCTCGCACAGCAAAAATGTGACGCTTCAGGGCGTGAAGCTCTGCAATTCGCCGGCGTGGACGATTCATCCCTTCTTCAGCGAGGAGCTGGCGTTCTACAACCTGACGGTGGAGAATCCCTTTGACTCGCCCAATACCGACGGACTCGATCCCGAGTCCTGCCGCAATGTCACGATCGAGGGTGTGCGTTTTTCCCTCGGAGATGACTGTATCGCAGTGAAATCCGGCAAGATCTACATGGGCCGGAAGTATAAGACTCCTTCGGAAAACATCCTGATCCGGCAGTGCCTGATGGAAAACGGACACGGCGCGGTCACCATCGGAAGCGAGATGGCCGGCGGTGTGCGCGGACTGAAGGTGGAAGAGTGCATCTTCCGGAATACCGATCGCGGTCTGCGGATCAAGACTCGCCGCGGACGCGGAAAAGACGCGGTACTCGACGACATCAGCTTCTATCGGATCCGCATGGATCATGTGATGACGCCCTTTGTCGTCAATGCTTTTTATTTCTGTGATCCGGACGGCAAGACGGAATATGTGCAGTCCAGGGATGCGTATCCGGTCGACGAGCGGACCCCGATCCTGCGGCGCTTTACCTTCGAGGACATCGAGGCACACAACTGTCATGTGGCGGCCGCCTGGTTCGACGGATTGCCCGAACAGAAGATTGAGGAGATCAATCTGCGGGATATCACGGTGGATTTTGCAAAGGATCCGAGAGCCGGTGTCCCTGCGATGAGCAGCGGCGTGGAGCCCTGTGTGAAGAAGGGGATCTATGCCCGGAATGTGCAGCACCTGGTGCTGAAGAATGTGAGGATCGAAGGGCAGGACGGCGAGGTACTGGAGGCTATCGCTGTGGACAAATTGGAGCGGGATGCGGAAGAGTAAAATAGATTTTAGAAAAAGATGCCGGAGGGCAGTTCCCTCCGACATCTTTTTTTCGACCATCTCAGGAATGACGGAAGATGTCTTGCTTGATTTTTTCCGAACCCAACCGTCGCTATAGAACATATTCTACGAAATGTGCCTGTATATCAAGGTTTCTTGACTTATACCGGCTACGGTCCTATAGTATTTTTTGGTGTACAGGGAATGTTTATTCTCTGATAAGTACACTTTCCGAAACTGCCATTTGATGATATGGGCAGTTATCACATTTATTCGGGGGAGAGAAAACATGAAAAACAAAGTGGTTAAAGTTGTATGTTTGTGGTTGACAGCCGGGCTCTTGTTTACGGCGTGTGGTGAAGCGGGAGACCAGGCACCATCCCAAGGCGGAAGCACGGAACAAAGATCCGCACAGGAGTCACCAGAAGGGCAAAAAGAATCCAAGGAGGAAAAGGCTGAGGAGAAGCATTCCGGAACCGAGAGAACGGACAAAGAGGATGGTACATGGGAAATTAAGGAATATGACAATGACGGGGTCCTTTTAAAATCGACTTCCTACAATGCGGACGGCAGTGTTAAGCGAGCGTATGTATATGAGCATGACACAAACGGATATTTAACGAAGACGACTACTTATGATGGCGACGGAAATGTCACAAAATGGGTTGCCTATGAACGTGATACGAACGGAAACAAGGTAAAAGAGTCCGAATATAATGCGGAGGGTGCACTGAAATCTGTTGCAGAATACGATGCAAATGAAAAAGAGATTAAGCAGACAAATTATGCCGAAGACGGAAGCGTTGAGTTCTGGAGCGAAACTGAGCGGGATGCGGAAGGGAAGACAGTAAAGCGCACATACTACCGTTCTGACGGTTCTGTATCATCCGTTGCAGACTATGAGAACGGGAAAGAGGCTAAGAAGACGGAATATAATGAGGATGGATCTGTATTTCTCAATTATGCGTACGAATACAATGCGGACGGGAAAAAGATTAAAGAGTCTATGATCTCTGCAGACGGTGTTCTGGAATCTGTTACGGAATATAATGACAGCGGGAAGAAAGTGAAGCTGTCAATGTACTATCCGAACGGGAATATGGAATCGTATTACGACTTCGATGAGGCTGGAAAATATGGGATCAGAAGAACTTTCTTTGATGAGGAAGGAACCTTAACGGGATCTGCTGAATTTGCATTTGATGATGACGGCAATGAGATCAAGAAGATCGACTATAATGCGAAGGGCATCATGACATATGTGGTTGAGAAGGATTCCAAGGGAAATGTGCTTAACTACGCTTCGTACGATGATGAAGGTAATCTTATAGAAAATTATATTGGGGAATATGATGCTGACGGACATTTGGTAAAAGGAACGAGCTACTACGGCAACGGTAATATTCGAACCATATCAGAGTATGATGCGGATGGAAATATCATTAGCAAGCAGTACTTCAACGAGGATGGGACCCCGATAAACTGATAAGCCCCGACTTTGGCGGTCAGGGCTTTTGGAAAAACAGGATAGATTTTGACGATGCGGTTAGAATCCAATCACCGCTTCTCTGGTATAAGCGGAAGCTTCCGCATCGGACAATTGTTTGACAAAAGAGGCTCTGGTCTCGGGACTTGCTCCCGGACCGGAGCTTTTGTATTCCGCGTAGAGGATCGTGTCATGGGCCTGAGGCTTGCTCCAGTCGTGGAAGCCCTCGCGGCGGATATGCGCGCCGAGGTGGCATTCGAGAAGTACCGTTTTGGCAAAGTCTCTCCAGGGACGTCCGAGGTAGACACTGTTTTCCGGGCACTGCTCGCTCTCAAAGCGGCAGTCATGGAAGACATAGCCGAAGGGCTCTCCTTCCGGAGTGGAAGCGGCGGTGGTATAGCCGCAGATGTCCGGATGCGCTTTTTCCGAGGCAGGCAGCTCCGGGGAGCAGAGGGATACGATCCGGCAGTGTTCAAACCAGGCGACCGCGCTGCCGAAGATGAAGTCCACATCGCCTTCGATGACACAATTGTCATAAAGCTGATGTCCCAGCTTTCGCTCGTCGAATTCCTTCGGACCCGTAAAACCACCGGCAGACATGGGCTTGGGCGGAAGCGGCGCGGTGAAGAGGGTATCTTGGATGCTGCGCAAATGGCAGTCCCTCACGGTCAGATGCTCTCCGTCCGCATAGAGCGCCACGGCCTGTCCGACCTTGCGGCGCGGCGCGGAAGTATTTTCCACGGTGAGGTGCTCCAGCCGGTTGTCGTCGCCGTCGAGGAGGAGGGTATAGGAACGGAAGGTGCCGCGCTTGGTACCGTCCTCCATCAGCATGGTAGCATAGTCGTCATAGGTGATGACCACATCGTCCGGAGAGGCGCCGGTGCCGATCAGGGTGAGATGGCTGCGCCGGATCCAGAGCTTTTCCTTATAGATGCCGGGTGCGAGCCGGATCTCCACCGGTTCCTTCGGATCCGAGGGAGCAGCCTCGATGGCTGCACGCAAAGTGGGATAGGCGGAAAGGGGGACGCTGCCTGCATGGCCGACAGCGCCTTCCTTTGCCGCATTTTGATCTACATATAGAATCATTTTGTAACCTCTGTCAACCGTCTTTTCTACGCTACAGTCGCCGTCTTTACTGCGGCTTCAATGCTACGGTGCCGTGGGCGGGGATGGAGATGGACAGAGCACCGTCTTTTGCTTCCACCTTTCTTCCCGCCCAGAGGGACAGGTAACTGCCGGAGAGGGTGGGCTCCTTCATGCCCTTCGCCCAGAGACCGCTCAGGAGCTCTTCCGCGGAGACGGAAACCTTTGCCTTTTTGTCCGAGAGATTGAAGAGGGCGACGTAGTAATCCTTCCCGTCCGTGGAGATCCATGCGGCCGCATCGTCCGTGCGGAAGAGCTGCAGCGGACGGAAGGCGGGATCGTTCATCGCCAGGATCTCCGCGTTGTTTAGCAGGTCAAAGGTCCATTTGTCCAGCGTGGTCAGATCCGTGCCGATCATCAGGGGAGCGCCGAAGATGTTCCAGAGGGTCAGCATGGTGCGCTGCTCGTCCTGGGTAAAACGGGTATGCCAGCCGTCGCCGCCGAAGCCCTTGCCGAGCTCGCCGACGGGAAGCATGTCACAGTCGGGATAATTGCCGACACTGACGTGATTTTGCCAGATCTCACAGCGGCGGAACATATCCTTGAGCAGATCCCAACGATCCCAGAAATCGTCGGTGATGCGCCACATGTTGGCATATTTTTCGTAGTGCCATGCCTGCTCGATCAGCGCAGGTCCCGGGGAGAGGGAGAGGACGATGGGACGGCCGCATTTGTCGATCGCCTTCGCCAGCATCTCGATCTCATGCTTTGCGGAATACGGATTGTGCGGATAGATATTGGTATTGCAGATGTCATCGCACTTGATGAAGTCGACGCCCCACTGCGCGTAGAGCTCCATCAGGGAATCATAGTAAGCCTGCCCGGCCGGCGTATCCTTCACGCCGTACATGTCGGGATTCCAGCCGCAGATGGAGGAGGGATTGGCGATCTCCGCCGCATCGACGCCGCTTAAGGTGGGGATGTGGCGATGCGCAGCCTCGCGCGGAATGCCGCGCATGATGTGGATGCCGAATTTCAGGCCGAGGGAATGGATGTATTTTGCCAGCGGAGCAAAGCCCTTGCCGCCCTTCGAGGAAGGGAATCTGGCCGGATCGGGCTGCAGACGGGCATATTTGTCCATGACGAGCGCATCGAACGGGATGTACTGGAATTCGCTGCGACGCTTGCCGGCGCCGGGTGCGAACCATTCGATATCGATGACGATGTACTCCCAGCCGCCTTCCTTCATGTGCTTTGCCATGTATTCGGCATTGGCACGGACCGCCTTCTCGTCGACGGTCGTGTCATAATAATCATAGCTGTTCCAGCCCCTCGGGGCACGCAGAGCAAAGGTATTCTTGTCCATAGGATCCCTCCGATTATGATTGTTTTGGTTGTCCGCAAGAGCCCATCCTCCCGCAGCGTATCCAATCTTCTTTACTATACTTCAATTTGCGGGATTGTGCTACAATAAGAAAGCATTTGCAATAGAAACGGAAAGCGAGCATAAGCAACATGAGCAAAATCTTTTTCTCGGATCTGGACGGAACCCTTCTTACGAAGGAGAAGAAGATCAGTCCGAAGACGCGCCGGGCGCTGGACGACTTTGTGGAGGCGGGCAATCATTTTGCCATCTGTACGGGAAGAGGCATGGACAGTGTGCAGATGGTGCGGGAGGAGCTGGATCTGCACTATCCCGGAATGTATGCAGTGGCCTTCAACGGAGCGGAGATCTACGACTGCGACGCGGAAGAGACGATTTTCCGTGTGGGGGTTCCGATGGACCTGGTGCCCGGAATCTTTCAGACGGCGCAGGAATATGACATCCACTGCCATACCTACACCTCCGACGCCCTCGTTTCCCCGGATGAGGGGGAGGCGATGCTGTATTACAACCGCGTGATCCGCCGGCCGATCATCGTCACGAACGATATCGTCGCAGCGCTGCCCGAGGATCCTTGCAAGGTGATCGCGATCGAGCTCCACGATGCGGAGCGCTTAGAGCGTTTTCGCGGAGCGATCATGGAGCGGTTCGGCGATATTCTGACGACCGTGTATTCCAACCCCTACTATCTGGAAATCTTCCGGAAGGAAGCGGGGAAAGGATCCGCCGTGATCCGCCTGGCCGCACACCTGGGAATCAGCCTGGAGGATACGATCGCCGCGGGAGATGAACAAAATGACATCTCCATGATCGAGGCGGCCGGACTGGGCATCGCCATGTGCAATGCCACGGAGGAAGTGAAAAAAAGCGCGGATGTCATCACAGCATATGACAATGACCATGACGGTCTCGCGGAATATCTGAAGGTCTGAGAAAACGTGCAGTCGCCGCTCAGCTGCGGTACTTCTTCGGGGAGACGCCGTACTGCGCGCGGAACAGACGATGAAAATAGCTGGAGTTGTCGTAGCCGATGGCCTCCATGATGCGCGCTGTGGTCAGCGTGGTATTGGAGAGCAGGTAGGCTGCCTGCTCCAGCTTTCTTTTTTGCAAAAGCTCCCGGAAGGTATGTCCGGTCTGCTTTTTCAAAAGCCGGCTGAGGTAATAGTCCGGCTCCCCCAGCGTCCGGCACAGCTCCTGAAGGGATCCGTCCCGGTAATGCGTCTCGATGTATTTGAGCGAGGCGAAGAGGAGCTGCTGCTCGTAGCCGGAGGGCTGGCCGCTGTTGATCTCCGTTGCAAAGGCGGACAGATTCATCAGTGCAAGCCCCATCGTGGTCTGGTTGAGGACATTGGTCTGGGACTTGCGCATCACCAGATTCCAGATCATATTTTCCATCAGATTGCGGACCGGCAGGATATCGCCTGCGTGAAAATGCAGGTAGGAAACCGCCGCGTTGGCGCCACTCAGCGCGGAAAGCAGAAAGCCCCGCAGGAGATTGTCCGTCCCCATCATCGAGATCGCCTGCTCGAAGAAGGCGGGGAGAATGATGAAATTGATCGCGATATCGTCCGCTCCGGCCGGCAGGATCTCCTGTGTGGCATACTGATTCAGAAAGAGCAGGTCCCCCTCTTCCAGCACCAGCCGGTCCGTTTCGTTCAGAATATGCGTGGTCGATCCGGCGGCCATGTAGACCAGCTCCACATAGTTGTGCCGGTGGGGCGGAAAATGCGCAAAACGTGTGTGGGGACGGATTTCGATGAGGCGCCCCTTCTCCATCAGTCGCCCGGCATCGATGACAAAGTTCTCGGCCTCCGGCGCTTCCCGGAGATTTCCTTCCGCCAAATATAGTCCCTTTTCAATCTTCTTCTGACCATCCAGGAGGGCCTGTTCCTCCGCGGTGATCTCCTTTAATTTTTCCAGTAGAGTTTGGTCCATATTTCTCTTTTCCTCCTTTTCCTTTATAGCATAAATTGTCGGATAATGGGATACGCGATCTGCAAATCAGGTCCCTTTTTGTGTTTGGCGCGGACCTTTTTTGCATGCAGCACGCATA
>JAEEGH010025266.1_pt1 | contig 11922 bp, 10 predicted proteins | sample 9134181 | NCBI WGS metagenome assembly JAEEGH01 (sample SAMN16246544, study PRJNA631951) | gut metagenome | biome: gut microbiome; feature: rumen; material: DP-attached | host: Bos | place: Iran: Karaj | collected 2018-10
GAAGCTCGGGAAGATCCGTAAGGACTGTGAATCATTAGGTATGCCTCCTGAGAAGATCGAGGCACTGCAGTTCGCCTCCGGTGGTGTTTTCGAGCGCTATATGACACATGCGATTGATACTTTGGAATACAAATATGGCTGCGTGTGCGGATATCTGACGGATGAACTCGGACTCACAGAACCGGACATGGAAAAGCTCCGTGAAAGATATACAGTATGATGAACGGAGGAGCATTTGAAACATGGTGAGAAACGGTTTTTGTGAGAATAAGTTCAGATCGATGCTGCTGTCCGGTACTTTTACGATGGCAATAATCTATCTGATGCTTCTTTGCGACAGTATCATTGCCGGTATGTTTATCGGCGAGACCGGTGTCGCTGCCATAAATGCCATAACACCGGTCACGGGAATAACCACTTTTTTCGCCAACATTATCACGATCGGTACCGGCATACTGTACAGCAGGGCCATAGGTGCCATGAACAAGAAACACGCTGATGAGCTTTACGGACAGGGATTGATCCTTTCCGTGGTTGTTTCTTTGTTTTGCGCAGTTATGCTGCTGATTGGAAAGGAACTGTATTTTTCAGTTAACGGTGTTACCGGAGACATTTATATTCTCGCTTCGGATTACTATAAATGGACACCGCTCTGTGCCGTATTTACGATCTTAAATTCATACATCGGCCAGATGGTATACACAGACGGAGATGAGACCTGTACCAACATATCATATGTTCTTCAGATCATCGGAAACATAGCGGTCTCGATAATACTTGTAAGACCTCTGGGAATGCAGGGAATAATCCTCGGTACTATTACCGGAAATGTTCTCGGACTTATACCTGCACTAGTCCACTTTATGCGCAAGTGCAATACTCTTCACTTTACATGGCATCTGTCGGTAAAAGACATTATGCAGGCCGTAAGATTTAGTGCTGTCGATGCGGTTATCTATATCTGCTGGGCCATAGCTGACTATGTTCTGATAGCACATGTCTCCGGACGCTACGGCGAAAACGGCCTTATCTCTCTGGCTGTGGTTATCAGCCTTCTTGAATTCGGTGTCGTTATGGACGGTGTCGGACTTGCCGTTCAGCCTCTGCTCGGGACATATCTGGGCGAGAATAACAATGTCATGATCAAACGTCTTATGAATGCTGCCAAGGCTGCAGCAGCAGTGGAAGGCGGTATTGCTAACATCCTGATACTGATATTTGCCAAACAGTTTTGCGGACTGTTCGGCATTAGAGGCGGCAACGCACTCGAACCGACCATACTGGCTGTAAGGATAGTCTCACTCGGATTGATATTTTGCAGCATGATATCGCTGATGACATCATACTATATGCTTGTTGACCGTGTCGGGCTGGCTGTGGGTATTACATTCCTTAAAGACGGGTTATTATACTCCGTGCTCCCTGTATTGGGTTCACTTGTTCTCGGAAAGAACGGAATGTGGGCAGCTTTTGCTGTAGCTCCGGTTGTGGCTCTGATAATCGCAATGATCTTTATCCGCCGGCATTACGGTAAAGCACAATTCCCTGATCTGCTCATACCGAAGCACACGGATATCACTGTGCTCGAAAACATCCTTTCACTTGATAAGTGTTCTGAACTCTCCGAACAGGTGCAGAAGATCATGCTCGAACATGAATACTCCAAGAAACAATCTATGAAGGCAGCGCTTTTTGTTGAAGAGATCGGACGGACTATCATCGAGAAAAACAAAGACAACAAGCATGCTGTGTTAGTGGAGATCTCGTTGATGTTCGAGAAAACATCCGTTCTTTTGGTCGAACGTGATGCAGGTAAAGTCTTTGACATTACCGATCCTGATATTAAGATCGACGGCTTGAGCAGCTTTATCCTGAGCGGACTTATGGAATCGCATAAAGAAAAGGCATATCAAACCACAACAGGGTATAACCGTAATATGATACGTTTCTATAAGGACCAAGACTGAAATTTGCGGAAACAGACATCATGAGTAAGAAACAGATAATAACGCCTATAATTGCACTCATTGCTGAGATGGATCTGGTGGTCAAGAATCTGATCAACATCTTTTATGTTAGTCGGAATCTTGGTTCTGAAGGCATTGCAGCATATGAGCTGGTCATGCCGTGTGTCATGGTCGTTTCTGCCTTTGTTGCCCTGGGATATAATGGTATACAGGCTGTCTGTGCAAAGGATTATGGCTCAAATGACCACGAAGCTTTTGAGCGTCACAGAAATGCGGGATATACATGGCTGCTGGTCGCAACGGCTGTACTGACATTGGTGTTTGCCATATTCAAGGTTCCGATACTTGATCTGTTGGGAGCTAATGACGGAAGCAACACTCTCGCGATACTCAGCCGTGAGTGTTATTCTATGTTCCTTTTATGCTTTGTGCCTCAGAGCATTTTCAGTATTGCCTGCTGTCTTTTTTTCTTTGAAGAAAAGGTTCAGCTCCTGATCATTAACATTATCCTTTATACTCTGATGTTTGCGGGATGCGGTTTTGTGACTGCAACAGGGCCGTCAATGACGGGATATATTTTGGTTAATCTGGTCAGCATTATGGCAGCGGATATTTATATCGTTATTTCATGTTTCATCATCCGCAGAAAGAGCTCAAAGGCAGCTTTTACGGCCATAAGTCTCCGGATTTCCGATATAAGGGAATCATTCTTTACGGGACTTCCTGATTTTATGGAATACGCATTTGTGTCAGTATTGTATCTTGTTGAAAATCTCTATATCCTTCGCCGCTTCTCAGAATCGGTCATAGCCGGTCTGGGGGTATTTGAGGCAATAGATAATCTGCCGGAGATCATCTGCGTAGGCTTTTCTTTCCTTGTGACCGCCTGTCTGGGAACATGCGTCGGAAAGCATAAAGCCGCATCGTCGGAAACAAGTATCAGAAAAGCAGAGGAGATCTTAGATAAGGAAGCAAAGAAACTGACATTAGGAGCCCTAACAGGTGCCGTTGTGACAGCAGCTTTTCTTATCGTTACAGCAAGACCCGCAACAGCCCTGTTCCTTACAGATAACGATCCTGCAGCTGCCGGGAGTGCTGTTTTGCTTACCGTATCCTGTGCTCTCGGATTCGTATTCTATCTGCTTAATTCGGAACTGGTCTGCTATTACAAGATCATCGGTGCCTATATTCAGGCTCATGTTCTGTTTTTGGCAGAAGCATTGTTATTTCCGCTTGGAGCCAAGATCCTTCTCGGAGAGATCTTTGGTGTTGCCGGCTTTTGTATGGGAGGAGCTGTTGGAGAGTTTGCGGCATTTATCCTGAATCTGGTCATTGTATGGATCTCAAGCGGCAAATTCCCTTTGAAGATGAGTGATTTCCGTATGGATAGATATCTGATGAGACATAGGCAGAACGGGGAAAACTGATCTTATGGTTGAATATAAGCGTTATGACAGATCGTATGAAGACGAGGTGTTAAAGGTCTTCACAGCATCTTTTGTTAACTATCCTCTTTTTTGGGGAGTTTTTGAAGACCGGTTCAAGTCGGAGACAGAGCTGCGCAGTTTCTATGAACGTCTGATGAAGGGGATATTCAGAGCTACTGTCCGCAAAGATGACTGCTATATGGGTATTGCGGACGGAAAGGTTAAAGCTATCGTAATCGTTGAGAAACCATCAGACAAACCGGTTGGGTTTTGGGATTATGCTGTAAGCGGAATGGCGGGTATCATAGCGAGGATCGGGATTAGAGACACGCTTAGATTTATGGAAATGTCAGATAGAACGGAAATCGTCGTAAAAAGCATCCCTGAACCCCGTTGGCATTTGTATTTCTTGGCAGTTGATCCGGGATATCAGAAGCGGGGCATCGGATCGGGCGCGATACAGGATTTTCTTATCCCTTTGGTAAGATCCAATGGTGGAAATCTGATCACCGTTACCACCAATTCTAAAAATAACGTGGCTTTCTATATTGATAACGGGTTCAAGCTTGTAAAAGAAGAAACGCTTGAATGCAATGCAAAATCTATTGGAAACTGGACGTTCAGAATGGACCTGTGAGGGAGTGGTCCCTTAGTACAGAAAATCAGCAATAAAACGCACTTAGAAAATGAAAAATCGGGCTTTGAGAATGCATTCCCAAGGCCCATTTTCATGATAATCAACATCAGGATATGAAGGTGTGCGATGATGTTATTTGAGTCGATAGGTCCTGTTTTTATTGCTTCCCACAGCAACAATTTCGGTCATGTTTGCCAGTATTACTCTTGTACGGTCTGGGCTCAGTCCTATACCTTTGGCAATATCTTTAGTTCGCGACTCACCGTTTACCCGTAAATACGCAATTATATGTTCAACATGTTCCGCAGTTTTTGTCGTTTGTTTTTTATCGTTTGTTTTTATCGTTTGTTTTTTATCGTTTGTTTTATCAAAAACAAGCGATAAAGTGACCTGGTTAAGAACGGGATTTTCATCAAGTTCCGGTGTTTTCCAGCCGTTTGCCTTCCATGTATCAAGTATCAGAGGGAATCCAGATCCCGCATTATCACCGAAGCCGATCATCCTTAGCATAGTCTGCATCTTAGGATTACGCGCCTTTGAATTACCGCCCTTGTAGATTTCTTCCTTGGGAAGCTTAAGGACACCCGGATTAGTGAAAGTAAAGCCGTTATCTTTCTTGATAATCTTAAGAACGCCGGCATCCATCTGGTAATCGGAATGAATGATTGCATTGACAAATGCTTCCCTTATTGCCTTGCGTAGGGGATCATCGTCGATCCTTTGCATTCCTTCCATAGCGAAAGGTTTCTTCAGATCAGCAGTAAGCTTTCTAGTGACTTTGGTAAAGAAGTTGAATAGATTGTTTTCCCAAGTTCCATCATAAGTTACCCTGTCACTCCAGCGTGCATCACTGACAAGATTGCTCTCGTCTCTATAATCCATAAAAATGTTATCAAATTCATCTCGTATAGGCAGACCTTTACCGAACATAAGAAGACCTGCCATGGTAAGGCCTTCGACTTTATTCTTGCGGTCAACTCTGTATCCGCCGAGCATCTTAAGAAATTCCTTGTCGTCCAGAGAGGACCAGACATGATCAGGATTACGATCAACGAACATCTGTCTATATGCACGGAGTGTCTCAGGATCAATATCATCCATGGTGTAGTATTCAAGGATGAGACTGTCATTTCCGTCCGGGTTCTGATCGCGGATCATGCTCTTGATTTCATCTTCGGTTGCGTGATAATCGCCCTCGTTGTTTCGTTTGAATGTTCCTTTATAAGGATTCTCTCCGACATAAACCGGTTTCAGATTATAATCTGCACGCGGAACATTGATTACAATAACAGTCAGGTCGTTTTCTTCGAGCGTATAGACATCATCATTCGACAGAATATTGACATTGACCTTGCTGCCGTTGATTGTATTCCAAAAATCATTTATTTGAGATTGAGGGTTCTTTATCCCCTGAATAATAAAGCGTTCTTCAGGAGTCTTTGCCTTTCTGACCTCTTTGATGCCAAGAACTATGACTCCACCATTGGTATTTGCAAAAGATGAATAAGATTCATACGCTGACCTCGGAACTGTGGATTCAGCTTCCTTGCACTCAAAAACGAACCTCTCCCCCTTGAGAAGCTCGTCTTTCAGTTCCTGCATTGATCCGAACATCATGAATCCTCACTATAACTAATAGTATTCCTAATAGACAGTATTATATCATTGACCTAAATAGACATAAAATGCATTTCGTAGTTGTTTCCAAAGTCCCGATATAATTCTGGAGTTGTATAATATAACATAAATATTAGGTTGAATATTAGCTAAATTCTAACTATAATTGCAGTGAGGAGGTAGTTAATATGATGATCAATACCGATACAATAATTTCTATTTCAGAGGCAAATCAGAATTTCTCAAAGGTTGCCAGGCTTGTAGAAGAAAAAGGAGCAGCTGTAATCATGAAGAATAACGCTCCGAAATATATAGTGATTGAGTTCAGTAAGATCCCGGAAAGTGATGAAGTAGCCGATAAAGCTGCTGTATCTATTGCTAAGAAGTTGATCAACGAAAAAAAGTAAAATCTATATCAAAATAGTCGTCACATCGTCACAGTCGTCACATCAAAGGTTATATAAATTGATAGCCGGTAGAAAATAGAGATTATTGCAAAACGTTTCTATTCCTTCCGCGCTACCGCTTGGATTGCCACCCACAACTTGAGAGGACGCTACCTCTCAAGTCGCGTCTGGCGGGATCAGGGTTTAAATATTTGGAACGCAGGCTATGGCCCGCCTGCGCGGTTTTCCTTTTAGCTAAGCCTATAAGAGACTCACAGACGTTAGAAAAGGAAAGATAGGGGTGTGGGGGAAGGAAGGGAACCGCTAATATACATGCCTACGCGAATAATACATATGTTCAAAGTGGGTAAATTGTCCCATTAATAGAACAAGAAACGTATTACAATGAGTAAAACGAATAGATATGAGATTAGTTTTTTCGCAAATCTAAAATAGGAAAGGGGGATTAAAGTGCACATTCAGAAAAAGGGCGATGCGTATAAAGTATATGTTAGTGTGGGATATGATGGCAAAAAGCACAAGTTCCGTACTTCTACTTTTAGGCCGCCTAAAGGATTATCTCCAAAACAATTAAGAATAGCGATTCGTGAGCATGCAGAAGCTTTTGAGCGTAAGGTCAAAGGTGGAGCAAACGTAAAGTATCTAAATCTGACATTTAAGAGTTTCTGTACAGATGTTTATTACAAAAACCATCTCAACACTCTTAAACCAAAGACTGCGAGCGGTTATAAGATCGTCATTGAGAAAAGACTTATTCCTTATTTTGGTGCAATGCCGATTAAGAATATCAGACCGCTTGATATACGTGGCTGGTTGGCAAATCTGGATAGGCGAGATGGAAGAGACGAAAAATTGTCTCGAAATACTTCTGGCAGTTGGTTTCGAACTTTATCAGCAGTTCTTGGAAAAGCTTATGAATGGGAAATAATCGATGAGAATCCTTGTAAGCGTATCAAGAGTCCTGCTAAAACACATTCGGATGTTCAGGCATTACAACTTGAAGATGTAAGGAAAATCATTACCAAACTTCCTGAGTACCCGGATATCCGAGCAAGGATGTTTATCTTGCTTGTGCTAAATACAGGTATTCGAGAGGGAGAAGCAGCCGGACTTGAGTGGAGAGATATAGATTATGATAAACACATAATATCTATTACGAGAACATCACAATATATCCCTGGTACCGGAATGATCGAAAGCACACCCAAAAGCGATTCATCTGTTCGAACCATTCCGATTACGGACAATCTAATAGAAGAATTCAAATTGTATAGAGAGTGGCAGGATAAAGAAATAGAAAAACTCGGTGAGTTCTATCTAGGAAAACAGGGTGATGAAGCACGGCTGTTTACAACGTGGGAAGGTGCTCCGGTGTTTGATAGCACATTCAGAAGTTGGCTAAACAAGTTTCTTGAGTGGTGCGAAGTGCAGCATGTATCAGTACATGGACTCAGGCATACTTTTGCAAGCATACTAATAGCAAATGGTACGGATCCAAGAACTGCAGCAGCTCTTCTCGGGCAGAGTTCACCGTCATTGGTCATGAATGTATATGCGAACCCTCAGAACGAAGCAAAAAAGAGAGCGATAAATAATCTGAATTACATATACAATCACGATGATGATTAAAAGATAGGTTTCGAGTAAAACGGGTAACTATTGGGTAACTATTTTAGAAAAATCATATAAAAATTTGCGTGAACATACGTTCGGATAAAACCCCGGAAGCACTGATTTTATTGCGTTTCACGACAACATGCGTGAGGTTGTAAAACGGCATTTCCGACATTTGTAATCAGCAGGTCGTGGGTTCGAGTCCCACAAATGGCTCCAAGTCTGAAACCCCCGTAAACATTGCGTTTGCGGGGGCTTTGCTTTGTTTGGATGCTGTCCTAAAAACACCCTCAAAATGCCAATTTGGTTAACGTTTGGTTAACGTTTTTATTTTTGGGATGCATTTATACTGCAAAAAGTTCAGAGATAAATTTCTCAAAAGCCTCTCTTTTGATCCTTCTGTGACTACCGATCCAGATGACATAAGGGCAGTCTTTGTCATTAGTAAGCTCACGGATTTTGTTCCTTCCGATTCCAAAGAGTTCGGCTGCCTCGTTAACCGTTAACAGCTTCTTCTCTTTCAGTTTGTTTAGGTTGGTTACTTTTGCCGGGCTCGGATCGTTTGCGTGTTCTGCCATGCCTGCCTTTATCATTTCCGCATAATAGGCTGCTCCTTTTTCTTTTTTGTCAGCGGGGGGAAGCTGCTGGTCGATAATGATGTTGATGTCGTTCTTGTTCATATTATTTATTCCTCCTGTTATTTATGCTGTTTGTGACGACTGTGATGATGTGACGGCTTTATTGCCACCGTACAAGTGATAAACACCTGCACTATCCTGAAATACAATATCGAACGGATAACACCCTGGTTCTGATTTTTTCTCTGATTCCGGTTCGATCTTGGTAAATGTGAAGTGTGTTGCATCGCGTCTGTGATCTCTCATAAAACTGAATCCGAGCTTTGCAAGATCATTCCGTCTGTTCCAAATCTTCCCGCTGATCGACTGAGGCTTTTTACTTGCTTTTATCAGATTGCAGAACTCTGTGGCAGTACCGTCAAAAGAACCATGTTCCTTTAAGTAATCAAGAGCCTTCTTAAGATCCTCATCAGTCTGAAAAGCATCTTCGACAGGCGTATTCTCTTTAACAAGTTCCCAATGACTTAATGTGCTGTTAAATCTGATCGTAAGGATTCGTTCTTCCATATCACGGCTGCGAAGGTGAAGTTTCACATCTGAATCAGCTGATTCCTTGCGGAAAATGAACGCTCCGTCTGATGCACCGAACAAACCGTTAGTGCCTAAGATGTCATCGAACGGGTCAACAGATCTCATCTTGCGCGTGTGATGAACGAGCAGTATCGCTACGTTATGCTCTTCGCAGAACTTATGAAGAGGTGCGATAGTGTTGTAATCCCCTTGATAAGGATTCTTGGTGTTAATATCTGCTTTGTTCTGTTCGCAACGGATAGCAGCAAGTGTGTCTATGATGAACAGACCAATATCCGGATGATTTTTAAGCGCATCTTCAAGCTGTTCTTCCAGACCATTACCAATGGGATAGGCTTCAGTCGTGTACATAAACTCCTGAGGCCATTCTTGAGCAATACTGAACAAACGGTCCTGTAATCGTTTTTCACCATCTTCGAGGCAGAGATATAACACTTCTTTTTTCTTGGTGTCATAATTCCAAAGGTTCATTCCTGTGCTGATACACAAGGCGATTTGAAGTGCCATCCATGACTTACCGACTTTCGCACTGCCGCAAAGAAGATACAAACCTTTACCAGGAAGAAAGTGATCAATCAGGGGATCGATAGTTTCAAACTCCTTGTTTGCCAGGTTGCAGACATTGTCGACTTTGAGCGGTTTAAATTCTTTTTTCATTATTTGTTGCCTTTCTAATCATTTACCGAGCTCCACGAGATCTTTGTGTTCCTTTTTTGAGAGCTTCTTCTAATGCATATGCTCGTTTAACGACTTCATCCGAACTGATATAACATTCATCACACAACCTGATCTTGTGTCGGATATCCTTGATCTGACGCGAAAGGTCTTTTATATCTTCTTTGATTCCGACTATGAATTGTGTGTTCCCTTCTTTTTCGTGATATTTCAACTGCGAATACTGCTCTTTTCGTTTAGCTTGCAAGGATTCGATTTCAGAAAGATAACCCGCTTTAATATTCTTTATTGAACACTTGTCATAGACTTCATGTTGATACATAAAATCTAATTGTTCGATAAGATGATCTAACCTTCGAATATCCTCTCTAAGAGCCATGGAAATATATTCTTTGCGTTTAGGCGGCTTGCGGACAAACGTGAATAATCTGAAGCAGTATCGACGGTAGATGAAGGGCAGACCTGTCATTGGAACTTCCGGCGGATTCCACTCTTTGAAGTTTTTGATCTTGGGTGGGGCAATGCTTCTTTCTCTGATTCGGCGAAGTATAGCTTCTTCGGTATAATTCGCTCCGAGATTCTTGAACCTGAAGAAACTTTTTGCTCCCCAAGGTTTCAATCCCGGTCGTTCAAGCGGCGTTCCGTCAGCTTTAAAGAATTTGAATTCATATCCGAGATCACACATCATTCTGGCGAAATCATTCCATGACCAAGACATGCTGATTGCATAATCGATATCTTCGCGGATCGCACCGCGTATCGTATATTTTCCTTCTCGTTCAGCAGACCACTCGTCGTAAGTCTTTCCCTTTGCTGTTGAAGGATTCATGATAACGTGCAAACCGTGTTCTCGACATAACCGGTCGCTGACATCCTGCATCTTTCTATAATCGGAATTGAATCGCACGTACTTGTAACCATCAGAAAAAGATACGGAGTTAAGTACGAAATGATTGTGATAATGACCGGTGTTCAGATGTGTGGCAACAACTACCTGAAATCTGTCACCCCATAATTCTTTTGCAAGCTGTACTCCGATCTCGTGAGCTTCTTCAGCTGAAATCTCGCCCGGACCTTCAAGGAAAGACTGATAACCATGATAAGCGAGCCTGCCGCCTTCTTTGTGCCAGCGCTTTTTGACGATAGTAAAATCTGCAAGGGCAGTATCAGGGTGGCAGTTAATTCCTGTTACATACATCATCTGGTCGGTCTTATCTTCGTTTACAGCGTAATCGATAACATCACCGATTGTACGTCTTGCAGCCAGAGCTTCCTGTTCCAGCTCCGGACGTTTGGTCGTCTTTTCGGGATTCTCAATGTAATCGATTACGGTATCCATACGAACCTTAACTGCCCAAATGGAAGTTGTCGCCATTTCATTTACCTGCCTTTCCAAATATTTTTCCTAATCGAGATTCAGCAAATCCTTCCGGGTATCCTCTTATGCTTTTTCCGTTAAGAAGACTTCTCAGATACTCGGAACGGGACAGGCCACACTTTTTTGCCTGATCGGTCAGAAGCTTCATCTCCTGATCGTTAAGCATTACCTTGAACTCGTGTGTGCGGGTTCGGTTGGGTTTATTTTTCATTTACTTATTTCCTCCTTGGGTGGAAATTGTTTATCGCATCTTGCGATGCTCGGGGTATCAGGGGACGTCCCCTGACAAGCTTTGTATTTTCGTGTTCCCGAAAATACGTTGCTTGCTAAGACATAGATCCACTTCGTGGGGCGGTAGAGTCTGGGTCAAGCCGCAATAACCAGACCGCAAGTTTGGTAAAGATTTCCGCTCTTGCAGTTATGGTGTTTTCCGTAAAAAGGCCGACTGATACCAGCACACAAGCACGACCGCTTTTGCGAAAAATCAGTTTATGTTGTGGTGGATCTTTGTAGCTTCCAGGAACTATCCCGGGCCACTGGGTTGGATCAGATCTGGCAGGATGGGAGCTTTCAATAAAGACAGCAGGATCATAACTACTGTTTTTCTTTTTATATGTCCTATTGTCTTTAGCATTTCTCTCACCTCGCTTTCTTCGGCAAGTTATAAGAACTTATGTTTGGTTATGCACGGTTAGATTATATGAGGGTGAAAACTACTTTTCAAGCCATGTTTTTCAAGGTGTCCCATAAATGGAACAGGAGGGCAAAAGTACGATTAATGGAACAAATAGTTTGAGATAATACAAGTTTATGTGCTTAAATTTGCTCTAATAACATTGTGTTCTTTATCCGGATGGTATAATTACCTTGTATGATGGCGAAATCCCTTAGTACAGATAATCGTCAGTTATATAGACAAATCGGATTTATAGAAGAAATACAGCGTATATACAATAAACAAAAAGGGACAGGCGATTATGCAAAAGATAATGTTAAAACAATTATCTTTGGATATGGGAAAACCGGAATAT
>JAEEGH010025270.1_pt1 | contig 11921 bp, 8 predicted proteins | sample 9134181 | NCBI WGS metagenome assembly JAEEGH01 (sample SAMN16246544, study PRJNA631951) | gut metagenome | biome: gut microbiome; feature: rumen; material: DP-attached | host: Bos | place: Iran: Karaj | collected 2018-10
CCATGCGTTAATGATGACGATCTTCTCCTGTTTTTGTCAAAAAGCCTGATTGATCGCGAAAATTGATCGTACATTTGCGTTGTTGTATGTCGGTTGGAAATGGTATAATCTCCTTGTCATTCGTGACAATAAAAACTTCAAAAAGTATAGTAGATACATTCAAGCGGTTTGCAAAGATAAGTGTTCATATAAATGTCCGGATAAAAAGGGGGGGTTATTTTGGAAGAAATGAAACAGGACAGTTCCACTACGGCATGGAATGCTATGGGGGATGAATGGTTTGAACTGGCACGGACAGACGAGACCAGAAACTGCTTTATCATGCCCAAAATGCTGAAATTTATGGGTGACGTAAAGGATAAAAAAATACTTGATCTTGGATGCGGTGAGGGCGGATATTCAAGAGAACTTGCCAAACGTGGGGCGGAACTCGTGTCCGTAGATTGTTCAAAAAAGGCGATCGAGCATGCGATCAGGCTGGCAGACGATGAAAGATTACCGATCCGGCATCTTGTCAGAAACAGTAATGACCTTTTTGACATAGATCCCGAACAATTTGACATAGTCCTGTGCTCTATGATGCTTATGGATTGTGAGGATCTTGAGGGTACGATCCGGGAGGTCGTGAGAGTTTTAAAACCTGGCGGACGTCTGTTTGCAAGTGTTCTGCATCCGTGCTTTGACGGAAATCACGACACCGGTATAGGAAGGCAAGGGCATGGGATAGATCGTCAGGTCGTAGTGAAAAATTATTTTGAACCCGGAGAGTGGGAAGCGCCTCTTTATAAGGGCACGATCCCGGTTATATGGCGACATCGCACTTTTGAAGAGTATGTTAAAACATTTGTGAGTGCCGGATTGACGATCGTTGACCTGAACGAGCCAAGAGCCACAGACGAACAAGCAAAGATTTCTGTAGCGATGGCATGGCTGCAGAAAATACCGCTGTATTTATATTGGGAATTGAAAAAGTGATCTCATGCAGGTTAAAAGACGGAGGGCGTTGATTTATGGAACATTTTGTAGCTGAAGAGATGAGACGATTGATCGACAAATACCGTGAGCGAAAAAATGAGGATCTGATGAAACTCACGTATGAATTTGTAAAAGATGCATTGCATCCGGAGCCCGGACGCGAAGATAAACTATATCGTCTGGAGCATTCACTCCGCGTGGCGCTGTGGGGAAAGAAGATCGCGGAAGGTGAAGGGTGGGATCCGGAGCCGCTTGTGATCGCATGCCTGCTGCATGACATCGGATATGTCGAGAGCTGGAAGAATGGTGCTTATGGTGCGCATCACCACTATTCGCGCTTTATAGCGGAGGAATATTTGGAGGCCATGGGATATGATCCCGAAGAGGTGAAAAAGATTGGCGTGGCGATCGTTCTGCATGCGGTAAGTAGTCCAACCGAAAATCCGGAGCTTTTCAAAAACGCATCGCCGTTTGAACTCTCTGTGTGGGATGCGGATGATCTGGACCGATACGATGAGATGCGCATGATCATGAACGCAAACCGCGATATAGGTGAACTGACAGCCGCCGATCTTAAAAAAGTCGCGGAAAACCGTTTGTCGCTTGCCGTTTCATCAAAGGATCGGATCTGCGGAACGGAAACTGCAAGGAAATACTGGCTCGAAGAAATGGCTGAAGGGCGAAGACTATATGAAAGACTGATCGCCCAGATGGATCACACATGGGAGATGGAGCAATGGCTGGCCGGAAAAAGACTATAATTGTATTGATAATGGGGGTAATTATGCTGTTTGGAATTTTTGGATGCGGTAAGGATAAAACCGGTAAAAACAACAAGGCAGTCTCGGGAACCTGCGGTGAGAATATCACCTGGGCCTATGACAAGGCCTCGAAGACCCTGACACTTTCCGGGACAGGTGAGATGGTTGCGGAGAAGTACATGTGGTCAGATCTTAAGATAAAAAAGCTGGTAATCGGCGAGGGCATTACATCTGTCGCGCGAAACGCTTTTTATTCAAACCCTAACCTCACGGGGGAGCTTGTGCTTCCGAGCACACTGAAAACAATAGAAGAATTTGCTTTTTACGGATGTGAGGGACTGACCGGAGTTCTTGTGATACCGGATTCGGTGGAAACTGTGGGCGGCTATGCCTTCACGCGCTGCAAGGGCTTTACGGGCATCAGGCTCTCAAGATCTTTAAAGGAGATCGGACCTGAAGCGTTTGCGGACTTTGAAAATGCCGAAGGCACTCTGGAACTGCCCGACGGTCTTGAAACGATCGGAAGATGTGCCTTTATCAGCGCAAAGAAACTGAGAGGCGATCTTATCATTCCCGATTCAGTGACTTCTATAGGAGACTGGACTTTCAGTGAATGCGGCTTTGACGGGAGATTAAAGCTCCCGGCAAATCTTTTGAGGATCGAGGATTCCTGCTTTAATCAATGCACGGATCTCACGGGAGACCTCGTGATCCCCGACAGCGTTAAGGATATTGGTTTTCATGCGTTCTGCGAATGCGGTTTTGACGGAACGCTGACTCTTCCTGACGGACTTGTACGTATCGGAAACGGCGCTTTTTCATACTGCAGAAGGCTTACCGGTGCCGTTGTGCTCCCGGACGGTCTTCAGCGGATAGAAAACAATGCTTTTGAAGGCGATGAGTGCATTACGTCTTTGAAATTACCTGAGGGAATCGAATATATCTCCTCGGGAACCTTCAGAGGGTGCAGGAGCCTTACGGGAGAACCGGATCTTCCTGATTCGATCCTGGTCATTGGTGACAGCGCTTTTGCAGGTACCGCTTTTACAGGCGCTTTAAAACTTCCTTCAAGTCTTATTTCGCTTGGACAGGGAGCTTTTTCGGGATGCACGGGACTTACCTCGATCGCAGGATTCCCCACCACACTTACACACATCAAGAAGGGCGCGTTTAACGGGTGCGAGGGGCTCACTGGAGAGCTCGTATTTCCCGACGGAATGGCTTATGTGGGAGAATATGCGTTTAACGGATGCTCAGGCATCACAAAGGTAACTTTCGGAAATGATATCAGCAGTATCGGACCGAAAGCCTTCAGAAACTGCCTTGGGCTTCAAGCGGCCGAATTTACAGGAGCTGTAGCTGACTATTACGGAAAAGATGAGCAGTATCCGAGCTTCCCCGGGGGATGTGCTGTAAGCGCACCGGCTTCTGCCGTGAAGCGTGCGGACACCTGGGCGGAAAATGCGTCAAAGCCCATGCCCGGCAAGGAGAGCAGTCCTTCCGGCAGCGGAGTGGAAAGGATGGAGCCTTATTACTGGACTCAGGCGCTTACGGGTGAGAATTATGTCGGTGAAGGACGGTTGGCAGATGTTGTCCTGTATTTTGACGACAGTGTTTTGACTGTGAGGATCAACGGCCGGGACCTTCTTACCGTTAATTATGAGGCTGACAGGAATGCCGATCAGGACGACCGCGTTGTGACGACCGCAGGCTTCTTCTGCCGGGACGGCTGGATCGACAGCTTGTCGTACGATACAGGCTTTTACAACGACGACATCCTGACAGCAACTCTGGTCAGGGAGGACGGCTCGACTGAAGAAGTCCATTTCCATACCGGTTCGGAGGAAAGCCTGTATATAAAGTATCAGAAATAAGAAAACTTTTGTTGCACGTGGGTTGCTCAGGCACTGCCGTTTATGCGTGTCTGTGCCTGAGATTCCGTATCGAAGATGTGATCACCGTAAAGGACTGCATCAGATTTTCATGCTTGATGACAGTGGCATCAAAATGCAGGGTCTTGAAGGCGAGAGCCATGATGGGACCCTGAAAAAGGGCGCAGAGTATCGTTCCGATGCCCACAGGACCTCCCAGAAGGTAGCCTATCAGCGTCGCTGTGCTTAAGAGCGCTATGCTCACCACTCCGATCGGGACCTTCGGAAGATGACGTTTCAGGCCCACAAGGAGCGTATCCCTCGGACCGCATCCGAGAGCCGCTTTCATATAAAACAACTGAGTGTATCCCAGAACGAAAAGGCCCGCGAAGAGCATGGCAATGCTTGCCGGAAGAGAAGAAGGAGCGGGAACGGGATTGATATAGTTAAAAAAGTCCACGGATTTACCGACCACTATGGCATCGATGAACATAGCGATTCCGATGGATTCCTTCATGGAGATATCGATAAGAAGTATGGCTATGGAAACACTGATCGACGCGGTGCCGTAAAGTATGCCGAATGTCTTTGAGAGACCCAGATTAAAAACATCCCAGGGCGCCGCTCCGATATTTGCTTTCATAGTGAGATATATGCCAAAGCCGTTCACAAAAAGGGCAATGACAGCCATGATGCTGTTCAGTAATATGCCTCCGGCGGTCTTATTTGATAATGCGTTATTTTTAAACATGTGTTACCTCAAGTCAGATCTTTATGAAAATGCCTCGAGGATTATAGCACTGAGGATATCCTGTGTAAAGAACAGATTGCTGATTTTCGTAAATGACAGTTTGTAAAACAGCGTAAAACAAGACCGGCCATGTGATATGCCACATGACCGGTCCTGCTTTTACAATTGGAGGCTCTATTTGGTTATTTCGAAATCTACCGTTGTCTCGCCCTTAAAGAATATGGAACTGTCGGAAACAATAGCGTGAAGCGTATATTTTCCGGCTTCCGTGGGCATCTTGTCGGATTCGTAGCTCTTTCCGTCAGATGTTGTTCCGGTGATCTTGTAGATCACATCGTCATATTCCTTGAACAGTTTTTCTTCCTCGTCAGAGTTGTCTTTGTAAGCTGTGATGTCAAACACATCAAACTCCGCAGGCTCTCCGTCATAGACTTTGTCAAAAGCATAGATGCCTTTAAGGTCAACGTCTCTTTTTGCGATGTCCGGAACGCATGAACCGTCCTTTTTAACGGTAAATGTGTCAAAAAGCTCGGAAGAGATGCCGTTGAAGGCATAGGTGTCGAGTGTGAGCACATCGTTCTTTACTCTGATAAGCGCATAGAACTGCTTCTTTACTCTCTGGGCGCAGAGCTCCTGGTTTACCGAGCTGATAGCGCAGCCTTCCTCGATGTAAGCATCGGGAACGGCATAACGTGATTCTGCATTTTCCTTGGAGATATCAAGTGACTTTTCACCGGCATAGTTGACGGTGATGTAGTGGGTGCCTTCGGGCTCGATGTTGAACACTCTGCCTTCGGTCTCAACAGCAGCTGTGAAAGGATCATCATATGTGATCGTTCCGTCACCGTCACCTGTCTCTCTTTCGTTTGAAACGTAGCCGGAGAAGAAATCGCCGTTTATGTCCTTGCCGTAATAGTAAGGATTTGTTCTGGTGTAAGCGTGGTCATGTCCCTGAAGTACAAGGTCGACGGAATACTTTGCAAACAGGGGAACAAGGTTTGTCCTAAGTGCTCTTGAGCCGCCGTCCATCGTGTGATAGCCGACACTCATCATGCCTGCGTGGGTAAGGATGACGATCCATTTGATCTTGCCTTCGCTCCTCAGTTTCTGGGCATTCTCGAGCTCGGAAACGACCCATGCATACTGTTCGTGATAGTCGCAGTGAGGGTCGTATTCACCGTTTCCGCCGCCTGTAAGGTATGCGGATTCATTGGAGTTTGTGGAGATGACATATACATTTCCGATTTTGATGCTTGAGCATCCGCCGCTCGAATGGCTGTTGTGCTTTCCGTCCGTGCAATAATCGACAAAATCGATATCATACATGGAGTAGAAGCAGTCGGGAGTGTTGTCGTGGTTTCCGGCAATGGGGATGATGATTGAATCCATCATATCCTCTGCGTCAAAGTCAACCGCCATGTTGTATTCATCAATGAAATAGTTGTCATCATGGCTTTCATTGGTTATGTCACCACAGTTAAAATAGCCCACAAGATGGGAATCAACGGTGCGCGCGGTCTTAAATGCTTCACGCATCAGGGCTTCATACTGACGGTACTGTGATTCGTTTTCAGCCTGAGGGTCTGTAACATAGATGAAAAGTACATCTTCAGGTTCGCCCTTTACGGTCCAGAGCCCCGGCCTTGAATAGCCTGTGCTCTCGCCGCCAACACGATAGTAATATTCACTTCCCTCAGGAAGGTTTTCAACGTGCGCTTTGTGGCAGTAATAAACAGCGGATTCGTCGGAGTTTTCGATCTCAACGTGGAAATAGTCGGGAACGGAGACTACTTTGCCGCTCTTTATACCGGCTTCCCAGTCATAGGTGAATATGTCGGAAACTTCGCTTTTTGATACATACTGGAGCGAGGAATCTTTGCCCTCTACGTTTGTTGTTCTCCAGGCAACGCCTCGTGAATAAACATCACTGAAGAATGTTGTGGTAACGCCGCAAACCGATTCTGACAAAGGATAGGAATATCCCTTTGCCACGGGCGCAGCGACATCCGTCATGACAAAGACCTGACTGAAATCAAGTCCTGAGCCTGCGGGAGCGCCGTCACCCTTTATTCGGAGTGCGGCAAGGTTCTGGTCAAAGAAGTCGGATGTGATCTCCATGAGCGCATAACCGTCTGTGTAAGTCAGATCTCCGATATACATGCTGTCCCAGCCCTCGGGGTCGTCGATAAGACCCTCGATGTAAATGGTGCGGAAAGGGAAATCGTTCACAGGCTCATACTTGAACGCAAGCACGTCGCCCGCTTTTACCTTGACGCCTTCGCCGCCTTCAAAAATGCAGCGCACGCGGACGTTTTCATCGTTTTCGTCCGTTTTGAACAAAAGATCTCCGTCTGCTCCGACTTCGTTGAAAACGAGGCTCCCCGATTCTTCAAAGAAATTCTCGTTATCCATTTTTACAAGCCCTGTGATAGTGCCTGTGTATCCGGCGCAGTTTACGGCGCTGCCTTTTTCATATTTGTTCTCAATGACCGCAGTGGGCTCGGGAGTGGGTGTGGCAGCGGGCTCTGTGGGCTTTATTTCCACAGTGGGCGTGTTTACGGGTTCTGTGGCTTTTACTTCCGGAGTGGGAGTATCAGCGGCCTTTGTGGGCTGCGCCTCGGCTGTCGGTGTGGCGACAGGTTCCGTGGGCTGGTTTCCGCATCCGGATATCGTTATGGTTGCCGCAAGGAGAACTGCGGCAATAGTTTTTCCAAAATATGTTTTTCTTTTCATTTGCCTTCTCCCTCTTATTTAACCTCTACAGTGCAGAGCTTGTATACCTTTTCACCCTGCTTTTCCGCCATTCCAAGGTTCATGACGGGGTTGTTGTCCTTATCCACAACTGCCACTACAAGGATATATTTTCCCGAAGCCTTGGAATCTACGGTGACAGGAACGCTTACGTTCATCGAAGAGCCAGGCATGAGCTTTGTCGAAGTGAAGGAAGCGGTCCCGAGGCCTGCATTGTCGCTGAGCGATGAGGACCCTTCAGGGATCAGAGCCACAGCAACCGTATAGTCGTTGTAGGCGGGAGTGATGCCTTCGTTTACAAAGGTCAGATCCACGGTGAGTTTGTTACCTTTCTTTGCTTCGGTCACCTCTTTGAACCTGCTGACACGGAAACGATAGCCCATGATGGTCTGCAGGTAATCGATGTTTCCTTTGGAGATGGAGTAAGCGGCTGTGCCCTTTATGATGTCACAAGGTGAGCAGGGGCCGAGCCATGAGGTGTGCGAATCCCTTAAGTACGAGATCGTTCTCATGATGTTGTTGTTATGTACCCATTCGAGAACGTTGCCACTTGCAAATTCACCACCTGAATAGTTGGTCTTCCAGAAATCGGGAGCCTTTGAGATATCTACCAGGAAGGACTCGGTGCCTTCGGGCTGTCCGAATACATCGTTGAACATTCCGAAGTTGTTCTTTCTGGAGAATCCGTACGACGATCTGATTCCGACCTTCGTTTTCTTGAAACTGTCGGTGTAAGCCTTTGCGTACTTTTCTATGGTTGCGTCATCAGGCCAGTCGCCTGAACCGAAATCATATTCGTCGAAGGACTCAGCTTCGGGCCAGGTGTGCATCTCGCCCCAGTGTCCGAGCGATCCCATTTCGATATAAGACGCGGAACCGTCAAATTTTTCTGCGATGGCCTTCATGCATGCCGCATGATAGGTGATGAGTGAAGGAGCATCATAGTTGGGAGAGAAGCCCGCGCCACCGAGAACATCCGCATCAGGCCAGTTGTAGAAGGTGCCGGCGTCCTTGATCTTTCCCGAAAGGACATCATTGCAGAGCTCAACAAGGAGCCATTCGGGAATATCCATGCGGTAATTTCCGCCTGCGATGAGCTTGTTCACTGTCTGCTCCGTAACTTTGCCGCTGTCGGAGAGGTTTGCGTTTATGAAGTCTTTGTCGACCTTCACACCGTAGGTTTCGTTCGTCTTTGAGCCTGTGAGCGGTTCGGGTGTGTCGATGACAAATCTGATGATGAAGTTGATGTTTCTTCCTTCCCAGTAAGAGATGTGATACTCTTTTTCCACATTTTCCCAGTCAAACTTGCCCTTGGAGGTCTCAAGGTTTGCCCAGGTGATGGGAAGATATGCGAGACTGTAGTCAAAAGCAATGTTTTCCGCGTTTTCATTGCTGATGGTCGACCAGCATGCCCAGCCTGTGCCGGGATTTGAAAAAGCACCAAAGCCTGCCTTGGGATAAACATAGCCTTTTTCATAGGACATCGAAAAGGCGTCCTTTGTTACCGCGTAGCCCGCTGAAGGAATTGTGACATTTCTGTTGAGAGCAAATGCATGCACTCCGACTTTTGCGGGATTTCCGATATCGCTGAGATAGAAGGATACAGTAACATGATCGGTGTAATAGTCCTCGTTTACGGAAACAACGGGAGCGCCGAGCTTGTTGTCAGCGATAACGGGATAGAGCTTCTGCTGTCTCACGGCATAGTCCGCGCCGTCAAGCCCGAGATATTTAAAGCCCTTGGACGCATCCGTGTCGAGAACAAGTGATGTTCTGGTATCCAGATCATTGTTTGCGGAGGATATCATGGCGTAGAATCTGTCCTGTGAGCAGGCGGAAACAAGCTGATATGCGCCGCTCTGATCGGCATCTTCCGTGTGGTCGACAACGAACCATTCTCCGAGGTCTCCCGTAAAGATGTCTTCGGTAATCGAACCGGGATCCGGCGCCGAAACATTGACTGTGAAAGTTCTTATCTCGCTTCTCACGCCGCTCTTTACTTTTATGTTTACCTTGTATTCTCCCGGAGAAAGAAGCTTTTTGTCTGTGATGAGTTTGTTCCCGTCAAGCTTGAACGCCTTGTTGTCGGGACCGTTCTTTGTGCTTGTGACGAATGAATACTTATAATCTTTTCCGTCGCCGCCCTTTGCGGAGAACTTTGCGATAACGCCGTCCTGCATCGCAGCGGGTGAAAGAGCCTTGACTTCATCCTGCTTGAGCTCGAAGTCGCTGATGTAGGGCTGATCCGAGACGATGGTCACTTTGTCCTTCTGCTCGGCGATGTTTGAACCTTCATCAGGAAATTTGAAAACGCTTTCCCACGAGTCATTTAAAAGGACGATCTGGAAGCCAATCTTGTCCGATGTGGGATTTATTGCGCTGTAGGGTACGGATACCTCGTAAGTGGAACCGTCGTCCGATGCGCCGTAACCAAAGTAGTCCACCTCGGTGCCGGGCCATTCGCCTGCGTATGACACATAAAGGAAACCGTTCTCGAGCAGGAATTCATATCCGCCGCCGTCTGTCGAATAACCTGTGGCGGGATTGTTGTCCACATCGAGATAAACCTGGAAATAGCACCATTTTGATATCTCGTTCAGGACAAACAGGATATCAAAGCTGTCGTTGTCACAGTAAGCTGCGACTCTGTCGAAGGCGCCGTCAGGCTCTTCGAGGATGTCAACGATGTCTTTCCATTCCTCCACCTTGCCGTCCGCCGTCATCTCTTCGGCGAACACCGTTCGTTCTTCCATTACATGACTAAGGCCGGCAAGCACCATAACCCCCGTTAATACAACGGCCAAAGTCTTCGTAACGGTTTTACGAAACATGTTACGTAACATTTGCATTACAATACCTCCTCATATGATGGTTTGTAGCGAAAATTAATCTCGCAACGTAACAAATTTACCACGATTTGACGAAAATGTAAATAAATTTTTTCGTTCATGTTTACTAAACAGGAAAATAGTGATATCATGGTTCCCGGTCGTACAAACGGCAAAAAATATTGGGGAGATGAAAATTATGAGAAAAAAGACGGGACATAAGTTGTTTTTAGTGTTTCTTGCGGCAGCGGCACTGTCAGCGGGAGCGTGCGGGACGGAAAAAGCCGGTCAGGCAGACGCACCGGTGACGGAGAAAGCACGGACGTCACAGGCGCCGGTGACGGAGAAAGCACAGGCGTCACAGTCGCCGGTGGCCGATAAGGAGCAGGGTGTCATCACGGTCGGAAAAGACGCAGAGACAATATCTGAGGCACTTGATAAGGCGGAAAAAGGAAATGTGGTCTTTTTACCGGCAGGGATATACAAGGAGACAGTGAGTATCGAAAAAGACGGGATCACCTTTCGAGGAGAGCAGGGAACTGTGTTTGACGGGTCTGAGTTTGATATGACAAATGACGACTTCAGTGTGATGATCTATGTAAGCGGAAAAGGCATCAACGTTGAGAACATCGAAGTGAGAAACCTTCTGATAAGCGGGCCCTCCGACATCTGCCCCATAGGCATAAAGGTCGCAAAGGGATCGTCGGATGTGGCTGTGAAAAACTGCATCGTGCATGATCTCGGTTTCATCTATGACCGAAGCACAGACGATGACAACTACAACGCGCACGGTATCTATGTGAGCGGCGGCGTGAAAAAAGAGACAACGAACATACTTGTCGAGGGCTGCGAGCTGTACAACCTCCACCTTGGGAGCAGTGAATCACTTGTATTCAACGGAAACGTAACGAATTTTGAGGCAAAGGACAATTACATCCACGAATGCGACAATATCGGTATCGATGCGATAGGTTACGAGCAGGACGAGGACAACGAACTTGACAGCGCAAGGAACGGAAAGATACACGGAAATGTGGTAAAGAACATCTGCTCCGACCCTTCGATAAATCCGACTTATGACTCTGCCTGCGCTGACGGCATCTATGTTGACGGCGGGCGGGACATCGAGATCTACGACAACTTTGTCATCAACTGCGACATAGGTATCGAAGTCGCAAGTGAACATCAGGGAAAAGTCACGTCCGGCATAAATGTCCATGACAACAAGCTGGCGTACAACAACTCCTGGGCGGGCATCTGCATCGGAGGTTACGACCCCGAAGAGACCGGCACCGCAAAGAACTGCACGATCAAAAACAACGTGGTCTACAACACAGAATCCTACTGCATCGTCATACAGTACGCCTGCGACGCGTCAAATGTCATTGAGGGAAACATCTTTGTGGCAGAGAAGGACGGCATAGCGTACGGAGATGAATTTGAGGAACTGAGTCGGGGAAATACAATAAGGAACAACAGTTTTACCACAGACATGACTGCTTTCGGATATCCGGACAACACGGTCATCACAGTAAAAAAAGTGACAGTCGATGAAGAAAACAAAAATATAGTGATAGAGCAATAAACAGCACTAAAATTGAGTGGAAAGAGGACACCTTTTCTGATAGGATTATCCATGGAAAAGGTGTTTTTTATTTTAAAGGGGGCTTGGAAACAATGACTGCAAAAACGATCAAGATTGATCCAAACAACAGGATAACGTTCAACAACAATGTGGACTATTGCGTCGGCACGGGACGCCTGGGGCTTGCGCTTACGGAGGAGTATCTTAAGGAACTGGCGTTTGTACAGGAAAAGATAGGTTTTTCCTTTATCAGAGGGCACGGACTTTTTTCGGATGACGTGGCAATTTATCAGGAATATGAGGAAAACGGCGAGGTGAAGGTTGAGTACAACTACACCTATATCGACAGGATCGTTGACGGCTACTTAAAGCTCGGTATCCGTCCGTATCTGGAGCTGG
>JAEEGH010025271.1_pt1 | contig 11920 bp, 11 predicted proteins | sample 9134181 | NCBI WGS metagenome assembly JAEEGH01 (sample SAMN16246544, study PRJNA631951) | gut metagenome | biome: gut microbiome; feature: rumen; material: DP-attached | host: Bos | place: Iran: Karaj | collected 2018-10
ACAGAGCGGGGACTCCGCCCCACCAAGAAGTTCGGGCAGAACTTCATGATATCCCGGGCTGCCCGGGAGAAGGTGCTCTCCTATGTGAATATCAAGGAAGGAGATTCCGTCTGGGAGATAGGGGGAGGCCTTGGTTCCATGACCTCCATGGCTTTGGAGAAGGTGGGGCAGAGTGGCCACCTGACTGTGTTCGAGATAGACCGGGGCTACATCGATTTCCTTACGGAGCAGTTCGGTTCTCATCCTGGTTTCAAGATTGTGGCCGGGGATATGGTCAAGACCTGGAAGGGGGTGGCTGATGAGAAGGGCAAACCTGATGTGATTTTCGGAAACCTTCCATATAACAGTGCGTCTGCAATGATCACCCAGCTTATTGAGGGTGATTGCCTTGCACCTCGCATGGTGTTCACTGTCCAGAAGGAGATGGGACTCCGCATAACTGCAAAGCCAGGCTCTGCCGATTATTCATCCTTCTCGGTGTTCTGTCAGCTTGCCTGCGATGTGGTCTATCAGGGGGACCTTAAGAGCGGCTCCTTCTATCCGGTGCCTGATGTGGTGTCAGGTATTGTCACCTTTATTCCGAAGCCAAACTTCCGTGATTGCGCCACTCCCCAGGTGCTCAAGGCAATCCGGGATATGTTCGCTTCCCGCCGGAAGACCCTCTTGAACAATCTTCGTCCCTACGGCATAGAGAAGGTTCAGTCTGCCTGCCAGACCCTTGGCATCGACGCCAGCACCCGTGCCGAAACCCTGCTTCCAGCCCAGCTGGCCCAGCTGGCCCAGCTCCTAAACTGAAACGAGCAGGTATGCCTTATTGCCTGGGTGTAGGGTTTACTTTTTTGCTGATTTTTTTTATTCTATATAAATAAGGGAGTGCATTATGGGATTACGACTTTTCAACACCATGGGACGCCAGATTCAGGACTTTGTCCCTATACAGCCGGGCAAGGTAGGCTTCTACGGTTGCGGCCCCACAGTCTACAACTATGCTCATATCGGAAACCTGCGCACCTATGTGTTCGAGGACTTCCTCAAGCGCACCCTCACATACCTTGGCTACAAGGTGAAGCATGTCATGAACATCACCGATGTAGGCCATCTGACCTCCGATGCCGACGAAGGTGAGGACAAGATGGAGAAAAGTGCCAAGGCCACTGGCAAGAGCGTCTATGAGATTGCCGACTTCTACACCAAGGCATTCTTCAACGACACCGACCGGCTCAACATAATCCGCCCTACAATAGCCTGCAAGGCCACCGACCACATCAAGGAGATGATAGATCTGGTCAAGACCCTGGAGGAGAGGGGCTATACCTACGAATCCGGCGGCAACATCTATTTCTCCATAGACAAGTTCCCCGACTATGGCAAGCTGGCCCTCCTGGACAGGCAGAGCCTCCAGGCCGGAGCCCGCATAGAGGTGGACGGCAACAAGCGCAATCCTCACGACTTTGTACTCTGGTTCACCAAGTCCAAGTTCGAGAACCATGCCATGATCTGGGACTCCCCCTGGGGAAAAGGCTACCCTGGCTGGCACCTGGAGTGCAGCGCCATGAGCATGAAGTACCTGGGCAAGCACTTCGATATCCACTGCGGCGGAATCGACCATATCCCTATACACCACACCAACGAGATAGCCCAGTCCGAGGCTGCCACCGGCGAGAAATGGGTCAACTACTGGCTCCATGCCGAGTTCCTTGTGCTCAATAAATCCAAGATGTCAAAGAGCGCCGGCAACTTCCTTACTCTGGACCGGCTGGTGGAGCAGGGCTACGACCCACTGGACTACCGCTACTTCTGTCTGGGCGGCCATTACCGCAGCCAGCTCCAGTTCAGCTTCGAGTCCCTGGACGGGGCAAAGAAGGCAAGGGCAAACCTGAACAAGGCTGTCCGGGAGCTCATGGACAAGACCAAACCGGCAGACAAGGCTTCTCTTTCCGAAGCAGCCAAGAAATATATAGAAATATTCACTGCAGATATATCTGATGACCTGAACAGCCCGCGGGCTCTGGCTCGGATCTGGACTCTCCTTAAGGATGAGGCTCTCTCCGACGCCGAGAAGCTTGCTCTGATTCTGGACTTCGACCGGGTTCTGGGACTTAAGCTGGATTCTGTTCCTGCGCTTCCTTCCCAGGATGAGGCCCTTGTAGAGATTCCTGCAGAGGTGCAGGCCCTGATTGATCAGCGCAACCAGGCGCGGAAGGCCAAGGATTTTGCCACCGCAGACCAGTGCCGGGATAAAATCAAGGAACTTGGGTACGAGATCAAGGACACCCCGCAGGGTACAACCTGCAGAAAATGTAACTAAACAGAAAGTAGGTTGTTTTAGGTTATGGATGATAAGACAAAGAAGGATTATTTCGAGAAGCTCTATAATGAGATCTTCCCTGTGGTGATCAAGGTGTCTTATCATATCACCAAGGACATGGATGCCGCCCAGGACGTGTGCCAGGACGCATTCATAAAGCTGTATCACCGGGTGGATACATTCCAGTCGGTTGAGGACGCCAAGTACTGGCTTATACGGGTGGTAAAGAACCTGTCCTTCAACTATCTGGAGCATGAGAAGGTGAAAAATCGTGCTTTTGACAAGATAAAGCATAAGCCTTCTTTTTCCGATGATACTGGTGAGAAAGAGCTTTTGAAGAAGGATGCTGTGGAAAAGGTCAACCAGGCCCTGGACCAGCTTCCTGAAAACCTGAAGGCTCCTCTTGTATTAAGGGAGTTCGGAGGGATGAATTACAAGGAGATTGGCGCTGCCCTCGGTATAAGCGAGAGCAATGTCAAGATACGGATTTTCCGGGCGAGGGAGGCCCTCGGAAAGCTGTTACCTGTAGGAGAGGTATATGTGCCCTGATGTAGAGATTCTATCTTCATTCTATGATGACGAGCTTGAGGATTCCCAGAAGAAAGTTATCAAGACTCATGTGGATTCCTGTCCTCACTGCCAGAAGAAAATGGCAGAGCTGGGACTGATTTCTTCCGCCATCAATGCCGAAGAAGAGCCTGACTTCAAGATGGCCCAGGTGAACACCTGGAACAAAATCATGAATATTATTGACCAGGAGGAGCAGAAGCTTCCTAAGGTGAACTTCTGGCAGCGCCGTTTCCAGATATCCTTCCCCGCAGCAGCAGCCCTTGTGGCAGCCTTCATAGTGGTGCTCTCCCTCAGCGTGGTAAGCTTCTATATGGGCAAGCACACCACATCGAGCCCCGCAACCCCTGAGCTCAACATGACCGATGCATCAGATGCACTGCTTGGTGATGACAACATCTTCGACAACAGTGCTATCGAATTTGATATTCCTGCTATCAACACATTTATCCACGCAGGGGAACCGCTTCTTATCAAAGAGGTGGACTTCATGAACAGGAATGGGAATAAGTGATATGAGAAAACTCTTTTTTGTATTCCTTTTCTTAGCATCTCCTCTTATGATCTTTTCTCAGGAAAACCCTGCTCCCTCTGCCGAGACTATAAATGTGGAAAGCGCCGACAGCCAGGTGTACAACATGGCAATTGACCTTAAGATCCAGGACGGAACCACTGCACAGGTGGTATCCGACCACAAGGCTCAGCATCAGACTGTCACCGGAAGACCTGTGGTGCTTAACATAAACGGCGGGAACTTCAAGGCAGCAGTCCGCTTCACTCTGTACCAGAGGGCTGCAGACAACCTGGTGCTCCTTACCCAGAGCACCATCGCATTTATAAGCGATGGCCACCGCCAGATGCGCTCGATTGCCAAATCAATCCCTATAAAGGCAGGGGAGAAAATCCTGTTCTTCCCCATGGGAGTTCTGAATGATGGCGAGAAATCGGGTTACAACTGTATGCTGGAGATGCTGGTTTCCAAGTATCAGCAACAGCAGCCTGTGTCACAGGAATAAGCTGTGCAGGTAAAACGTCTTGTCTCTGAAATCTTCGCCTTCCTGGTTTTCATCGGCCTTTTAGGGGTCTATGTCTATTTCCAGCACCTTCAGGTGGAGACTCCCGAGATAACTTCCATAACCCCCGAGATAGGCAACCCAGGAGATATCCTGGAGATACAGGGCCTGCGCTTCGGGGAGAACCAGGATTCATCTGAAAGAAAAAAGCCCTACAACTGCTCTGTATTCATCGGGAGCCGCCGTCTGGTGCTTTCCGATTACCTTTTCTGGAGCGATGAGAAGATAGAGATAAAGCTTCCCTCCGACATAAAGTCGGGACGGCTCTGGGTGGAGACCGAGAAGGGCAAAAGCAACGCCATGCTCTTTACGAACAGGCAGGAGATTCCTGTCACAGTCTCTTCCTTCCACGCCCCGGGAATGCCCTATATAGACCAGGTTACATCCACATCCCAATACCCCTCCATTGGGGACATGATCGTGATACACGGTTCAGGCTTCGGCTACGAGCAGGGGTCGGGTTATGTGCTCTTCCCGCTCAAGGCGCCGGAGGACAGCTCTATTGTGAACGAGGTGAGGGAGTTTGCCCCTGCCTATGGTGAATATGCCTACCAGGGATGGAGCGACACCGAGATTCAGGTTGTAATACCGGACGGAGCCACTATTGGCAGCCTCTGTGTGGTCACAGCATCAGGCAAGAGCAACCTGTTCCATCTTGAGATGTACGAGCCCATAAACAAGAAGCAGTACGTGAATCCTGAAGGCTACCAGATAGAATATGACCTGGAGGTCCACAACTTCGGCGGCGACAAGCAGAATACAGTCCATGTGTGGATGCCGGATTTTGCCACCAGCCCGGAACAGCGGAACACCGAGGTCATGTCGGACCGCAGGGCAAGCCTGCCATCATACCGGGGCACCACATTGTACACATTCCATGGCGAGGAACTCACTCCCACCGCTGTGGTGCATAACAGCGCCATATTCCAGCGTTACGCCATTCTTTCGAAGATAGACACCTCCGATATCAGGAGGGATTACAGGACAGGTTCTGATTTCTATAAGGTCTACACCAGGGAGGAACCCATCATAGCAAGGAGCGCCTCCGGTGTGGACCGGGAGCTTAAGCGTGTGCAGCCCTCCAAGAATCCATATCTGATGAGCAGGAACATCTATAACCAGGTGATAAAACTGAAGCGTGACAGCTCTCTTGAGTATGCCATGATGTTCACTGCGATGGCGCGTAAATCAGGCATTCCGGCCCGCCCTGTAAGCGGTTTTGTGGTGAATAAGGACAATGTTCCGGCCCTCCATTACTGGGCAGAGTTCTTTATTATGGGAATAGGGTGGCTCCCGGTGGATCCACAGCTCAAATCCTTTGCCACACTGGACTCAGACCATGTCACATTCTTCCGCGGTACAGCGGAACTTCCGCAGATAGATCCTTCCGGCGTTGTGCTGGTACCCAAGAGCAATCTGTATGCGCTGCAGAACATCTATACCGAGGTGGTTGGGCGTTCTGACACTGTGGCAGTGCAGTGGGACGATATGCAGGTAATCTCCCGCTGGTGATCAGTATAGGATCCGGAAGAAGGTGTTTCCCACCGAAGTTATATAAAAATTACCGTTAGATTTTCTATATTTCATGAGCTGCTGGAATCAGTGGGGATCCTGTATCGGAATCAGAAGCTCGCCCTTGGCCTTGAGCTGGTCGGTGAACAGGTTTGTCAGGGTGGTGACGCCCCCCTGAACGAAGATGATGTCGAAAGGCCCCAGGGACGCGAAATAATCGTAGCTGTTGCCGTAGTATGGGGTTATGTTCGAGAGTCCGTTGTCGCTGAATATCTTGGAATAGAGTTCTGAGTTCTTGCTGGTCTCTATAAGGTACACCTTGGGATAGAGCTGTGCGAACACCGATGCGCAGTAGCCCGCGTTGTTTCCTATTATAAGTACTTTAGGGTTGTCGAAGGTGGATATGCTGTTGAGGACAAAGGCAATATCGGCCTTGGACGGGATGCGGCCGCCGTCGGAGAGGGGAAGGGATGAATCCATGTCGGCATAGGTTTTAAGGCTCTCGGGCAGGAACTGAGCCCTGTCTACCTTGGACAGCGCAGAATCGACCTTTGTGTTCTTTCCGGCAGGCTTGGCATCCTGCGCCAGGGGCCTGAAAATGAGTAAAAATAAGAAGAAAAAGAGCCAAAGGCGTTTCATCAGGGTAAGTATACCCCTTTTTATGCTATGTTGCATAGAGAAAATGTATAAGTTTTTAAACAAAATGATTGACTTATTGGAAAACATAATGGTAAAATCAAGTATAAAGTACTTCCTGTAGGGGAAGTAGAGATTTAAAAGAGGAGATAAATTATGTCCAAAACAGAATTGGTAGAATTCATTGCAAAACAGACAGGCCTTTCAAAGGCAGCTGCTGCACGCGCTCTTACAGCTACCCTCGACGGAATCACAACTGGGATTAAGAAAAGCGGAAAAGTAGTTCTTATCGGATTTGGCACATTCGCTGCTAAGAAGAGAGCTGCAAGAAAGGGAATCAACCCTGCAACAAAGAAAGAGATCAAGATTCCTGCAAAGAAAGTTGCTACATTCAAGGCTGGAAGCAAGCTGAAAGCTGCTGTAAAATAATCTTTGCTTTTGAGTGATCTACACACCTCTGTGATTTTATCATGGAGGTGTTTTTTTTAGCTATGCTGGGAACAGTTTTATTCGGTATCAACAACATATACACTGTACGCACCTCTGACCGCACAGAGCACCTGTGCCGGATTAAGGGAAAAGTGCTTAAAGGCTCTGAGAACGTCTACAACCCCATAACAGCAGGGGACCAGGTGGAGTTCGAGGAAGGCCTTATCACCGCACTTGTTAAGCGTCGGAACGCCTTTACCCGATGGAACCGCAAAAGGTTCATGCAGCAGATCATAGCTGCCAACCTGGATGTGCTCTTCTGTGTCACAGCACCCTGCGAGCCGCCGTTCCGGCCACGGTTTCTGGACAAGGTCATAGCCAATGCCTGCGGCAAGTATGCCGACGAATACGAGGTGGTGCTGGTGCTTAACAAGTGCGACCTGGGCATAGGGCCCGAGGTGGAGAGCCGTCTCGACGTGTACCGCAGCATGGGGTACCGCGTTATCCAGGTTTCGGCCAAGACCGGGGAGGGGCTTACTGAGCTGCGCTCCTATGCCCAGGGAAAAGTTTGCGCCTTCGCGGGGCAATCCGGGGTGGGCAAGTCCTCGCTCCTGAACGCACTTAGCCCCCAGGTGTCCCGCCGGGTGGGCGAAGTCTCCAAAAAGTACAACAGGGGCCGCCACGTGACCAACTATTCCCTCTATGTTCCCGACGATGAGCATGGCGGTGGCATAATCGACACCCCGGGCATCCGGGAGATCTTTGTGGACAGCATAGAGCCGCTTGAGCTTATCCTCCATTTCAAGGAGATGGCCCCGTACTACGGCAAATGCAGTTTCTCCACCTGCACCCATACTGTGGAGAAGGGGTGCGCCCTGCGCTCTGCGGTGGATAAGGGGCTTGTCCACCCCGACAGGTACGAGACCTATCTGCGCACTTACAGCGAGCTTACTGAACAGGCATCGGTGATTTATGGAAAAGAATATACTTGAGCTTTTAGGCTTTGACACCATAAAAGAGAGCCTGAAACAATACTCTGTCTCGGCCTGCGGCGCCGAGCTTATAGAGAGTCAGGAACCGGAGACCGATTTTGCCAAGTGGCAGGAAAGACAGAAAATATTTATAAATTTTAAAAGTGTACTTGATAAAATAACAGAATTTCCAGACTTTTCATTCCCTAATATAGAAAATTATATAGTTTTGGCTGAGAAACCAGGCTCTGTCCTTGAGGCAGTGGAGCTGGCTCAGATCGATACATTCCTCAGATCAGCGGCTGTGCTTAAGAAATTCCTCTATTCTCTTGAGGGCTTTGACCCGGTCGCCTTCCTGGGAGATTTTGAGGAGTTTGTGGACCTGCGGAACGAGATAGCCAAATATATCCGCCCTGACGGCGAGATAAAAGAGGATGGCATCAAGGAGCTGGTGGCCATAAAGAAGCGCATAGCAGTGGCCAACCGCCAGATATACAAGGCTGCCGAGGAGTACTTCATCAACAGCGAGTACAGGCAGTACTGGCAGGAGGGCAACATCACAATGCGGGACGGCAGGGCAGTACTGCCCCTCAAGGCCAACTTCAAGGGCAAGGTGCCGGGCATAATCCACGCCTCATCGGCCCGTGGCAACACCATATTCATCGAGCCCTCCGGCCTGGTGGAGAAGAACAACCAGCTGATGGAGCTGGAGGATGAGTACAGGCGCGAGGTGCTGAAAATCCTAAGGAACCTGAGCTTCAAGGTGGGCTTTGTCTCCCAGGGCCTCCTCCAGCTCTCCCGGCAGATAGCCCTGTTCGACAGCTACTACAGCCGCTGGCGCTACACCGCATCCTACGGTGGCGTTATCCCCGACCACTCCGAGGAGGGCCTTGCCCTTTACGAGGCGCGCCACCTGCTCCTGGGTAAGAAAGCTGTCCCCATCGACATAATTGCAAGCAAGGATATAAACATACTGCTCATTAGCGGCCCGAACACGGGCGGAAAGACAGTGGCCCTCAAGACCTGCGCCCTCATCGTGCTGATGAACCAGTTCAACCTGGGGCTCCCGGTGAGGGAGGGGAGCTATCTGCCGTTCTTTGACAACGTGCTGGCCGATATCGGCGACGGGCAGTCCATAGCCGACTCTCTCTCCACATTCTCTTCCCACATGAAGAATATATCCCACATACTGGAGGTTGGGACTGCCAAGTCCCTCATACTGCTGGATGAGCCCGGCACCGGCACAGACCCGGACGAGGGGGCAGCCATTGCCCTTGCCGTATTTGACCAGATTGTGGCCATGGGTGCCTTGGCACTGGCCACAACACACCAGACTGTGGTCAAGAACTATGCGCTCACCAACCCCAAGGCCGAGAATGTGTCGGTCAAATACGACCCCGATACTTTTACACCGCTCTACAAGCTGGTCTACGGCATGCCGGGCGAAAGCTTCGGTATCGACATAGCGGGCCGCAACGGCATGGCGGGCGCTGTCATAGACAAGGCCAGGGAATACCTGGGCAGCGAGAAGATAAACATAAGCAAGATGCTGCAGGAGATTTCCTCCCGTCATGCCCAGCTGGACGAGAAGGAGCGCTCTGCCGCCCAGAAGGAGACAGAACTTAGGGAGAAGGGCCGGCAGCTTGCGCTCAAGGAGATACAGCTGCGTCAGCAGGAATACGAGCTCAAGAAACAGGAGTCCAGCTCCTTCCGCCATCTGGTGGCCGACACCTCCAGCCGCCTTGAGAACCTGGTGCGGGAGCTCCGGGAAGGGGAGATAACCAAGGAGAAAACCAAAGAGGTAAAGGCCTTTATAAACGAGCTGCACCAGCAGGAAGAGGCCCTGGATGCCAAGGTGGAGAGCCTGAAGCCACAGCCCGAGGAAGGGCCTGTCTACAAGCCGGATGACCCGGTCTATGTGGGCCCCAGCAAGAAGGATGGCTATGTCATCCGGGAGATGAAGAAGGGCAAGTACCTGGTGGCTGTGGGGCAGATGCGGCTGGTGGTGGAGGCCTCTGAGCTGGCCCCTGGCAAGGCGCAGCCAGAAGGCACTTCTGTGCGCAAATCGGTCCTTGCCAGCTACCGCAAGCCTGTTCTGGAGCTGGATATACGCGGGTACCGCCTGGAAGAGGCAATACAGGCCATGGAGAGCCAGATGGACAGCGCCCTTTTATGCGGTCTCTCCGAGTTCTCGGTCATACACGGCACCGGGGAAGGGATACTGCAGAAGGGGGTGCGGGACTACCTGCATGGTAACCGCAACGTGAAGTCGTATACCTTTGCCCGCCCCGAGGATGGCGGCTTTGGTAAGACTATAGTCAAACTGGTGGAATGATGGAAGATATAATACTTGCTAAAAAAGCATTAAGAGCCGCCATGAAGGCCAGACTGAGCCTGGTACCAGCGGAGGATGCAGAGCGCGCCTCCCGGGGCGTTCTTGCACAGTTGGAACACCTCGACCAATGGAATAGGGCAGACATAGTGCTGGCCTTCCTTTCCATGAAGGACGAGATCGGCACCGCCTGCATCCTCCGACAGGCCCTGGCACAGGGGAAAGCCCTGGCTGTGCCCAAGGTGGTGGGCGACAACTTGGTCTTCTATCAGATCAGCGATATAGAGAAAGAGGTGGCCCCTGGGGCCTTCGGCATACTGGAGCCTGTTCCCGGGCTTTCCCCGCTGGACACACAAGCCCTTTCAGGGCAGCGAGCCCTGGTCCTGGTGCCGGGCCTGGCTTTCGACAAGGAAAACTATCGTCTGGGGCGGGGAAAAGGCTTCTACGACCGTTTTTTGGCCTCTGCAGGGGATTCCTTATACAAGATTGGAATAGGGTACAGTTTCCAGTTGGTGGAGCAGGTTCCTCACGAAGCCCACGACCTTAAACTTGACGCAATTATACTGTCACCCTGACTTCTCAGAATTTCTCGCTATCGTAGTATAAGTGTGTCATCCGCCAGTTGATGCACCGTTTTAAATAATCCACATACTTGGAGTCCTTGCAGATGCTCTTGCTGGGGTCATCCGATATCTTGGCCACAGGCTGGCCGTTCACCATTGTCACCTTCATGACGATATTGAGCGGATTGACAGGGGAGCCGGAGAGGTAAGTGCCTATTCCGAATGCCACCTTTGCCTTTCCCTTGAAATGCTGGTGAATCCTTGTAGCCTTCTCCATGTTCAGGCTGTCGCTGAAGAGCAGTGTCTTTGTCATAGGGTCGATGCCCAGCTTCTTGTAGTGCTCGATTATCTTCTCGCCCCAGGCGATAGGGTCGCCGGAGTCATGGCGCACACCGCTGAACAGGGTGGCGAATGTGAGCTGGAAGTCCTGGAGGAAGCAGTCTGTGGTGATGGTGTCTGTAAGTGCGATACCGTTCAGGATTCCATATTCCTTTACCCAGGTGTCCATTGCGAATTTATTGGAGTAGGCCGGGTTGTACTCGTGGTGTCCCTGTCCTACAGTCATCACATACTCATGGGCCAGTGTGCCGACTGCCTTTATTCCGTATTTCTTGGCCAGATATACATTGCTGGTTCCCACAAAGCTGGGGATATTGGCCTCCACCAGCGATCTGATCAGGTAGTCCTGGGCCTCGAAGGAGAGGCGGCGCCGGGCACCGAACTCAGAGAAGACCCCCACATCGTAGGTGCCATCTTTCAGCTTTGCGATTATGTCTGCCACCTTGAGCTTGAACTTCTCGAAAAGCTCGTCGTAGTCGTATGCCATACGGAAGTAGACCTCGTTTACAATGGCCAGGATAGGAATCTCGTAAGGGGAGGTGTTGCCCCAGGTTCCCTTTGCCTCTATGTTGAGCCCGCAGGGAGCTTTTGTGTCGATGTGAATCTCGTTCTTCCGGGGATGCCAGAACCGCAGGTAGTCGCAGTAGTTGTTGTGGATCCAGATATTCTTCTCAGGGAGCCACTTGAGCTCGTCCTCGGTGAAGCGCAGGTTGCAGTAGAGTCCCACCTGCCGGCGGATTTCCCTCACCATCTCCTTGGTGAAGTGTATATTCTCGTTCCTGCACTTGAAGGTCCAGGTGGCATGGTCTCCGCTGAACTGGTGGAAGATGGCCTGTCCCATTGAGAATTTGTAGGCATCAGTATCAAGTAAAGATTTGATTATCTGTTCCATAAAAACCGCCTTTATTTTTAGTTATTACTTATAATATCGACAGATTTCAGAAAATAATTGATTTTTCTCAGGCTTTTCTTGTAGAATAAAACTGTAATCAAGTTGTAACAAAGGAGAAAAAAATGGCTTTAATCACAATATCAAGAGAAGAAGGAAGCCTCAGCAAGCAGATCGGTCTTGCATTGAAGGAAAAGTTGGGTTATGAATTCATCAGCGGAAAAACTATAAACAGTGAATTCCCGGAAATGTTCGATATAAGCAGGAGTCAGGTGGAGAAGTTTGACGAGAAGGCACCTGG
>JAEEGH010025272.1_pt1 | contig 11920 bp, 10 predicted proteins | sample 9134181 | NCBI WGS metagenome assembly JAEEGH01 (sample SAMN16246544, study PRJNA631951) | gut metagenome | biome: gut microbiome; feature: rumen; material: DP-attached | host: Bos | place: Iran: Karaj | collected 2018-10
CAAGGATGTCTAGGCATCTTTATGATGTTAGCCAAATAATGAATACCCCTATTGCAGATCAGGCATTAAACAATAAAGAACTTTACTTATCGGTCATAGAGCATCGACGTGTTTTCATTGGACTTCGCGGTTTTGACTATGCTACATTGCTGCCACAAACGCTGAACGTTCTTCCTTCTGCTGAAATACTAGAATTATGGAAGCAAGATTACCAAGCTATGCGTGAATCAATGATATATGGGGAATCACCATCATTTGATCAACTTATAGAGAATCTACGAGCTTTGAATGCCCACATCAACACTATCAACTATTAAATTACTACCCACCACGACTAAACATCACAAAGGGCAGATGAAAAAGCCATTTATAAAGAAAAGCAGACTTGTCCTCACGGATGAGTCTGCCAAAGTGATTAAATCTATTATAAAAGAAAAAACGATATTTGAGTGCAAAGATAGCGAATATTTGCTCAATCTCCAAGAAGAAATTGAAAAAAGCAATATTTTCGACAAAATATTTGGATATGTTGGGGAATATGGTTATCTTTGCGCCACCTTTTCGATTAAGGTATTTAATGTATAATGTTTAACATTGAAGAATAAAAATGTTTGGCCTTTTTAAAAGAAAGAAGAAGAGTGAAAATGTTTGTGAGATAAATATCCAATTTGAAAAGGATATGTCTAAAGAACTAAAGAAGTTGGGTATCTCATTCACGAAAAGAGAAAACAATAACTATTTGGTGTACTTTGATGTAGATGAAGTTAAATTCAATAAAAAAGCTCAAGAAACTCTTATAAGCAGTCTCAGGCTTCCTGATTGGGAGATAAAGAAAATCTGGGAACGTGCAAATCTTGATGCTATCAACAAATATTTTAATCAGCTTAGTGTCGAGGAAAAAAGTATGATTTTTAATTATTCCTTTGAGAAGGTTAAGCCAGAGCAAATCGAATTCTTGGCAAATAATGGGAAAATAATATACGAAGTCTCAAGAGTCGCAGTAAAGTATTAACTATTATCACATAGTATCCATACTATAAGCCTTGTCTTAATGTCATTACCAAATTACTATTAAGGTAGGGATATACAAGAAAAAGGTGAGAGATTATCTGTCCATAGCAGCGAAATCCTCACCTTAATTCGTGTTTCCCCATTTTCTTTCGCTATTGAGGTGCAGAGGGAGGAAATGAGAAAAATAATAATGATAAAAGTAATTTTGGTAATTTTTTGGGGTGGTACATTTCATTCCGTTACGGGTGGTACATTTGAAACCGTTCCCATCAGCTGTCGGTTTTACTTTACGAAAAACTGACGGTTTTACGTTACGAAAAAATGATGGTACAAAGTTACTTATTACATCTGCAAACGGAAAGACCAGGAAACAGAAACTCACCTACTCTCAGATGATGAGGTAGATGAGCTTGCTGTTCTATTGGGCATCAATCTGTATTCGGCAGAGGATCACAGGACATTAATCACGGAGGTGACGAGGGGGATGATTGAGGGGGAGAGAATACAAGCATAGAGGGAAAGATTTGATAGCCAACAGTTGCAAATGGCACATTTGTTCTCTTTTTGGGTGGCACATCCTAAACCGTTGGCATCAAAGCATTGTTACTCTTCGACGATTTTGGCGAAATAATTAAAAATATAAAACTTTCGATAATTATCTATTGAACCTTTAGGGACATAGAGAGTGATCTCTGATAATCTTTCTTCTGCGGTAAAAACAGGGAAAAATATTGGTTCTTTCTGTTTGAGATGTAGTTCTGTGAGACTACTACATTCATCGATCAAATCAAAACTAAAGATAAATGTTACACTTTTGGGAATCTCTAACGATGTGAGACTTGAGCAGTCAGAAAAAGCATTCGAGTCAATCCTTGTTACACCATTAGGAATATCTATCGAAGTGAGACTTGAACAACCTGAGAAAGCCTGATTTCCAATCTCTTTAACACCGTTAGGAATATCTATCGAAGTGAGGCTTGAGCAGCCAGAAAAAACAACCGGTTCAATCCTTGTTACACCGTTAGGAATATCTATCGAAGTGAGGCTTGAACAACCAGAGAAAGCACTCATTCCAATCTCTCTAACACCGTTAGGAATATCTATCGAAGTGAGACTTGAACAACCAGAGAAAGCACTCGTTCCAATCTCTCTAACACCGTTAGGAATATCTATCGAAGTGAGACTAGTGCAACCATAGAATACTTTAGCCGAAATACGTTTCACTCTGTCTGGAATCACTATTGATGTGAGACTAGTGCAACTAGAGAAAGCGCCATACTCAATCTCTGTTACACTGTTAGGGATAACTATCGACGAGAGACTTGAACAACCAGAGAAAGTGTTAGGATAAATTTTATTCACACTATTGGGTATCTTTACTGAAGTGAGACTTGAACAGTAAATGAAGGCTCTATCTCCCAAATAAACTACACTGTTTGGGATCTCCACCGATGAAAGACTGGTGCAATTCTGGAATGCACAACTAGCAATCCGTGTCACACCTTTGGGAATCTTAATCGAGATTAGATTAGTACATTTTTCAAAGGCGCCACCAACAATTTCTATCACACTTTTGCACATATTAAAAGAATCTAAAGCACATGGAACACGATATAGTATCTTCTTGTCTTTAGAGTATAAAGCCCCATCTATTGAGCTATAACTTGGATTTGATTCGTCCACAGAGATTCTCTTTAACCTTGTACATCCCTTAAAAGCTTCTGGATCAATCTTCGTTACACTATTAGGAATATCTATCGATGTGAGACTTGAACAACCAGAGAAAGCACTGAATCCAATCTCTTTAACACCGTTAGGAATATCTATCGAGGTGAGGCTAGAACAACCATAAAAGGCCTCTGTATCTATCTTAGTTACACTATTCGGTATCTCAATTGTAGTGAGTCCAGTACAGCCATAGAACCATTTGAAGCCAATCTCTTTAACACTGTTAGGCAACTCAATTGAGGCAAGGCTAGAACATCCATAAAAGGCATATGGGCCTATCTTAGTTACACTATTCGGTATCTCAATTGTAGTGAGTCCAGTGCAGTCCTGAAAAGCACCTAACTCAATCCTTTTAACACTGTTAGGAATCTCAATTGAGGTGAGTTTAGTGCATCCTTTGAAGGCATCTAGCTCAATCTTGGTAACACTGTTAGGAATCTCAATTGAGGCAAGATTGGTATACCCATAGAAAGCACATACTCCAATTTCAGTTACATTATAAGTTCTTCCTTTGTTTTCTATAATTGAAGGTAAAACAATTGTATCTTTTGCTGAACCAATATGAATTGTGGCTTTGTTTTTACTTAATGTAAAAGAAATACCATCAGCATCGTACCATTCTGAATTGAAATAAATGCGCAATACTAGAGTTACACAACACATGATTATGTAACATGTTATAACAATGGATATTTTAGTTGTGGCCTTCATTATTAATTGATAAGATTTTATATCTCCAAGCTGACAATTAGTCCGAATATTATTATTGACTAATACAGCAGTCGATTATATATGACAATGTTATAACAACGAACATTATTCTTAAATATTACTTTTTTATTGTATTATCTGGATCTATTTGAATAGTATTATTTGATCTCGATTCCTTTGCTTTTTCATATTCAATTTGCGCTTCTTTTCTAACTTTGTCATCTCTTTGGGGCAAATATGAATCGATATACCAAAATAATATTGAAACAATAATGCTAATAATACCAATAGAAATACTCCAATAATTCATAATACGAGATGATTTTAATTCTTTCTGGTTTTCTTTTAATTTATCTGACAAAGTAATAAGATTCTGCTTAACTCCATCCTTGTCATTTTTTTCCGCTGAATTATGTATAGCTTCCAGTATTCCTTTTTCGGCATCATTTACACCAAAATAAGGTTCCTTTTTCATTTGTTCTTCAATAACAGGAGTAATTAATCCTATTATTTCATTGGTATCATTTTCATCAATATCAGCTTTAGAAACATATAATCTGAATGATTTCAAAAAATCAATATAAGAATACTTATTAGCATCATATTGCTGATTAAATAAATCCAAAATAGTATCATTAGTTAAAGTATTTTTCTTTTTTAAAGAAATAAGCTGATTAAAAACCTTATTATTCTTTATGTTTATAGGCTCCCAAAAAAATAAGGGAGCTAAGATAATGAATAAAATAAGACACATTAAGACATAGACAATTGGTGAAGACAAGAGATAAGCGGACAAAAAGTACACTGCCAGAACAGCTATTGAAACACATAAAAACCAGCGTAAAAGCCTAAATAAATTAATATTCATAATATTATACTTTAAAATGATACAAAAAACACATTAAATAATCACAATATGACAATCAATCAATGATTATTTTGCCTGCAAATATAACATTATTCATACAAAATACCAAAAAAAAAACTCCAAAATACGCAATTATCCCCACAAAAAAAATAGTTAACTCACAAAAAAAACAAAAATGATTCTATTTATATAATAATAAGATATCTGGGATTGGCAATGTCAACACAACCAGAAACACTAATAAAAGTACTAATTCCTACTTATCTTCATCTTCACTTCATTTCTTAAAAACAAACTCCAGCACACCAAACACACCGAAGCCATCGCCTGATTCTTCATCGAGGGTGAAGGTGGGGAAGTCTCCGGAAGTGTTTAATGGGGATAGGGTTACTTCTGTGCGCTCCCTTACGCCATCTTCGTTGTATTTGAATACTTGATGGAACTCCTTGATGGTGAAACGTCCGTTGTAGTCTTCATCCATATCGTGGATGCCTGCAATCACGATGTCGCCATTATGAATGCTGCCACCATGACGGAACAGACAATAATCGCCATCATGAATCTTTGTCAGCATTGAGTCACCAGAAGCCTGGACGATGAAATATTCATTGCCCTTTCGACCATATCCAGCTTTTTCTGTATCCATCCATGCTTCGATGTATGCCTCCTCACCTACTTCAAGAAACCTGCCACACGCAGCCTTGATACTGTAGATGGGGACACAGTATTCATCCTCATCACCAACTGTTTCTTTTATTGGCAATCCACCATCATCTTCAACTATCGGCAACCTCATTCCGAAAACACTTTCTAGCGAAGATTCGTCATCAATTTCAACAAGTTTCTTATATTTTTTCTCGATATGTTTGCCAATAGTTACTTCTTCTAATTCCACACTTTCATGTTCGAGATTAAGCATAGGATTCATTTCATCAGGATCAACAAGGCTATTCGCCTCGTTCTTTTCCTCTGCATAAAGAAGTATATTGTCGAAAGAAAATATACGACCCGACAGTTCATAAAAATTCCTTTTTACGAACTTGCTGATCTCAAGACAATCATCACCAGAATCTGGCAAACAAACCTGATAGACCTTATAATGATCATTCAGAGCCTTTGTAATGTCATTCCTGAATGCAGCTCGTGTTACCTTGCGGAAAGCATCACGCGAGATCTGTTGTTGTGCAGCGTAAGCAGTCAGCACATATAGGAAATTGATGTTGTACCTTTGAAGGATAAGCGTATCTCTATCGAACAGACGATTGCGGTAATGCCTATTGTAGAGCATATGCTCACCAGAGATATTTTCCAACTGGTGTTCGCTTGAAATATATTTGCCTGTTTGGGTGTCTCTTTTCGTTGTTCCGCTAATGAAGAAATTAGGCGTTATATTATAGCCTTGAGTAATGTCGTCTCGATAATGGAAATAGTGCCTACTATCTCCATACTCAAAACCTTCGATGACATTGATATTCCTTTGGATGATGTTTTTCGCATAGGTATATTGCTTATATACCGCCCTAAGATCCTCGCTTGGATCATTACCTTGTTGGTAATACTTACTATCACCCACGAAATAGATGTGCTCATTATATACCAAAGATTCCTCATGATAAAGATGATCAACTAGTTTGTTATCTCTTTGAGCAACCAGTTCTTTCGGGTTGTCATCGTCACTGATGAGATAATCAACCATGTCTTCGAACACAGGGTTGAAATCCCTTATAAGTAAAGACTCTTCATGATAACGTCTGTTAGCGACACGCTCCGCTTTCTCAAAAAAGGCGTACAACAGTTTCCAAAGGGCCACAAATTCATCGGTGAAGTATTTCTTTCGAATCTTCTTAAGGTATCGGGTTCCTCGGCTATTCTCTATCATCCCCTGGATACGCTTATGTGACAATAGCTGGTATTGGATATTAACATTGACCTGGAAATGAAATCTATGCTTCAGGAAATCAAGAACCGAATAGAAGAGCACAATTATCTCTTCATCAAAATTGACCACCCTTTCCTTTGTTCTGAAATTCACATAGGCAGGACGATTGTTCTTGATGATAGGCTGCTCGTGGCTAATGGTTTTGGCCCAATGAATCTTATTGTGCCCCGAACTATTGATGATACTGACAAAGGTAAAAAGATTCCGATGATCCTTGTAGAATTTACGCAGTTGCAGGACGGTATCAAGATATGTTGCCGAGTCTTCGCCTCTGTTTGATACAACATTTCGGATTGAACTATTCTCAATATTTTTGGAATTAGATTTTCTTTGATGGTAGAATGCAATTGCCTGATATAGCCAAACCGAAAGTTCGAAGACCATTTCAGCAACACCATTCTCTTTAAGCATCTTATTGTTTTCATCATTCAGGTCCAAAAAGTCTTCAGGCCTTTTTCCTGCAAATTCAAAAGGTTCGGATTGGCTGTTCAGAAAAACTTTAGGAAGGATGAAAATTGCATCAGTATTCTCGGGATTTTCAAGGTTATAATTGAAGAAATAGCCGACGTAATTAACCACACCAACTATACCTTTTTTGGTGTGGTGAACAGTGTAGAAATGGCTACTGATATACTTTTGAAGCACATCTACACTATACGGGTATCCTTCGAATAAGATCTTCATTTATTCGTCTCCTGACTCCTCTTCGTCCTCTTCTGCTTGTTCAACGGGCTTAACCTTCAGATACTTCATGAACCCAATTAGAAGCTTTGCCCCATCCGGGTACAATTCGTTGAAAGTAAACTCTTTTTCATCTGTATTTCCATCCACTTTAATCTTAGAGCGGAAGAAGTTGTTTTGTGTCTTGTACTCTTCTTTGCAGATCTCGCTCCAGAGATAATACATGACCTTCGACTTGAAAGCCTCTTCATCGACGTTTCTCTTGATGAAGTAGGCTCCCATCTGCTTATCCTCCGAGTCGGTAACATCCTTGATTTTATCGTTTACCTCTTTCAGAAATTTGTGCCACTTGTATGTCTTACCACCGATGATAATATTGTAGTTGTCCTCTTCCTTGAAGGTACTAGGAACATATTCCCAATCCCAACGACGTTTGAAGGCACTATCCATGGGGAACAGGCTCTGGTCACTGGTATTCATCGTGGCAACGATACTAAGGTTTGCTGGAAGACGCAATTCATTGTTTTTGATGCCGTCTTTATTTTTCAAGATTGGATTACCATCTTCATCAACGGCATTCGTCAAATAATAGCACAAGTCAGCATCTGCTTTGACTGGATATTCAGAAAGACCGGTATCTGATTTCCTATCCAGAAGCTGGAACAAATCGCCAAATATCTGAGCGCAGTTACCTCGATTGATTTCCTCTATATCGATGAAGTATTCATGCTCTTGGTCATTCCATGCGGCAATATATGCCCTTGTGAATACTTGAGGCACATATTCATAAGTTATCTCATTACCCTTCATAATCGGCTTATATGAGCCAACGAATGAGGCATAATCCGTATCAGGATGGAAAGTGACTCTGAAATACCTATCTTTGGCACCCCTTTCCTCTTCAATAAATTTCTTCACACGGAAAGACTTTCCACCTCCTGGAGTGCCGAAGAATATCTTCTGGATTGTTTCAAATTTTGGTGTTTCCATATCGTTGGCATCTGAGTCATCATTATTAGGATTTGAATCATCTTCTATGGTTGGATCTGTTGTGAACTTCAAGTTCCCGATCACAAATCTTTCTCTCTTCTCATTTTTTGAACGTGGAGGCCTCTGGAATGGAACAGTTGAATTCAAACCAGAATTTATCAAGAGATTTTTATAAACTTCAATAATATCGTCAAGATCATCCACCAGTTCTTCTATTGGAAGAGTATCAAGAGGATATGACTTAAAAATTAAACTGTCATTATATTTCTTTTCGGGATTTGACAACTTAATTTTTTCCCTCTTAAAGAACTCTCCTGCAGTTTCAGCATTATCGATATTCCATGATATATCAGGTTCATTGGTTTCACTTATTCCATAAGAAAGAAAAACTGTATTCCGAAGTCGATAAAAAAGTATCACAGGGTATATGCCCTTCTGAGTATATTGACCATCTCCAAGAAACGAAATGAATGGTATAGACGAAAGATTCCCCACACCGAAGCTGGGTGTGACATTCAGACCTTTATAGTAATTGATATAAGCATTAATGTCAATGCCGTTTGAACTATCACTAAACTGCATGACAAAATACTTGATATTATCTATCATTGATTGTTTCAGATCGTCCATAATAATTAGTTTTAGGCTATTATTTATAATTGTTTAGCTCTAACGATACTAATAAATTGTTTAAGGTCTATTACATCATTAACAAAGGTAGATGGTATACTTGCCAACTTAGAATTAGGCAATACCAGATGAATATCGGCATCTTTCATCTCTTTTAATTGATTTTTTGAAATTTTACCCTGTAAAGTAAAAAGATGTTTGTGCTGTATTCTATCTGCTTCACTTATTACCTGACGCCATCTATCTTTGAGCGTTGTTTTTGCACCAAGAAGCACCAATTTTTCTACGGGGAAACTCATATCGTGATATTCTTTTCCTCCTGGAAAAATAAAATCAGGTTTCTTTTTGTCCTCTGTTATTACTTGTTCTTCAAACTTAAGGTTGGCTGAAGTAAAGATAGTAGAAAGATGATGCTCAAGAGATTTGCCCGCTCTTGATTTTCTTCTATTCAATATAGACAAAGAGAAACCAAGGAACTCATCCATATTAGCAAAGGGCTGTTTTATACGTTCTGAGAATTGTTTCTCTTCCACAGCTCTATAAACTTGATACTCGGTATCAAGCCACTGTTCAAGTGTTGCATCTGGATTTTGTTTAATCTTCTTATCATTGAAGCCCCAACACTCCTGCGCAAATTTCGACATCACATCAGTATCGGGGAAATCTTGAATATTAGCAAGGAAATTGGCTATTTTTACTTCTATACCAAAAAGATCCTGCTGCTGAAAACCTAAAGTTGAGAGCAAACAGCCTCCACAGGTTGTTGGGATATTAAAACAATCGTAAAAATCCTCTACATCCTGCTCGTCATCAAGAATCACAGCTTCATAAAAATCGTCAGATTTCTTAGCAAAAACTAGTAATGAACCCGTGTTTTCTGGCCCTAATAACGAGAACCCCCTGCCGAATCTAGTAACTCTGTATTCATTTCTGGTTTTTACTCCATAATAATGTAATCTGCCAGAAGTTTCTATGGCTCCACCTTGCCAACTGATTCTAATGTCTTTTTCCAAATTCTCGCCCTTTTTTCCAGGACGGTCAAAGAACATTTCACTAGCCGCACCATATTGCAAATGAAATCCAGCTTGATTTGCACCTGTTTCTCCTGTGTCATTCCTTTGCAGGATATGGAAAGCCGCCTGTTTAGACTGCTGAGCTATATGAATAGCTATATTGAGAAGTTCACTCATAATCGATCTCTTTCATTGTTTTAACTAATTGTTCCGACACAGCCGTTATCAAAGGAACAACTACAGAGTTGCCCATTTGATGATAGATTTGAACATCTGAAACTTTATTTATAATAAAATCATCAGAATAACCCATTAATCGAGCGCATTCTCGTGGAGTAAGTTTTCGGGGATTCATCCCGGCTCCTTGTGGGATTAGTATCTCTGAACCATCCTTATAATATCGAGCACTAAGGGTGCGACTGATGCCATTTAAATCAACAAGCCCATAACCGAACCCATTTCCTTTCTCCTTGTGCTTCTTAGCGTAATCTTGAAGATAAGACCACAATTTATCTGAAAGTGTGTACTTGGGGTCTGGATCAGGAATAAGGATATCTTTTATTGTCATTACTGGGTCACCCAATGAAGGAAATTCAAATTGTTCTTTCCCATGATAGCGTCTTTTATCAAAACCTACAATCATTATTCTTTCACGGTGTTGGGGAGTAAAAGATTTACCATCCATTACTTGATAGTAAAGTGAATAATCTAGCTCTTCCAAAGTTTCACGAATAACTCTGAAAGTATTACCTTTATCATGAGAAACCAAATTCTTTACGTTTTCCAGATAAAAAGCTTTTGGACGGTGACGATTGATTATATCAGCCACATCAAAGAAAAGGGTTCCTTGTGTCTTATCTTGGAAACCTGTAGCCCTTCCTAAACTGTTCTTCTTTGAAACTCCCGCGATAGAAAATGGCTGACAAGGGAACCCTGCGCAAAGCACGTCAAATTTTTTAGGTATAAATCTTTTAGTACTTTCTTTAGTGATATCTCCAAAAGGAAGTTCTCCAAAGTTAGCTTGATATGTTTTTTGTGCGTATTCATTCCATTCAGAAGAGAATACACATAAGCCTCCTTGCTTTTGCATAGCTATACGGAAACCACCAATACCTGCAAACAAGTCGATAAAAGTGAAAGTGGGTTTCTTTCCAGGCAAGAATGGCACATCAATGAGATCTTTGAATAAATCCTCTTCCAAACGGCATGCGTCTGCGACCATATCAGAAGACATGGACGCTCTATAGTCTTTCAGACAATAAGCCCAGAAATTGGTTATAGCTTGACCTAACTCTATCAGATCTTCAGACCAAACATTCTTATCTCTCAGGTTCAAATAGTGACTAACTATAGAAGCTTGAGTATCAAATGTAGGGATGAAGCCATCTTCATCTAAATAGAATTTTTCAAATATTTCATTAGGAACCTCCTTAACCATTTTCTTCATTTTATCAAGAAATGTCTTTGGAGGCATAATCTTATCCATGATGTAAAAAAGTAGAATTATTATAAAACCCGACCCTCAGATCTTAAGCATTCGGGAACAAAAACGCATACTGTTCATCCAAGCCAATCGAGTAGATATCGACATTGGCCTTTTCGCACACTTCGAAACATTCATCCATCCTGGTGTCGAGGATGGCGGCGGCTTCATCGTCAAAGACTCGTTCTCCGGTGTTTGCATCGATGTAAAGATCGAAGGAGTCATCGGGATGGAATGAGAGTCCCAAGTCCTTCCAGAGCAAACGAAAATAACCCTTAACTTCCTTTTCGGTAGTTATGGGTGTCTTCCAGTATTCGGAAGTTGTAACTTTGATTGATTCAATCGTGCGCATACTTGGGTGCAAATATAAGAAAAAATTCCGAATTATGAACTATGTTCATACAAATAATTGCCAAATTCGAAAGAAAATGAGAAGAAACTGGAAGAAAAATGCCAAAAATGAGGGTATTTTGTTGCAAAAATATTCCTCCTGCACTATCGTTCGTTGTGAGGATGAGAGAAAAGTTGTATCTTTGCAGATTTGATTCTTTTGGTCCAGAGAAAGCGAAAAATGGGAAAAGTTTGATGGTCCGCAAATAAAACTCGTGACCACCATTGGTAGCCACGAGCACAAAAGATTATATATTATCTAAATCTATTTCATTGATCAATCGCTTAATCTCTGACAAAGATTTACGCAATGATTTCGAATCTTTTGAAAACTGATCTTCAAGAAATTCATATTCTTCCGTTACAAAAAATTCTTTAAGATAAGAGTGGCGCATTTCACTATTTGCTCTATGCAATTGAATAGCCCTAATTGCACTCAATAAGACTACAGCCATCTCTGACAACCTATCAACGGG
>JAEEGH010025275.1_pt1 | contig 11919 bp, 8 predicted proteins | sample 9134181 | NCBI WGS metagenome assembly JAEEGH01 (sample SAMN16246544, study PRJNA631951) | gut metagenome | biome: gut microbiome; feature: rumen; material: DP-attached | host: Bos | place: Iran: Karaj | collected 2018-10
ATTTGCAATACATTGTAAAGGGCTATTGGAAGCACCGTACATGGCAAGACCAGAACCAGCAAGTGCGGCATGAGAATACATTCTATATTACTGACATTCAAACACTTTAACCGATGAAGATTTGTTATCAGAAGAAGAAACAGATTATTTATTCGGAAGCCTGCCCTGAGGTAAAACTCAGGGCACTGGCCTCCGACCAAGAGACCAAGTTGCTGACGGATTGTTGCAGACTGGCTATCCGTTATGCAGAAGAAGAACCCGCCGAGATGCCAGATTGGTTTGCCGTGCGTTTTGCTAAGTTCTGTAAGGACATGGCGAAGGAGAAAGGGCAGACCTTCATCAACAAGAGCAACAAGCAGAAGCTCCTGCTTTTCTCTGACTATGAAAAGGGTGAGCATCCTTTCATTAACTTCTGCGCTTCGGGTTATGATGATAGTGAGGTGAAGGTGAAGAAGACGGGCGCCAAGAAGAAGGGCCCCTGGCGTAAGCAGAAATACGTACACCTTTCTGGTCTCGTAGCCATTGATATCGACCACGTTGAGAATGCGGATGCCATTTTTGATGATTGGAAGCAGAGGATTGACTTCGAAGCAGAGAAGATCTACCTGATCTACAAGACGCCTCGCGAGGGTCTGAGGGTAGTTTTCCGATGCGATGTATCAAGAGGTAACTTGATGGATAATCAGCTCTGGATGTGTGAGAAGCTTGGGGTGGAACCCGATGCAAGTTGTAAGGATGCCAGCAGAGGATTTTTCCTAACATCCATAGATAATTTTTTGTTTGACAATTTAAAGAAGATGTATGCCGATGAAGCAGATCAAGCATTTATTGAGAAATATGAGCCTGAGTATCGGGCTGGTAACAGTAGCAGCACTAAGGCTGGTAATAAAGCCCGTAAGACTTCTGGACAAGGGTCTGGAGATGAGCGGAAGGTGGACGCTGGGCAAGTGGAGAACAACGATGTAAAGTGGCGCGGGTATGAATTACAAAGTATTATTGATGCTCGCTATGGCGATAAGTTGCCATGCAAGGAGGACTCCAACCGCCACGCTGAATCCCTTAAACTCGCCACAGACCTCATGCTTATGCTCGACGGAGATAAGGCCCTGGTACGGAAGGTCGTCGAAGCCCAGCCGTGGGTGCAGGAGATCATCGATGAGCGCGATGAGAACGTGGAGCAGACCGTTGAGTCAGCAGCGGGGTGCATCGCGGAGAAGGAGAAGAAGTATGCAAGCTCGTTGCCATCCAAGGCCATGCTTGAGGCGGTGAAAGCAGCGACGGGGTATGCATACCAAGAGATCGTGAAGGGGCAAGACAGGGGACAGGGCCCTGTCAGCCCAGGAGCGCAGAGTGTATCTGACAGGGACCAGTCCCTAGTCATGCAAGATGATCTGATGTGGGGAAAACTCGAAGGCTGGGGGAAGGAGATTGAATCAATGTTCGATGAATTCCCGTTGCTTAGGGATGTTTGTGCTGGGTTGAAACCTACACAGTATCCGGCAGCCTTGTTCGTGGCGGGTGGCATCCTGATGACACTGATGACGCGTTGCTGGTATCGCTTCTACCACAAGCCCCGCATCGAGCGCCGGCTGAACTGCTCGCTCTTCGTGATTGGCCATCCCGCCAGTGGCAAGTCAATGGCCGATGATCTGTACAACATTCTCGCCCTGCCCATGATGGAAGCTGATATGGCTGGTAAGAAGGCACTGAACGAGTATAAGAACGCCACGAAGAAGAAGGCTGCCAACAAGGAGGGCAAGGACAAGCCGAAGGCCGTGATCCGTGTTCACCCCGCCCGAACGGCCAACGGACAGTTTATCACCGACATGATAAATGCCCATGAGAACGTGAACGGCAAGGACATGCAACTTCACATGTTCACCTTCGACACCGAGCTCGACAACTCGATCACCCTGCAGAGCGGCGGCTCGTGGATCAACAAGCTCTCGATGGAGCTGAAAGCCTTCCACAACGAAGAAGACGGACAGATGTACATGAACCTCGACTCGCCCGTGGACAACTTCAACGTGACTTGGAACTTCATCTATACGGGAACCCCGATAGCCCTGAAGAAAAAGGTAAACGAGAAGAACTTTGGTAGTGGTCTCTCCACCCGACTAGCCGTGCTGCCCATGCCTAAGACCAACTTCCAGATGTTGGATTATGAGGACGAGGAGCACATAGACTGGGAGCGCATCAACCGCATGAAGGAGTGGGCCCATAAGTTGGACAAGCGAGCCGGACAGTTGCCTGTAAAGCCCTTGGTGCACCATCTGTGGGAGTGGACGAAAGCCCGTATGGAGGATTGTGCCGAGGACAACAGCGAGGCCAACGAACTGATGCTGAAACGCACGGCCTACCACGGACTGAACTATGCCGCCCCATTCATTGACATGCGCCACTGGAGCGAGCTGCATCAGGATGGCGAGTATTTTACGGGAGAGTATGAGGTAGACGATACCGACTGGAAGCTCTGCGAGCTCATCGCCCGTATTCAGTATGCCACCCAGCAATACTTCTTCGGCAAGATGGCAGAGAACTATTTCGACGCGATGAATAATGATGTGCAGACCTCGGGAGTGATGCACCAGAAGAAGTCGGTGAACGGCTTCAACCGTCTGCCTGAAGTGTTCACGAAAGTTGATATAGTACGTTGTTTCGACTATAACAACGATGAAGCGGTGAAGTCGAAGTTAAGAAGACTCAAGGAAGAAGGCTATGTAGAGAAGATAACCGATGGCCCCGACAAGGGAAAGTTCAGGAAGAAATGCCAGTTCTACCAATAAAGGGTCAAGGGGTCAAATGGTCAAATCGAATTTTTGAATTTAGAGTATGAGTAATGTAAGTATGAACAAATCGATGCGCCTCTCCGAGCACTTTACGCTCGGGGAGGTATGTAAGACAAACCACAAAACGGCTGATGGCAACATTCCCAGCCGCGTGGCGATAGAGAACTTGAAGAATATCTGTGAGAATTGGTTAGAGGATCTGAGGTACAGCAATAATGTGCTGTATGAAGACAAGGAGACAGGGAGACAAGGAGTCCAAGACAATACATCTGAGGCAGATTCCCCTATTATTATAACCTCAGGTTATCGCTCGCCAGAAGTGAATAAGTTGGCTGGGGGATCGCCTACCAGTAATCACTTAACGGGTTGTGCAGTGGATATTAGATGCGTAGGGGTGGAGCAAGCGCTTCGCTATGCGAATATCCTCCTCGATATCGCTGATGGCACTAAACGGGATTTCGATGAGCTCTTCATCGAGCGCTCTAAGCAAGGCCGCTATTGGATTCACTTCGCCGTCCGCCCCAAGGACAATCGGCGTAAGATAGCGTTCCTTACCCCATAAAGACCATCAGTTTACAAAACTCCCCGCTCTGATTCATTTCAGGGCGAGCATCATAAGCGTCTTCTTCATGACATTATCCAATTATATTCTGTGGCGTGCCTTTGAGGAAGGCGCTCACGTTGGCGGTGGCAATTTGGAGGAGGCGCTGGCGGGCTTCCTTGGTGGCCCAGGCGATGTGAGGGGTGATGTAGGCGTTGTCCACCTGCAGTAGCGGGTTGTCGGCCTTGGGTGGTTCCTCTGTCATCACATCGGCACAATAGGCTTTCAGACGGCCGGCCTTCAGGGCCTCGGCCAGAGCGGCATCATCTACCAACGGACCACGGCCGGTATTGATGAGGATGGCCTCTGGGTTCATCCACGCGATGGTCTCGGCTTTGATGAGATGGTGGGTATCGGGAGTGAGCGGACAATGTAGCGAAATGATATCCGACGTATGGAACAGTTCCTTCAGGTCGGCCTTCTGGATGCCCTCGGGCAAGGCCTCTGTCGGTTTGCTGGTGAAGGCTTTCACCTTCATGCCAAAGGCCTGGGCGATCTGTGCCACGCGCTGGCCGATGTTGCCAAGGCCCACGATGCCGAAGGTCTTGTCAGCAAGTTCGGTGATGGAGTTGGCATAGTAGCAGAAGTCGGGGTTGCTACTCCAGCGGCCCTGGCGATTCTCAATGGCATAGCGTTCCGTGTGGTTGGTCACAGTGAGCAGATGGGCAAACACCATCTGGGCCACACTCTCCGTGCTATAGGCGGGAACGTTGGTCACAATGATGCCTCGCTCACGGGCAGCAGCGATGTCCACCACGTTATAGCCCGTGGCCAGCACCCCTATATAAATAAGGTGGGGCAGTTGGGCCATCTCCTCACGGCCGATCACCACTTTGTTGGTGATCACAATCTCTGCCTCGGCAGCCCGCGCCACTGTCTCATTGGGTTTCGTACGATCATACACCGTTACCTCGCCCAGCTGCTCCAGTCCCTCCCACGACAAATCGCCCGGGTTGGCCGTATATCCGTCGAGAACTACTATCTTCATCTTGCTCATTATAGTTTTACTGATTCGTATAATCGTTGCAAATATACAAATAATCGCGCAAAAATTTGCTTGTTTGCATATTATTTTCTATTTTTGTGGCGTACTAATCGATAACGAATTGGTTTTTAACAAGATTACAGCTCATGAAACGTACCTTATTATATATAATAGGACTATTGATGAGTCTTTGGAATGTCTGCGCTCAGAGTAGTGTGGACACCAAGATAGCCGTGAATGACGCGAAGGATGAGAACACCTTCGTGGTCATCATATCCAATGAGGACTATAAGCATGAGGAGCCGGTGCCCTTCGCCAAGAACGATGGCGAGGTGTTTAAGATCTATTGTCAGAAGACACTGGGCATTCCTGAGAGCAACATCAGTTTCGTGCCCAATGCCACGCTCAACGAGATGAGCTATGAGTTAGACCATCTGGCTGAGGTGCTGAATGCCTACGATGGTACGGCTCGCGCCATCATCTATTATACGGGTCATGGTATGCCTGATGAGGATAGTAAGGATGCCTATCTGTTGCCAGTGGATGGTTACAGCCAGAAGCCAACCAGCGGCATGAGCACCAAGGAACTCTACGCCCGACTGGGCAGTATGAACTCGAAGAGCATCATGGTGTTTCTGGATGCCTGTTTCAGTGGCGCGCGCAGAGACGGCAAGATGCTGGCTTCATCGCGAGGTGTGGCGCTGAAGGTAAATTCCGATCCTGTGGGCGATAATACGGTGGTATTCTCAGCTGCCCAGGGTAATGAGACAGCTTATCCGTATCAGAGTCAGCAGCACGGCATGTTCACCTATTATGTGTTGGATAAGATGCAACAATCGGGTGGTTGCACCACACTGGGCGAACTGAGCGATTATGTGACTACCAACGTGAAACGCAGATCGGTGGTGGAGAATAAGAAGAGTCAGACGCCATCGGTGATGGTTTCGTCGAATAACAACAATTGGCGTAATTGGCAGTTTGCCTCAAAGGCAGCCAAGCGTTTTGAGGACAGAGCGGTGGCTGCTGCACCAGCACAGCAGTCAGCTCCAGCTATGGCGCCTATACAAGAAACGCCCACTCAAAGTACGCCTGTACAAAGTGCAGCCACTACACCTACTTTGTCGATGGATGCGGCCTCTGAGTTAGTGGCGCAAGGCAAGAAGGAGATACGCGCCATGAACTACAGCAAGGCCAAGACCACCTTTACCGATGCAGCTAATGAGGGAAGTATTGAGGCTATCTATCAACTGGGGTTGCTCTACAACAACAGCAACTTTGATGGTTATAACCGAGAAACGGCTACGAGCTATTTCATGCAGGCAGCAGAGAACAAACACGTGGAAGCGATGTATCAAGCGGGCATGATGTATCTCGGCAGAGACAACGCCACAGCCAAGAACTGGTTCCGCAAGGCTGCCGATAAGGGCCACGAACGCGCCCAATCCCAACTACAGAGAATGAGATAACAATCCAATTAACTTAAAACATAAAGCATTATGAAAAAGATTCTATTAATTCTCATGGCGATGGTCGCCTTTGGTATTCAGAACATCAGTGCCCAAGATGGTATCAAGATCGTAACGAATCATCCCGATTTCAAGGTGAAGGTGGTTCGCTGTGCTGTAAGTGGCACCACTGCCATTATCGACCTTAATTTCATAAATATAGGTTCAAACGATATCGATGAACTCGTTGTTTATGGGGGAGCAGCAAAATCAGAGGCCATTGACTCTGATGGAAACATCTATAATGAGAATAATATTAAGGTGAAACTTAGTAAGGAAACAGAATACCATAACTATCGCTGTCCTCTCAGCATGCCTACAGACGTCCCCATGAAAGTAACTGTAAAATTGGAAAACTTCTCTAAAGCTGCAGAAACCATTGCAAGATTGAAATTGACAGTCAATTGTCGTCCTTGGGGATTAACAGAAGACAAGCCTCTCAGAATCAGCAATATTCCCATCACGCGAGAGTAACATCATCCATCACTTATAACAAATCCCCGCTTCTGGCGGGGATTATTGTTATTTCTTCAGAATGTCGTTGGCCTTGATGGCGATTCGGAAATAGTTGTTCTCCTTGCGTTCGAGGGCGCGATTGAGTTTGCCGTACTCGCAGTCGTAGGCGCGGACCACGTGGCGTCGGCCACTTGGCGGACCCATGGGGTTGAGTATCATGCCATTGCCGGGTGCGAACAGGGCGAACCAGTCGTAACAGTATTCAGCGCCCTGACATGCATCGAACAGCTGCTCCTGAACGGGCGCGCAAGCGGCATATTCCCATTCGGCCTCAGTGGGTAGGCGCAGGGGGAGCTTGCACATCTGTGCCATCAGTGCTACCATGTTATTGGCATCATCCCATGTGTGGGCGGCAAAATAGGCGCCCTTACTTTGTTTGCCGGTCAGCTGATAGGCCACTTCGGAGGTGATGTAGGTATCGCTCATATAGAAAGAGGTGAGCTTAACCGGATGGACGGGCTCGCTATCCATGGACAGACTGCGGTCTCCGTCCCAGCCCATGTTCATATCGCCACCTCGAACGAGTACCATCTTGATGATCTCATCGCCGATGGTGATGCCCAGGACTTCGGGATAGTCGGCTTCGTCGCGGATAATGAGTTTGGTGTTGGCATTCAGCTGCGGGCCCTCATCGACGGGCTTTCTGGCTTCCTGCTTTGGTGGCGTATTGCGAACCGGCTGTGGCTGAGTGGTGGGCGCAGCAACGGCTTCCTCCACTCGGGCGACATCGGCCATTTTTACCTTTGTCTCGATGCCGGCAATGACCATGGTCAATGCGTCGGCAGGGTCGATGGACTTGATGACTCCCCTGAGTTCCGCTCCGTTCTTAAGGGTAACAACGGAGAGCTTTTCCTGTGCATCAGCCATGAAGGGCATGAGCATCATCAGTAGTAGCAATAGTTTCTTCATATGGATGTTGGTGTTAAGTTAAGTGATTCATTCCAGTACGTCGGGGATGTAGATGATGTCGACTTTCTCTTTGGCGAGGGTGGGGATGGGGCTGTCGGCTGTGATGTAGTCGATGCTGATAATGATGTCGCGTGGCTCCAGTTGCTTGCCGTCGACCTCGAAGATGGACTTGTCGAGAATCAGGACACGGCCCTTCTGCTTGAGGGGTTTCGTGAGGCGGGTGTCGCCATAGTCGTAAGTTACCTCGAAGTGGCTCTTGTCATCGAGCGCGATACCTTCCTTGACGGGAATCTCAACGGGGTCGAGCAGCAGGTATTCGTCGTCGAAGATGCCATCGAAGGGGTCCTGTTGCTCGGCGGGCAGACCAGCGGCATCGTGGGTGGAGAGGCGCTTCTGATTGATGAGGGCGTCGAAACCAGCCTTGCGCGAGAACTCACGGCCCAGGAAGAGAATCTGCTTCTTGGCGTCAGTATCGAAGGCCTTGACAGCCTGCTTCTCTTTCTGCCAGGCGATGTCGTTGGCATCGCTGAAGGTGTCGCCCACCTTGACGATCTTGCCGTTGGTGTACTTCAGGTTGGCATCGTTGACGAAGAGTACCTTGAAATGGCCTGCCTGGGCGTAGCTGATGCCGAGGCTAAGCAGCAGTAGAAGAATGTATCTTTTCATTTTTCTTGTTTTTGAATAGGTTGCGTTTCTGTACGTAAGTGTCGATGAGCGAGTAGATGGTGGTGGGCACCCACATGTTGAAGGCGATGTCGTGCCAGAAGGCGATGATGGCGATGATGAAGAACAGCGTGGCCGTACTGAGGAACGACATGATGACACCCAGCCAGGGATTGGCGAAGAGCGTCTGGAACGAGGTGCCTCGCAGATAGAAGGTTCCCACGGTGGTGTAGACGAGGAACAGGATGAGAACGGTGGTCCAACTGACGAGATGCTTGCCGTTCATGAGCATGATGTAGGCATTGAGACATAGCGGGGAGCCTGGCTGCGGGCCTACGTAGGTGGTGTGCATATCGTTGTTGTAATCGCCGATGACGAGTATCTTGTCCTTGATCTGCTCCTTGACGGGTACCACCTCGTCCATATCGAGCAGGTCGGAGCCCAGGTAGATATAGTTGCGCTCGCGGGCCTGTCCTTCCTCGTCGAGCAGTTTGCCGTTGACGATGACTTTCATGAACAGCGTGGCTCCGTTATGGCAGAGCCGGCCACGATCGGTATACCAGAGTCCACCCCAGTGGGGGGTGATGGCATTGTCTTCGAGGTGGTTGCGATCGGCATACATGCGGAGCGCCACGGAGGGGATGCTGTCGTCGTGGAGGAACTGGTAATGGGCAAAGGTGGGCTGTTTCCAGGTGGTGGCATAGTCGGCATTAGCCGCTTTCGCGTAAAGGATGTCGGCTGCCAGTTTGGTGCCCTTGTGTTCTGGGATGACAATCCTGTCCATCGAGGCGATGGTGTGGAAGAGGGCAGAGTCGAAGGGGGTGACGGTGCCGTCCTCGAAGATCACATCGAGGAAGATATAACGGTAGTCGTTGGACTCCTTGGCCGCTGTGAGCAGCTTCAGCAGCTTTTCGCGGTTGGTGATGACCATGTTGCCCACGGGCATGCCTTCCTCCTCGAAGGGTACGAGTTCCTTATCGTAGCAGACATTGATGAAGAGGACACTATCGGGCACGTTGCCTAACTGCACACCGAGGAACTTCTTGAAATCGCTGATCTGCTTCTGGGCGGCATACTCGCCAGGGATGGGGAGCATGGAGTTGCCCACGAAATAGCTGAACAGCGTGATGGCCAGACTTACGAGGATGGACACCCGAAGCGTCTTACGGTTGCTGCGCTCCCAGTTGACTATGTTCTTCCAGAGGGTTTTCATCATTGCTTATTTAACAGTAATACTTTGGCTGTGGCATTGTTCATGCGGTTCATCGTCTTGCCGATGCCTGCGCCATAATAGGTGGGGTCGGCCACGGTGAACTTGCGACCATCGACCATGATATAGTCGCCCGGCACGTTCTCCTTGAAGTTGATGGCGGTATAGAGGTGGCCGGGGTTGGCGTTATACACCAACACTACGTCGAGGTCGAGCAGATCGCGTACCAGCTGCGAGAGCAGTACGGCACGATCCTCACAGTCGGCATAGGGGTAATAGAGGGTCTCTTCGGCGAAGAACGGGCGATCGTGGCCCCATACCTTCTCGTCGAGCATATACTCAATGCCATACTGAATCCAGCTAAGCAGCATGTTGACGGCCGTGGTCTTGGGCAGTGTGCCGATCTTGGCCTTGAGCTGGGGGTAGAGCTTGTCCTTCAAATCCTGAGTGAGGGGCAGATTGCCGTATTTGTACCATTTCAGGGTGACATCCTTGCCCTGTGGGGGATTAGAGATGGGGTAATCGTTGAAGAAGTTGATCATGTTCTTGTTGACGGACGTCTGGGCTGACAGCTTGACGAAGTTGGATACCACGCGACGATCGGTAGACATGTCCTTCCTCAGGTCGGGCAGCATGGAATGGTCGAGATCCATCTCCTGCTCCTTGTCGAACCTGGCCTCGCAGATGTTGAGGCTCTTCTCCTTACAGCCGTCGAGGAGGAAGAAGATCTTGCCATCGGACAAGAGGTAGTTGTAGTTGAAGGCGAAGCCGTTGATGCGGCTCAGCAGATGGAGCTTGCGGCTGGAGTCGAAGGCGAAGCGCATCTGATAGCCCGACTGGCTGAAGAGCACGCCCTGAAGGAAGACGGCCTCGTTGGTGCCCTTGCCACAGGCGGCCTCGGCCAGACTCTGGAGCATCTTGTAATAAGCCCAGTCGCAGAGGTGCTTCTCCTTGCGGAGTTTGATGCAGTCGTTGAGCAGGGCATTATACTCAGCACCCGTGAGTTCGCGATAGGCGGCAGCGAAGGCTTTCTCATCATTGCCCTTCAACTTGAACTTAGGCGCCTTGCCCCAGTGTACATCCATGGGGGTGCCATAGAAATCGAAGCTGGCGGTAGAGGCGAGATCCTGCTGGGGAATCTCCTTCTGGGGGATGTCGCCACCAATGGGTTTGGGCTGAGGCTTCTTCTCGGGCAGGGGGATGACGTCGGCCATGATGGGCTTCGACTTCTCCTCTTCGAGTTTCTTTTTCTGCTCGGCGAGGAGTCGCTCCTGTTGCTCCTGTTTCTGCTTCTTCTCAGCGAGGAGTCGCTGCTGCTCTTCCTGCTGTTTCTGCTTCTCGGCTAAGAGGCGCTGTTGCTCCTCCTGTTTTTGCTTCTTTTCGGCGAGGAGACGTTGCTGCTCTTCCTGCTGCTTTTTCTTTTCTGCCAGGAGTCGTTGCTGCTCTTCCTGCTTTTTCTGTTTCTCGGCCAGGAGTCGCTGCTGTTCCTCCTGCTTCTTCTGCTTCTCGGCTAAGAGTCGCTGCTGTTCTTCCTGTTTCTTCTTCTTTTCAGCAAAGAGTCGCTGCTCCTGCTCTTGTTTCTTCTGTTTCTCGGCTAAGAGGAGTTGCTCTTGCTCCTGCTTCTTTTTCTTTTCGGCTAAGAGCAATTGTTCCTGTTCCTGCTTCTTTCTCTTTTCTTCCAGCTGGCGTAACTCTTCCTGCTGTTTCTTTTGTTTCTCGGCTAAGAGCTGTTGCTCCTGCTCCTGCTTCTTTTGCTTTTCAGCCAGGAGTTGTTGTTGCTGCTCTTGTTGCTTTTTCTTTTCAGCCAACAGTTGCTGCTCTTGTTCCTGCTTCTCCTGTTTCTCGGCTAAGAGCTGCTGCTGTTGCTCTTGTTGCTTTTTCTTCTCGGCCAGGAGTTGTTGCTCCTGCTCTTGCTTCTTCTGCTTTTCGGCTAGGAGTTGCTGCTCTTGTTCCTGTTTCTTCTGCTTTTCGGCCAGCAGTTGCTGTTGCTGCTCTTGCTGCTTTTTCTTCTCGGCCAAAAGCTGTTGCTCCTGCTCCTGTTGCTTCTTCTTCTCCTCAAGCTGGCGCAACTCCTCCTGTTGTTTCTTCAACTTTGCTTCGAGCAATTGCTGTTGTTCCTGCTGCTTTTTCTGCTGTTCGGCCAGCAGTCGCTGTTGTTCCTCCTGCTGTTTTTTCTTCTCGTCGAGCAGGCGCTGCTGTTCCTGTTGCTGCTTCTGCAACTCGTCGAGTGCCTTTTGTTGTTGCTCCTGCTGGCGCTGACGTTCAGCCAGGAGTCGCTCTTCCTCCTCTTTCTTCTTTTTCTCAGCCAGAAGTTTATTGAGTTCATCCTGCTTCTGTTGCTGTTCTAACAGTTTCTGCTGTTCTTCCTGTTTCTTCTTCTGTTCAGCCAGAAGCTTTTGTTCGGCTTCCAACTTCTTTCGCTCAGCCAGCAGTTGCTGGCGCTCCTGCTCTTGCTTTTGTTTCTCCTGAGCCAGACGCTGTTGTTCCTCCTGCTGTTTCTTCTGATCAGCCAGAATCTTCTGCTGTTGTTCCTGTTGTTTCTGCTTTTCCTGAGTCAGGCGCTGGAGTTCCTGCTCCTGCTTCTTCTGATCGGCCACAATCAGCTGTTGCTGATCCTGTTGCTTCTGCTTTTCCTGGGTCAGACGCTGTTGCTCCTGCTCCTGCTTTTGTTTCTCCTGAGCCAGGCGCTGGAGTTCTTCCTGCTGTTTCTGCTTTTCTTGAGCCATTTGCTGGAGTTGCTC
>JAEEGH010025278.1_pt1 | contig 11919 bp, 12 predicted proteins | sample 9134181 | NCBI WGS metagenome assembly JAEEGH01 (sample SAMN16246544, study PRJNA631951) | gut metagenome | biome: gut microbiome; feature: rumen; material: DP-attached | host: Bos | place: Iran: Karaj | collected 2018-10
TGCTTAATAATAAAAACAAGGGTACGAGCTATTTATTAAAGTATTTAGTTCTAGGGTGATTATATATATATACATCAGGCAGAAGGGCTGACCGAATAATTCGGTCGCCCTTTTTTTGTCTCCAGTCATATTTGTTCCACGTGAAACAATAAAAATTACTTATCCACATAATCTACAAGTTATCCACAATTGTGGGGAAAAATGTGGATAACTTTGTTACTGATGTGGATTAGAAAAAATACCTTCGCAGATTAAAAATGTTTCATGTGAAACAAATAAATTGTTGAAAAATATATATTTATAACCTTCGCAGCGCAGCAGTTCGGATGCTCGATTAAAATACTTCATCAGAGTAATTTTATCGATATTCAGCTGTAATACTTTATGTTTCATGTGAAACATCCAGGTTATTCCAGAGTAGGGGAGGGGAGTGTTTGAAATAGTGTTTCACGTGGAACTTTTTGATTTGTACTATAAATAATGTATTTGGTGGTATTGAGGTAATTATGTATTTGGCTTAAATGTTTCATGTGAAACAAATAAATTATTGAGAAATATGTATATTTATAATCTACACAGTGTAGCTGCTCGGAGATTAACTAAAATGCTCCGCTGGAGGATTTTACCGGTTTTAAGCAGTAGCTCCTAATGTTTCATGTGAAACAATTTGATTTTTTGAAAAATATATGTTTATAAACTTCGCAGTGCAGTTTCTTGGCGACTCGCTTAAAGTTGTGGCTCTCTATGTTTCATGTGAAACATTAAGTGATATAAAGATTAAGAAATTTATGTTATTTAACAGGAAAGGAAATTATAATTAGTAAATGCCAATTAAAGTGAAAGCAGGTGTTTGTTTCACGTGGAACATAAATTTAAACTGACAAACGGTTGTTAACTTTAAAAACTAATAAATGTTCGTTAACTTTAAAACAATACGACCGTTTGTTAGACAAAAGGCTGTTATAGCTTCTTTTCCCGTAGCTCAAAGCGGCCTTTTCGCCAGTCTGCATAGCCAACTACGGAATATCCGGCTTTATCGTATAATTTTCTGGAAAATGGGTTTTCTGTAAAGCAATCAAGGCGAATCGAATCATATCCCTGAGATTTACAGAGATTTTCAATATAGTTCAGGGTTTTTGCTGCTATTCCCTGATTCTGGAAGTCTGGAGATACACATAATCTGTGAATTACGCAGAAACGGGCTTCCGGCCATTTCCATTGGCCATTTTTGTATTCTTCATCACATTCTTCGCTTAAAACAAAGCAAACTGCGATTTTATTATCAATTGTTCCTATGAACATCTGATTTCTGGCAATATCTTCTGTAATTATTGCTTTATCAGGATAAATATCGTCCCACTGGTGTATTTCCTGCTTTTCCATATTAACTATAGCTGCAGAGAATACGGAGAATACTTCATCTGTCTGTTTTATATCTGCTTTACAGTAATTCAAGCTTAAACTCCTTAAATACGGCTTTTCCACCTGCTTTTTCCGAGGAATAGCAGAATAGTGCAAATCTTACACCCACAAACTGATCCAGAGTATAGCGCAGCTTTACAGGTGCTCCGAAATCTTCAAAATCCCCGTTTTCACTTGAATTTTCAGCAAAAGTAAACTGTACGTTCTCTTTTGTGTGTTCCAGATTAAATGTAGCCTTTAATCTAAGTTTTGGAGAAGAAATCTCCTTTTCTGCAGTAATTACGGCTTCTTCATCATCAAATACTCCCATAGACCATGGACTGTATGGAATTTTATGTTCTGCGACAATCAGCTTATATTTTCCATCTTTTCTGGTAATTCCGATAAATCCGTATTCACCTTCTAAGGCACATAATCCGGCAATATCTCCTTCATTTATGCCAGAAGCATCAATTTCTACACTTCCGACGCAATGTTCGGTAAAGGTTCTTTGAGTTAGAGTATTTGCTGCCTGAACCACATTTTTGCAGATTTTATCTGTTTTTACGGTGAAAATATCAGATTTAACTTCAACCAAAGCTTTATTCGGGATATGGTTCCACTGCCAGGCCGGATTTGTAAAATCGTTGCTGTAAAGCGGCTTATATTGATAGTCCGGGCGTAAATCTGGTACATTTACCTGCTTTGGAGCAAATCCTGCGGCGCCGAACACAGGGAAATCATAAACAAACTTTACAGGTACTAAAACAGGGATTCTGCCTAGTGCTCCGTGGTCCTGAAAGACAATTGAGTACCAGTTACCGTTTGGAGCCTGAACAATTCCGCCCTGTGCTGTTCCGCTGTTCCAGTCTGCCAGATCTGAACATAAAACATCCTTTCCAGTGTATGGACCGTCGATTTTGTCAGAAACATAGCAGGCTTCAGTACGCATCTTTCCTTTTGGCATGTGAATAAAGAAAATGTAGTATTTACCGTTTATTTTATAGATATGGCTTCCTTCATAGCCCAGAATTACATTTTCCGGATTATCCTGAATAATTACCTTATTTATACCTCCAGCCTTAGGTCCAGACAGATCTGGCTCCATTTCTGTGAGAGTTATATTCATATTTCCACTTACACAGTAAACGCGTCCATCATCATCAAAAAGTAAGGACATATCGTGGAAAAAGCCTTTTATTTCCGAACGCTGCCAGGGACCTTCTATTTTATCTGATGTGAACAAATAGGTCTTATGAGTGTCATTTGCAACAAAAGAAATATAAAATTTGCCATTATGATAACGTAGACTTGCTGCCCACATACCCTTTCCGTATGCTCCTTTATTGTCTGTCAAAGTCTCTTTTTCTGTTGCTTCGAGCTGGTCGTAAACGTAAGCTGCGTGTTCCCAGTCTACCAGGTTATGAGAACGAAGAATTACACAGCCAGGCATAAAGTGCATGGTTGTGCTTACCATGTAGTATGTATCGTCTACACGAATTATGTCCGGGTCTGGAAAGTCTGCAGGGATTATATAAGATGAAGCAGTTTTCATTTCGTATTGATTTTCAGATGAGATTTTTTGTTCGTTCATTTTTAGCTTCCTTTGAGAACAAGATAAAAATAGTAAAGCTGATAAACTAACTATCGTTCGGTAGTTGATTATCTTAGATATACTTTTATAAGTCAAGAGCATTATTAGTTTAAATTTCGGCTGTTTTTGATGTTACTTAAAATAAATTGCTTGTAAGGAGAACTTCGAGATCTTTTACGTCTTTTGCAATCATGTCGGCTCCATTGCTTTTGAGTTCTTCAAAATCTCCGTAACCGTAGAGAACTCCGCAGGCAGAAAGGCCGCATTTTTTAGCACCAATCATGTCGTGTTTTCTGTCGCCAACCATGAGGATTTTTGAACGGTCTTTTATTCCGTTTCTTTCTATTGCGTATTCGATTACCTGATCTTTTTTGCTGCGTGATTCGTCCATAAGGCTTCCGCAGACATTTTCGAAATATTGAGCCAGTTCAAAGTGTTCTATTATTTTCACAGAAAATTCTTCTGGTTTTGATGTTGCTACAACAAGTTTTTTTCCATTGGCTTTAAGCTTTGCCAGCAGTTCCGGTATGCCGGGATAAACAGAGTTTTCAAAGAGTCCTTTTTCTGAAAAATATTCACGATATTTTTTTACACCTTCTGCAACCTTTTCTTCTGAAAAGCCAAGTAGATTTTTGAATGTATCCGGAAGTGGTGGACCTATGAATGTACATAAAGTTTCATAAGAGGGAATCTCCATTCCAAAATACGTAAGGGCATGGATAAAAGAATTTGTGATCCCCAGAGCAGGATCTGTGAGTGTACCGTCGAGGTCGAAAAAAATATAGTCGAACATTGTATTTTTCCTAATAGCTTTCCAGGAAGCTTTTTGAAAGTTTATTACTTACAGTCTGTCTTGTAAGGAGAGTTTCTTTAGCACAGGCAAGACCATAATGAATGCAGCGTTTTACAGGATCTCCTTCCAGGAAGCCCATCAAAAAACCTGAAGCAAAGGCATCACCGGCACCAATTGTATCTACAATCTGTGATGGTGTATAAGGAGGTTCATTCCAGGTTTCATTACCGATTCTTACCATAACACCCTGTTCTCCAAAGGTAATTATGAAGTTTTTATAGCCGAGAGCCTGAAACTTATCAGCGGTAGTTAAATCTGGCAGGACAGAAGTTTCACCAAGTATCGCAGCTGCTTCATATTCATTACAGCCGAATAAATCTATAAGAGGTGCGTATTGCATAGTCTTTTTAGCAATATCTGGGGCTGTAGCATTCTGGAAAACGAAAATTTCTGGATGTGATTTTTTATAATTATAAAAGCCTTCCAGAGTCTCTTCTGAAAGATTTGAATCTAATACAAAGGTAGAAATATCATTTTCTTTGATTACCTTTTCAACTTTAGAATTAAATAGAATTTCTTTAAGGACTTGAGTTGAATATACGCAGGTAGCACTTTTACCACGACTGGCCATTACAGAAAAAAGTGCTGTTTTACGTTCCGTGCTTTCTGCAAGTAAAGTTGTGTTTATGCCTTCTTCTATAAGTCCATTACGAAGATATTGGCCAAAAATATCTTTTCCAATTACGGAATGAATAAAGGTGTTTAATCCAAGATGTTTAAGATTGATAGCCATTCCACGACCGACACCACCAGGAACAAGTTCGATTGAACCTTCGCGGTAGGCTTCGGTTTCATCAACTTCGGCAGAGTAAGCCTTAATATCTACAGAAACATTTCCTGAACATAAAATATTCTTCATAGATTATCCTTAAAAGAGAATAATTAATTTTACACTAAAAAGAACTCGGCCGCAAATACAACTGCACAGCATGCACAGGCTACAGGGAAAAGTCCGAGTCCGATATAAGATAAAAGAATTCCGATTACAAGTGCAATAATTCCGGCTACAGGAGACTGTGTTGCTTCTACAATTGCAGGGAAAGTCATTACCGCCAATGTGATATATGGAACATAATAAAGGAAGGATCTAATAAATCGATTCTTTATAGGTTTACGGATAAGAGTAAGAGGAAGAACGCGAATCAAATATGAAACAAAGAAGGCTGTGAAAATAGAAGCATAAATATACATTAGTTTTCCTCCTCATCTGTAATAGGTTTTATCAGAGCAACAAGGCTTGAGATTACTACAGTAAGAATAATAGTTCTTGTACCGCCAGAGAGTTGACTAACTAACGGTAGTTTGGTACAAGCGAAACTTGCAGTAAAACTGATAAGTACAGAAATCATAATAACTATATTCTTCTTTGCAGGAGGAACAATAATTGCAAGGAACATTCCGTAAAGAGCTACTGAAAGAGCACTTACTACACGTGCTGGTAAAAAGTTACCGGCAATAATTCCAGCAGATGTTCCAATACTCCAGAGGGGAACAGCTACAAGCAGAGCACCGTAATTGTATACTGGATTTATATATCCCGGGCGAGCAATAGTGATTCCGAAGATTTCATCTGTAACACCGAAGCCAATTAAGAATCGGTGAATTAAAGGTGTCTTAGGGTCAAAGCGCTGGGTTAGCGCTGTGCTCATTAAAAGATAGCGGGCATTTACAACAAGTGTAATTATGGCTATTTCAAGGAAAGAAGCCGCAGCCTGAATCGAAGTAAAAAGGGCATATTCACCAGCAGAGGCAACGCAGAAAAAGCTTGCAATAAATCCCTGAATTGGAGTAAGTCCTGCATTCCTTGCAACAATTCCCAGAGAAAAGGCTACTGCAAAATAACCCAGACCAATTGGCACACCATCGCGCATTCCTTCGAAGAAAACTTTATTTTTCATAATTACACCATTAAAAAAGGCTGTCACCTTTGACAATAAAAAAACGGTGGTTTCGATAAACCTGCTTTGCAGGCACTCAACCACCGTTTGCATTCTAGCATATTATTTTAAGTTTGCCAAACTACTAAGCGTTAGCCATAGCCTTAAGCTCAGCAAGCATCTTAGGTAAATCTGCATCCATATTCTCGTTTGAGAACTGGCAGGTACCTACTTTTTCATGTCCGCCGCCGCCGTACTTAAGCATAAGGCTTCCGACATTTACTTTGCTTGTCTTATTAAGGATGCTGTAGCCTACAGCTGCAGAACAGCCCTGACCGCCGCGTCCGCTTACGATCCATGCAGAAATATTCTGTTCAGGATACATAGAGTAAATCATAAAGCGGTTTCCGGTATAAATAGGATCTACACCGCGAAGATCAGAAATAATGAGATTTCCTTCTACACATGTATGAGCCTTTACCATCTCTTTGAATTTCTCTGTCTGTTCATTGTAAACTTCGATTCTTTCTTTTACATCTGGCATTGAAAGAATTTCATCAGTTGATTTATCACGGCAGGCTACCATAAGTTTTTCCATCAGCTGGTAGTTAGAAACTGTGAATTCACGCCAGCGACCAAGACCTGTACGTGGGTCCATAAGGAAACCTACGAGAATCCAGCCTTTTGGATTCTGGATTTCATCGATTGTAAGGTTACCTGAATCGACTTTATCTACAGCAACCATGATATCATCAAAGTTAGGGAACTTTTCTTTTCCGCCGTAGTATTCATAAATGATACGTGCACAAGAAGGAGTAATGCGGCTTTCTCCCTTGTATTTTCCTTCAAGCTGATTACGTTCAAATTCACTTGAGTGGTGGTCAAACCATAGTCCACAGCCTTCTACAAAAGGAACGTTAGCAAGACAGTCGTTGCTGTCGATTGGAACAAGTCCATCCTGTAAATCTTTTGGATGAGCAAATTTCCAGTGATCAATAATTCCTGCTTCAAGAAGCAAAGCACCGCAGGCAAGTCCGTCAAAATCAGAACGTGTAACAAGTCTCATAGCCATAATATTGTCCTCTTTTAAATTTTCTTTTTATAACAATATTTTAACCCATAATTGTTAAAAAAGATATTTTTAAATTTACTTTTATATTATTTAACCTTGTGATATAGTAGGCAATATGAATTACGTTATGCAGGAAATGCCAAAGGCTGGCGATACAGTTGTTGTTGGAATGTCGGGCGGAGTAGATTCTACGCTCACAGCTCTTCTTCTTTTACAGAAGGGCTGTAAAGTTATTGGCGCAACAATGTCTCTCTGGGACGGAAGTCTTCCGGAAATCAATACTGGAACAAAAACCCGCGAGGCTTGCTTTGGCCCTGGAGAAGAAGAAAATATCGAAGAATGCCAGCGTTTCTGCGATGCACATGGCATTGAGTATCACGTTATTGATGTAAAAGAAACATATAAGCAGGAAATCCTTGAATATTTTAAATCTGAATATAGAAAGGGCCGTACACCAAATCCTTGTATCCGCTGCAATATGCTGATTAAGTTTGGCGCTCTTCTTGCTGGAATTGAAAAGCTTGGGATTAAATATGATTATTTTTGTACCGGTCATTATGCAAAAATAGTTCGTCCGGAGCAGGGCCTTTTTGGAACTGATGCCCGTCCCTGCATGATTTCTACTGCTACTGATATTTCTAAAGATCAGACCTACTTTTTGTACCGTGTTTCTTCTGAAACTCTGGAAAAGGTTCGTTTCCCTCTGGCTGCAATGAAAAAGGCAGATGTTATTGCTCTTGCTAAAGAGGCAAACCTTGAAGCTGCAAACCGCGAGGAAAGCCAGGATTTTGTAGGAGAAGAATATTTTGATGTTCTTTTCTCTGATAAGCCTAGTGTTCCTGGAGATATTATAGACCTTGATGGTCATGTACTGGGGCAACACAGAGGTATTGAACATTACACTGTTGGTCAGCGCCGCGGTCTTGGAGTTGCGGTAAACTATCCGGTTTATGTTCATTCAATTGATGCAAAGAATAATGTTGTAGTTCTTGCTCCGAATGAGGCGCTTAATTCTAATGCTCTTATAGCTGATGATTTTGTGTGGCCGGCTGGGATAGAGCCAAAAGAAGCTTTTGATGCAATGGTGAAAATCAGACTGGCAAGTAAGCCGGCCGCTGCCCGTGTAGAGCGTTATATTCCAGCAGAAGATGATAAAACAGAATACCGCGGCCAGCCATGGAAGATTACTTTTGCAGAACCACAGCGTGCAGTTGCACCAGGTCAGTCAGCAGTACTGTATATTGATGGTGTTATTACCGGTGGCGGTGTGATTTATAAAGCTATTTATTAAGATTAAGAAGTTTTTCTGCATTCTTGTGCAGAATCATTTCACGCTCTTCTTCAGTTAAATCAAGGCGATTAAAGCGTTCCATTTCTCCTTCATGATCCCACATAGGGAAATCTGATGCAAAGAGGAATTTCTCAACACCGTGGGCACGAATCATTTCGTTGGCCTTTTCTACAGGCAGCCATTCAAGAGTGCTGGAAGTATCAAAGTAAACATCCTGGCCTACTAGATATTTCATAGAATTTTCCCATTCTGTATAACCGCCAAAGTGGGCTGCAATCAAAGTAAGTTTGGGATGCTTTTTATGAAGGTTTAAGATTCTTTGAGGACCAGAAAAATCATAGCGGTAATCGCCGGCATGCATAATCAAGGGCAGTTCAAGATCAGTCATTACATCATAAACTGCATCCATGCGGGCTGCATCAATCTGAAACATCTGAAAATCTGAATGAAGCTTAATTCCACGAAGACCTGCGGCTTTTATGCGTTTGAGCTCTGCTTCGAAATTATCGTAATCCGGATGCATGGTTCCAAAGCCTATAAATTCCGGATGTTCTTCACACTGTTCAATTACAAAATTATTTGAAGGTTCTACCTGCATTGCCTTAGTTGCTACCGGTAGAATAACATATTTGTCCACACCGATTTTTGAACCGCTTTCGAGCAGTTCTTCTGGGCTTCCATGATATTTCATTGGATAGTTATAAAAATCTCCGACGCTTTTAGAAGCCTTTTCAGCAATTTTGGCAGGATAGATGTGACAGTGGAAATCAATTATCATAATGCGAAAAGAATACTGTTTTGAACTTATTGTGTCAAATATTCAGCGAATTCAGGATATTTTTCTACAAATTCCTTTGCTGCTTCTGTATAGTTGCTCCAGGTTGAATAAAAGAGAGGAGTCATTCCAGGAATTAAAGAAATATCTGTAACATTCATATATTCATATTTAATGTTATTTTCATCAAAGAATTCTGTTACGCTGTCTACATTGTTATATAAAACATAACCTAAGAAAGTAGAACATACAAAATTATTTGGTATGTCAGAATCTTCTTCGATATTAACTTTTTGGTTTTTGGAGCTGTTAGGATAATTAATTGAACCAAACTGTTTATGATCTTTTGGAGCAAAGAACTTTTTCTTAAGGCTGAATATTGCAAGTTTAAAGTTTAAGCTTGAAGCATAATTAATATCAGTAGAATTTTTATAATATTCTACAAAGTTTTTAGTTCTTTCATATTCTTCTTCGGAAACTTTTAATGCATAGGTAATCTGTTCTGATTTTTCAGGATCACAATGCTTCATATATTTATTATTTTGGGGAACTATACATTCTTCTTCTGCAAACTGATATTCTCCACCAAGGGTAAGGCCATAGAAATTATCATCAAGAGTAAAATTAATTGAAGCATGGCTTAAATCAGGAACATCTTCTGTTTTTGTTATTTTAAGACCATTTTTAAGTAAGTTTGCTATATATAATGGATTGCTGTATGCAGGATTATAAAGACGCAAAAAAATATATTTGTAATTACATTCCAGCTCAGGAAATTCGAGATCATGAGCAACGATTACATGAGCTTCAACAGGAGCACCAGGTTCTATTACTTCTTTGGCAAGAGAACGAGTGGTTTTACAACCTGTAAAAATAAAAACAAAAAGTAAAAAAGATATTATTAAATAATTATTTTTAAATGCACGGTTAAACATTTATTTCCAGCTTTTTGCCTGTCGGCTGATACTGGTAATAACGTACGCCGGCTGCATTCATTAATTTTTTTGATGCTTCGACAGATGGTGTTCCGTCATATTTGTTGTCTGCATAAACAACAGTTTTAATTCCGCTCTGAATAATTGCTTTTGCACATTCATTGCATGGGAAAAGAGTAACGTAAATTTTACAGTTTTCGAGAGAACCGCCACGGTAGTTTAAAATTGCATTAAGTTCACTGTGTGTAACGTAGGCATATTTTGTTTCAAGAGTATCACCTTCGCGTGCCCATGGAAATTCGTCATCTGAACAGCCGCGAGGAAATCCGTTATATCCCATTGAAAGAATTTTGTTATCTGCATCTACTATGCAGGCTCCTACCTGGGAATTAGGGTCTTTGGAACGGAAGCTGGCAAGTGTTGCTACACCCATAAAATATTCGTCCCATGAAATGTAATCACTACGTTTTTTAATGATTTGTCCCATCGTTTTCTCCTAACAATATATTATAAAATATTTTAAAATCTGTCATCAGATAACAAAAAATTAATTATTAATTGAAAAAATAAGAAATTTGACAAATTGTAATTGTGTATGTACCCTTTAATAAGGAGGCAAAAATGGAAGTTAAATTTTTTGTTTGTAAACATTGCGGCAAAATTATTGTTGTTGTAAAGGATTCGGGTGTGCCTACTGTATGTTGTGGGGAAGATATGGTGGAATTGATTCCGGGAACCACAGATGCTGCAGTTGAAAAACATGTTCCTGTTGTAAATGTTGAAGGAAATAAGGTGACTGTAAGTGTTGGTTCAGTTACTCACCCTATGCTTCCAGAGCATTTTATTGAGTGGATCCTTCTTGTTACAGATAAGGGTATTCAGAAAAAACTGTTGAAACCTGGAGAAGAGCCAAAGGCAGAGTTTGCTTTGCTGGATGGAGAAAAAGTTACAGGAGCATATGAGTTCTGTAATCTGCACAGATTGTGGAAGTGTTAGATTCCGAATCAAGTTCGGAATGACTAACGAACTGTAAATGAAATTGTGACTTCTTCTTTGCCGCAGAGCATGCGGCAGAAATGTTCGCCACGATCAACTGGTAAGGTGAAAATAAAAGGCCGGTTGATTGTGGCGAATTTTTTTCCATCATAAAATATTTCAAGTTGATTTGCAGGACCACCGGTTGCTTCGAAAGTAATAGCCTGTTTTTTTGAATTAAGATTGCTGGCGAAAAATAAAGAGTTCTGCTTTGGAGTAATTACTGAGAGAGGAGAATTTGAATATTCCAGTATTCCCAAATCAGGTTTGCTTCTTAGCCATTTCTGATATTCTGCAGGATAGATAGTTTGATTTTTCCCATTTATTTTTTTGTGCCAGGAACATACTTCGAGATTTGTATTATTCTTTACATATTCGAGGACAGTTGAATTACAATGAGGCCCAGCTTTTAATCCTGAAAGAGAACAGATTTTTTCTTTGTGATAATTTTCTGCTTCTGGGAATGCTTGTGTTTCTGAAGAATCCGGGCTGCCGGTTAGCTGGTCTAAAACTTTTTTTGCAACCTGGGCAGGCAGCGATGCTCCGGTTTTTCCAATAACAGTATTACCGGAAAAGTTACCCATCCATACTCCGATTGTATATTTTTGTGTTGCACCCAGAGCAATAATATTCTGGAATTGATTAGAGGTTCCGGTCTTGAAAATTGAAGGATAGCTGGTCTGGAAGGTTTGTGAGTATCCAAAGCCGAGAGCACGGGCGCCTTTATCTGAAAGGATGGAAGTAATAATGCTGGCTGTATCTGGTGAATAAACCTGACGAACGTTAGTTAGTTTTTGATCTTGCAAAACTGAAGGAGGTAAGTAGTTGCCGTCTCTGAGAAAAACAGAAAAAGCAGGAACCAGTTCATAAAGCGAAACTTCTCCGGCACCGAGAGCTAAGCCAAGATCTGCTTTTAAGCCGGAATCATTTTCTTTTAGAGATTCAAAGCCAAGTTCATAGAGTTTTTCCAGATAGTTTTGAACTCCAAGTTTATTAAGAGTTGAAACGGCTGGAATGTTGAGGCTGGAAGCAAGGGCTATTCTGGTGCGGACAGGACCATTAAAACGGTTGTTAAAATTTTCAGGA
>JAEEGH010025280.1_pt1 | contig 11919 bp, 6 predicted proteins | sample 9134181 | NCBI WGS metagenome assembly JAEEGH01 (sample SAMN16246544, study PRJNA631951) | gut metagenome | biome: gut microbiome; feature: rumen; material: DP-attached | host: Bos | place: Iran: Karaj | collected 2018-10
AAGATTCAAATGGTATTATTCTTGAAATGCCACACCGAACCAACAATCAAACTCCACGCTCGGCGTTAGGTGACAACGCACAATTCTTCACACGCACAGGAGATGCCCACGACAGTATCATCCGTCATGGTGACAGCACGGTAAACTACTGGTGGGAGGTGGTAGACCGCAATGGTACTACCCATTATTACGGGCACTATCCCGACACTTCGCGCCGGACGCTGCCCGCTACATTGTGCGACGACCATGGCAATATTGCCCGGTGGGTGCTGACGGAAAGTCGCGACCTCTACGGCAATACCGTACGCTACTACTATGATCTTGCCGTTACCCATGTCGGCGATAATCCTGGCCGACAAATCTACCTGGACAGCATCTCCTATACAGGACACAACAACTTGGACGGTTATTATACCATAATTTTCTGTCGTACTCCCAATACAACCACAGACATCACGACAGTGTGCAACAACGGTTTTAAGGAAGTCAGCGACCAATTATTGTGCAATATTCGGCTGAAGGCTGGTGACAGCATTGTTTCGGCTTGGCTTTTCGAGATGGAGAACGGTTACCCCAGCAATTTCAAGAACCGGCTAACTGCCATAACCCGCATCGACAGTTCCGAAGGGGGCATAAAGTCTTTCTTAAGTAACTACTGCCTATGCTTAAGGAATGGAGAAGACTACCTTGCTGGGATACAAGGGGGTAATGGCGTGAATCCCGACAGTATCCCTGACCCGGAACAATGGGTAATGCCTCAGGGCGATACGCTTCCAAACGGATGGATACAGCCATTGCGGACTATTGACACTTCCACGGTACCTTATGCGGGCTTTACCTATACATTCAGCTATTATGATGCTCCGGCAGTGGCTGACCTTTTTGGCAGGGAATACACCGATGAATTGGATAGTTGGCATCTGCATGGACAACTAAATCCGCTAATTTCTGCATTCACTTCTGTCAATTCTGCTACGGCGTTGGGATTGTCACACAGCTCCTCGGCCAACATCGGCGGCACCGTGGCTGTTGGATGGGGTGGTGAAATATGGAATTCAAAAAACAGTGGAGGTGGCAACTACAGTCACGGGCAGACGACCTTCGAAACAGCCATGACACTTGTCGACCTGGATGGCGACGGTTTGTCGGACAAAGTCTTTTTGGGGCAACGTGGAATGTATTTCTGCCGTCGCACCAACACGGGAGATAGTACCATTGCTTTTGAATCCCCTGTGCTGATTGAAAGCGCAAGTCATTTCCTTACTGGAAACACTGTCTCCAACACCTTCGGGGTTCAACTCTCTTTGGGCGTTTCCGGCAATGCCGCATGGAGCAAGTCAACCTCTTATACATCCACTTATTTTGCCGATGTTAACGGGGATGGTCTGACAGACATCGTCAGCAACGGACAGGTTTTGTTCAACAGCCTTGACAGCGACAGACGCCCCTCTTTTAGCCTTTATGAATACGGCGATGATAGTCCATTGGAAACCTCCGTCTCCTCCTGCGGCGGGATTTATTTCGACGGCGCCGTCGACGACAGTGTTACTTGTCGACGGTTATGGGAGTTGGACACGATATTCAAGTTGCAGAAGGAAAACAATTCATTCGTGGACAGCCTCGTACAACACTACACTCAGATAGGGATGAAAACGGAAGCAAGAATTCATCCGGGAGACACTCCTGACAGCTTACTGGTTTATCGGCCGGAATGGGATTGCTCTCCCCTTGACAATGCTCTTCCCCGTACCGACGCCGTTCGGGTGTGGATTGCCCCCGAAACAGGGACCATCTCTTTGGTTTCATCTGTCAGGCTCCTCACTGAAGAGACAGAAGGTACGTCATTCTGATGGTGTCAAATACACCGTCCAGCGCACCACACAGATTGATACGACAGGGCTTCATTTCCATGCAGGAAGTGTGAATACGATATTGGACACCCAGACTCTTTGCAACGGCTATCAAACGGAGCATCTTTTCACGGAAAACCTGACTGTCAATAAAGGCGACATGCTCTTCTTCCGGCTCCAGTCACGCGATAGTCGTCAATTCGACAGGGTAGTCGAACGCCAACAGATTGTCTACCAAGGGACAACCGATACTTTCGATACCAAAAAAGACTTTGTTCTCTCCGGCGACTATGGTTTTCAGGCTCCAGTTCCCGGAAGATATTCAATTGAAGAAAATTTTATCCATGGTAGTGATAAGTTTAACTTTAGAGTATCAAGCAATAATCCTTTGTCTGGTTTTCTTAACAAGGATGAGATTCTCTTTTTGGAAGTCCGTCCGAAAAATACCAATATCCATCCTTGGGGCGAAGTGGAATGTCATCCGTATGTCACTTTTATTCCATATTATAATGGCGACACGCTAAGAACCACGGATACACTCCGGTTTTATTTAACACCCCAAATGGATATAAGTTGTTCTGATGGTCCATGCAGAAGTTCTTTCTATCGGCGTCTTTTTGGACCTCTTTACAGATGTTGGGGCCAGTTTGCCTATCGGGTCTTTGACGAAGATACCTCTGCCGACACCCTGTTCATTGACCGTCTGGTTTTACAGGATTTGCTCGATAATGACAATTACACGGCAACAGACAACCTTGTAGATGCGATGAACAGCAATTTTGACGCCACCCGCTTCTCCAACTCCCCGACACTGGAAGACTTTCAGGAAGAAACCACCTTCTACAATCCCCTTTCCAACACTTCGGCTTGGGTGGGCATGTATCCCGATGCGGAACACTGGCGCTGGGTGGCGTATGGTCAGTTGAACAGCATCGGAATCGACACCGTCAGCAATGTCATCGAAATGGATGTCGACACTACGGGCTCTTTCCCCTGGGATGATCCGGCGACAGCCGAGGCGGATTCCATCGCTCCCATGCCCGTGGCCATGGCGCTCGACGACCCTGTGCCTGCTATTCCCGATGGATCGAGAGCCAAGGCAATCGCCAAAACGAGCACCGCCAACAACTATAGTTTTGCACTAGGTTACGACCGATACGAGGGTACGGCCAGCATCGGAGACAACACCATCGTCACCGACTACATGGATTTCAATGGCGACCGCTATCCCGATATCGTGGGGCCCGCCAGCATCCAGTACCGCAGCCAGTGGGGAGGACTCGGGGAGAGGGTGGCCCTCCCGAGCTATATTGACAAGGAAACACAGACGACCACCATTTCGGACGGGCTGTCGTTCAATGCCTCCTCCCCGAGTGTCGACCGCTCCATCTCGTCCAATCTGCAGCGCGCCAAGTTCACCCTGTCAGGCGACGGCAGCAACCAGGTGGGCGGCTCTGTCGGGCGCGACACCGCCAGCACGGCATGGCTCGACATCAACGGCGACGGCCTGCCCGACAGGATTAACGCGGACGGAACCGTCAACCTCAATGTGGGATATACATTCTTGCAGGAGGAAGACTGGGCGTTGCGAAGAATACGTACGGGCGTAAGTGGATCCCTTTCTGGAAGTGGCGCTTACACCTTCCCGTTAGGTGATGCCTTAAGCACCATGCAACGAAGCATTATGGTGGGCTCCGGCTTGAGCGTGTCCAACAACCAGACCACCGCGACCATTATCGATATCAACGGCGACGGTTTGCCTGACAAACTATGGAAGCATTACATAGAGAATGGGAATCATAAGACCAAGGTGTCGTTCAATCTGGGCAATGGCCTTTGGACCCGTCCAGTGAACCTTGATTTCTATAAGTTTGACTATTCGACCGCCTACAATGAATCCTGTAATCTCGGAGTCACGGTAGGTTTTTCTCTCTGGGGATGCAAGTTCACTCTCGGACTCAGGGGAACCCCTCAAAGCAATAACGTCAATCGCGACCGCATCCAGCTGGCCGACATCGACGGCGACGGGCTGCCCGATTGGGTGAGCTCCGACAGCGAAGACGAAATCACTGTGCGCTATAACCAGAGTGGCCGTACAAACCTGCTTCGACAAGTCACCAGCTTCACGGGTGCCGACTTCCAGATTGAATACACACTTTCGAAACCCGACTACAACCAACCCTCGCGCTCGTGGCAGATGACAAAAGTGACGACCTTTGACACTCTCAATTACTATAATGGCTTCACGAAAACGGTGACGGAATACTCCTATGCCGGGCCACATTACGACCGCTACGAACGCACCTCTTACGGCTACGACACGGTAATCACCACCCAAATCAATCCTGCGACAGACAACGCATACCGCAAAATTGAACGCAACTACTATACCAACAACCCGTTGCGACGTGGACGCCTGAGAAGGGAGCTGACCTATGTGGACAGCGACACCCTCTACATTGAGAAGCGGCATAACTGCACCTACACAGACTACTCTTCCGGCAACGTCGTGAACAGCGAAACGGAATGTCCGAAAGTGTCCTATCTTTCGAAGGAAGCCACATTCACCACATACTATGAGGGCGGCAGCACCCCCTTGCTGGTAGTCGGCGAACAGACGGAATACGACCGCTACCATAACGTCATAAAATACACAGACATGGGCGACACCAGCGACCATGTCGATGGGCTGGTGGCGCATTTCCACTATTTTGACAATCTTCCGCACAACCTCGTTGGCCTGCGGAAAGACTATAAGATAGTACTGCCTGCAGATTCCACGACGGTCTTGCGCAGAGCCAGATATGAATACGACTTCGCCCATGGCAAACTGACCCGGCAAGTGCTCTATAACGGCACCGACAGCTCGGTGTACGACTTCCAGTATGAACCTACTTACGGCAACCTGTCGGCCGGCATCCAGCCGGAAAACTACAACGGCGATCGCATGACATACCACTACATCTATGACAATACCGTCCACACCTATCCGGTGTATGTCGACAACTCCTATGGCGAACATGCGACGACAAGTTATAACTACTGCTTTGGCAAGCCTACCTGTATCACCGACCCCACGGGCAGCAGCATGACCTATGGCTACGATTTCGCCGGACGACTGGTCTCTGTCACCTCCCCTTTGAACACCAGCGGGACGCCGTCGCTGGCGAACCAGTACCATCCTAAGAACTACTATCACAACGGATTCAATCCCAGAGGATATGCTGACTCGTCCCAGACGGCCGACCGGCCCTACAGCGTCAGCATGCATTATGATGACAACGGACACCTCGTCACCGAAACGGCGGTGCTCACCAATGGCTTCGGCCAGGTGATACAGACCAAGGAGGGTCTGTGTGCCCATGGTGGCGATTCGATGCTCGTCTCCGGGCGCACGGTGAAAGATGCCTTCGGGCGCACAGTACGGCAGTACGACCCCGTGGCGGAATCGCGCTATTCCCGCAGGGGCGGCTACAACAGCAGTTGCGATACCTCAACGCTCACCAAGGCGACATTCGACGTGCTCGACCGTGCCACGAGCACACATAAGCCTCTCGGCGTCAACACCCAGACCACTTACAGCATCGGCAACGACCAGGGCGGACACCGCCGTTTCGTCACCACCACGACCGACCCCAACGGCAACGTCACCGCCCAGTACGCCGACTACGAAGGACGCACCGTGCAGGTGACCGACGCCCGGGGAGGCATCACCCTGATGCGCTATGACAACCTCGGACAGCTCCTCTCCTCCTCCGACCCCGAAGGATTCTCCACCACCTACACCTACGACATGCTCGGCAGGATGACCAAACGTGTCCATCCCGATGCCGGCGAAACCCGTTACACCTACGACAATGCGGGCATCCTGTTGGAGGAAAACAACCCTCTTGGACAAATTAATTTCGACTACACATACTACAGACTGTTAAAAAAACGTTATAACTACATGACGGGCAACGACGTGACATATACCTACGGCACCAGCGGCACAGAGACAGGTCGCCCCGTCCATGTGGTGGACGGCAGCGGAAGTTCCGAATACATGTATGACGCCCTTGGAAACATCAAGGAAGAGACCCGCACCCTTGCCCTGCCTCACGACAATCGTGCCTACCGTTTCACCATGAAGTACACCTACGACAGTTGGGGCCGCCTGAAAGAAATGACCTATCCCGACGGTGAGTATGTGGAATACTCATACCTTTGGGGCGGAAATCTAAGAAACATCACAGGCTGGAAGAACGGCGATACTTACAGCTATGTCCCGTATATGGAATACAACACAATGGGACAGAAGGAATTTGTCCAGTATGGCAACGGCACGTCTGTCCGCTATGGCTACGATGCGCTTCACCGGCTCGACCACCTTGTGTGCCAGGACGGCTCCGGGGTGTCTGTCCAGAATATCAGATATACCTTCGACCACTCCAGCAATATCGTCAGCGTAACGGACAACGGCGCCATCGCCAACGGACTGGGAGGCGGATACGCAAACAGTCATGTCTATGACTCGCTCCACCGGCTGGTCTCCTCTGTGGGCGGCGGCAGCCTGGGGACTTACACCACCGCCATGCACTACACCGCCTCCGGACGCCTGGTGAACGCCGATGAACTTGTAAACAGCATCCGGTCCAACAGATGGTACGGCTACTGCGAAGACGACCGCCCACATGCACCGCGCATCATCTGGGACGCGGAGCAGGAGAATTCTCACGACCTTCGCTGGGATGCCGCAGGCAACCTGACACAGCGCACGACATACAATGACCCGAGAGGAGACTTGTCGGCACGTTTCCTCTTCTGGACCATTGACAACCGACTCCATACCGTGGCCGACGAGAACTACTACAGCTACTACGTCTACGACCACCAGGGCAACCGGGCCATAAAACTGACGGGGGAAAGCAATGTGATGGACGTCAATGCGGAAATGATGTCAACCGCCAGCGCTCTGACCAGCCCCACCCTCTACCCTTCGCCCTATCTGGTGCTGACAGAAAAAGGCTACACCAAGCACTACTATGCCGGTACCGAACGCCTGGCGGCGCGCCTGGGCTGCGGAGGACTGAACCACCTGCTGGAAGAAACGGGACTTAACACAACCGCCGACCTGCTCTTTGACCAATGTCTGGAAAGAGCCTCTGAGGACATGACAGCACCCAACGAGATGGATTGTATAAATCTGCCTGAGCCGTTTGAAGGGGAATTAAAACCGATAGAGCCCGATATGATTCCTCTGCGTTTAGTCGCCGAGGTGGCGGTGGAGCTGAAGGACTTCCGGGAAACGATGGATAATGTCTCGGCCCCATGCCTCTGGAGCCAGGCCCCTGCCCTTGAGGAAGGAGGGCCAACCTCTTGGGAAGATGCCGAGGAAGTATACTTCTACCACTCCGACCACCTGGGCTCCGCCTCGTGGATAACAGACCATCACGGCGACGCCATCCAGCACCTCCAGTACCTGCCCTTCGGCGCCCCCTTCGTCGACCAGCGCGCCTCCGGCTACCACGAGCGCTTCACCTTCACCGGCAAAGAACGCGACGAGGAAACGGGGTATGGCTACTTCGGCGCCAGGTACATGGACCACGAACTGATGACAGGTTGGCTGAGTGTCGACCCGATGGCGGACAAGTACCCAAACATTTCTCCTTATGCTTACTGTGCCTGGAATCCAGTGAAGTTGGTGGATCCGGATGGGAGAGAGATAAGCCCGGTCTTTAGTTCAACGGGAAGATTCAGAGGAAATACAAAAGAAGGTTATATGGGAGAAATTATTATATATGATGGGAAAAGAAAGTTTAGTAATTTAAGTGCCAATCAGTTAATCGAATCTACGAGGAACGATAAAAAGAAGGCAGAAGACTATACATTTTCTGAATATAGAAATACTATGAGTAATAAAGCGAAGGAGAAGATGTATACACATATCGTTAGTCAATTAAATGGCTATATGGTCAATGGCAGTAACAAACCATTCAATATAGGAGAACTAGAAGGTGGGAAAATATTTTTTGGTAAAGCTTCTGATAATACAAAGGATGCTGCTTATATTTCTACTACAGGAAGAAATCGAATTGTTGCTACAGAATTGAATCTTTTTCCATTGGATGGAGCGTCCACAGGTCATTTCTATGAGGCAACAGTGGAAAATATTCAAGCAAGTGTTGTTGTCCATGAATGGTATGGTCATTTACATCGTGGGTGGGGCGATGCTGATAAAAGCCACCGATATTGCTATTCAGCGATCTGGTATGACGATTTATTCAAGAAAACGACCCAGGCTTACCATGATTTTGTCAAAGAAAAATATTATTACTATGAAAGAAAAGAGATCGGGAAAAAAAGCAGATAATACTATGAAAAATTTAAAAGTTGTCTTCTTGGTTCTTTTGCTCTTCTGCTGTGCAAAGAACACAGATGCACAAACCTCCTATGACAGCATTGTGATACAATATGGGCTTCCTAACGGCGGTGAAGATATCTATATTACTGTCTATCCACATGGTGAGAATAATGTTTTCGAGTATGATACTACTCCTTCAATTCGAGTGGAGTGTACGGAAAATAGAGCCGCCGCTCTCCGAAAGCGTTCGGGTACAGGTATTGTGTATAGTGAGACACGACAAAAGTGGTTCTTACTCAAAAATGATTTCTTGATTAATGATAGTTCCGGTGAATCGTATTTTGAAAAAATAATAGCATTCTGTTGGTTTATCAAAAATACTGATGGTAACATATGGGTAACCAAAAGCGAGACTCACGATGGTATATCAGAGGGGTATGCTATATGTAATATTTGCTTTTATGGTTCATCTGTAAACAATAAATGCATCACTACTGATTATCATTTCGTGCACCATAGTACTGACGTTTTTCAAGAAGAATATTTGAACTTCATTTCCTTACTTAAGGAGTTATGTGATATTCCCCAATATTATATAGATAAGAACGCAACTACCTCGGACTGAGAAACACGTTTTGGAATTCAAATCAATAAAAATGTTGACTCCGTCAGCACATAACACAATCCCTCAAAACCGCAGTCGAACCGTTCGGTTTTACCCCTACGTTTTCACCGGGCATGACCCCCGTAAGGGGTGGCGAATACCGCTGAATCGAATTAAATACAATGAGCAACGCGATGAGGAAACAGGGTACGGATATTTTGGTGCCAGATACATGGACCATGAACTGATGACCTCGTGGCTAAGCGTCGACCCGATGATGGACAAGTATCCGAGTATTAGTCCATATGCTTACTGCGTCTGGAATCCAGTGAAACTAGTGGATCCTGATGGGAAAATTGTCAAGGACCAAAATGGGAATATTGTCTTTTGTGTCACGAATGCAAATGATGCTTACATCCAAAGTGCCAAAAAATTGCCAAATGGTAATATGGTATATATTTATTTTGAAGCAACGAAAGGGAAAATTCTCACAAATAATGGAACGGAAATCACTGCCTATAGAGCCAATAATTCAACAATATATGCTATTGAGGTGACACCAAATAGGGAAATAGTAAGCAGAAAAACTTACGAAGGAAACTTCGATAATAGTTATAATTGTACAGGGAACGCATTCGCGAATCAATTGTTTACCATATCTTCTACCCAGATTGATGCTTCTTTTCTTCAAAGCGAAGGTTATTCGGCCTTAGAGGATAATCAACCCCCTTGCTCTGGCGATATCGGCATATACTCTTCTGAAATCTATGAACATTTTGAGGTTTTTTTGACACCAAATTCAGTAAGTACCAAAGGTGGAATACAAGAAGATCCTGGTCCAAGTGATCCTGGAAGAAACCCCCATTTCTCCAATGGAAGAAATTACAGCATTTGGAGAAGACATGGTCAAGATCGAACGGTCACTATCCCACAAAAATCTTCTTCTGTCACTTCACCAGGAGTAAATACAGTTAATTCTGAAACCTTTGAGACAATCAAGCAATCCTTGGAATAGTAATTAAAACCAATTCTAATGAAAAGAATAATTGTTTTCATATTTATTTACACCTCGATTTTGGCCAGCATTAAAGCGCAAATAATACACACAGATTTCTTTATGACAAATGATGTGAGAGATTTAATAATCCAATGCGGGGACAACGAAGATTCTACTATACGTTTTTTGGCACATCTAATCCACAAAGACAGTACTCTTGGCTCATCCGTATGGTATTCTGAAAGTTGTGCCACAGGTATTCCTGCCGAGGCAAAAGGTTATTACGGAGCAGACAAACATGCAGTTTCCTTAAAGATGAAGGTATTTTACTGGATTCTACAGGTTTTTTATGGAGAGTATTATTCTGATTCAAATTCTGTATGTATTTTCATGGACGAAAAAAAGAATCCTATCACGGATATGCATATAGTTGATAGTGGACCTTGGAATACCATTAACGATATAGTAGCAAATCCTCCTATTTATCATGAATATGCCTGCCCTGAGTCAAAAAATATTGAATCAATGTTTGAAGAATGGATAAACAAATTAATTCAATACGGATTGGATTATTTGCGAAATCATCACACACCCCCTATTCCTTTAGAAATGTGGAAATCGTGCACATGTCAAAATATTAGTACTTGCAATGAATGAATTAATTCCTTGTTGTTTTTTGAGGATGGGACAGAGGACTGGAACCTATCCCAACAACAACTAATTGAACCGTCCAGTACATAAAACCGAAGGGGTAAACCGCACAATAACCGTGTGGTTTTACCCCCTTGTTTCCACCGGCAATGGTGCAAGTTCCAGAGGAACGCGCAGAACTGACAACGCGCGTGGCCAGTTTGAGGCTGGACGTTTCCTCTTCTGGACCGAAGATAGCCGTATGCACGCTGCCGTGGACGACAGATACTACAGCTACTATGCCTACGACCACAGTGGCGGGAGTTGCGCAAGTCGAGAGCAGAGCCAAGCTTGCTTGAGCTATGCCGAGATGCAGCAAAGTGTGCAAAGCAACCACCTCGGCACCGCCACCAAGAAGCTGATTGTCCAGTGACCTCCCCGCCTTCGGCGGAAATCCATAAATCCGTAGAAATAATTTATTAGATTTATAGATTACGCGCAGCGGGAGATATGCCAATACCCCTCCCCCTGCCCCAGCCATCACACAGGGCTATGCCCGGAATGCCACCGGCATTCCTCTTCTGCAGGGAGGGGACGGCTGACGTGGGGGAGATGCTGACGGCTGTCATCTATAAATCTATTATTTTTTTTGCTTTTGTCCAGGTAATTGATTATCTTTGCGGTGATATAAAGGAAACGGAAAACGAAATAATAAATTAATCCTAAAATAGTTACATTTATGTACAGAATCGAAAAACACCCTATTCTGGACATCCCGCAGAGCGAGGTGGTCGAATTTTTGTTTGAAGGACAGAAGGTGCAGGGCCGCAAGGGCTACACCATTGCCAAGGCATTACACGAGGCGGGCTTCCCCGTGCACAGCCACTCCCTCGCCGGCCGCAACCGCTCATTGGAGTGTGGTATTGGCAAGTGTGGCGCCTGTGAGATGCTGGTGGATGGGCGTGTGCGTCGCATTTGCATCACTCCGGTCGACGGGGTGAAAGAGGTGCGTCTGATTGCTCACGAGGCGGATCTGCCCGGTGTTACTTTCGAAGCTCCATCTAAGACACAGGCCGACAGCGCCCTGACCATCTATAAGACGACGGTGGCTATCATCGGTGCAGGCCCGGCGGGCTTGGCCTGCCGCGAGCAGCTGAATGCCTTCGGGGTGGACAATCTGGTGATAGACAGCAATCCCCGTATCGGAGGACAGTTCAATATGCAGACGCACCAGTTCTTCTTTTTCGAGAAGGAAAAGAAATATGGCGGCATGCGCGGATTCGATATCGCGAAGACATTGGCAGGCGACAGCCAGGAAGGCATCCTGCTGAACTACACTGTGTGGGATATCCTCGAGGGACCGAGGATCGCCATCAAGAATAGCGTCACGGGCGAGATGGCATACGTGGATGCACAGTTCCTCGTGGTGGCCACGGGAGCGGTGCCTTTCATGCCAGCCTTCGAGAACGACGATGTGCCGGGGGTGTACACCGCC
>JAEEGH010025282.1_pt1 | contig 11918 bp, 4 predicted proteins | sample 9134181 | NCBI WGS metagenome assembly JAEEGH01 (sample SAMN16246544, study PRJNA631951) | gut metagenome | biome: gut microbiome; feature: rumen; material: DP-attached | host: Bos | place: Iran: Karaj | collected 2018-10
AGCATTAATAAGCCCCGTACAGTTTTCAAACATATGAGTATAGCAAGATTCACTTAATGTAGTTGCAGACAGCACCGGTGCTGTTGTTATACCAGTACAACCTTCAAACATTCCTTGATAACAACCGACAGCTAGACTTGTTGCAGGTAATGCTGGAGCTGTTGTTAAACTTGTACAACCAGAGAACATAGAACCATAACAACCATAAGCAAGCGTTGTAGCTGGTAAAGCAGGAGCTGTTGTTAAACTTGTACAACCAAAGAACATTTCCTGATAACAACAAACAGCCAGAGTTTTGGCTAGTAATGCAGGAGCTGTTGTTAAACTTGTACAATCATAGAACATTCTTTGATAACAATCATCAGCAAGTGTTGTAGCTGGTAAAGCAGGAGCTGTTGTCAAACTTGTACAACCATAAAACATACTGTTATAACAAGCCCTAGCAAGAGTTGTAGCAGGCAGATATAATTCTTTTTCTTCAGAGTTCCTAATATACTTATTATAGAAGAATAAATTAGCAAATGCATATTGACTTACACTTGAAGCATACGGATCCCATTTATTCTGTTCATCCATAGAAACAAGACTCATTATATTTCCGTATACATAACAATCTGAAGAACATTTAATTACCATTGTCTTTGATGATGAGGAGGATGTGTTTTCAGAACTTTGTGCCAATAAATAAATCTTATCACCAGCGTTTACTGTTATGGCCCCGGAATAATTAATTAAAGCCTCTTCATTCTTAGAATACTTAAGGGTTGACCATGGGTTTGTTATAGTAATAGTTCCCGGGTTTATGCATTCCAAAGTAAGAGGTTCAACAACATCCCATTTTGCATAAAGGGTAATATCTGAATCTATTGCGGTGTTAAAGTCGAAAGCTGTTGCAGAAAGAGAAGTTCCTTGGTCTGTTGAAGTATACCAGTCTTCAAAAGTGTAGAATGAAACTACAGAAGTTTTTGTCGGATCAGCAGGCCTTGTTGCTTTCTGGCCATATTGTACTTGCTGGCTTGTAACAGTATCTCCGCCAAATGTATTAAAGCTCACTGTATAGATATTTGGAGTTGCTGTCCATTTTGCATAAAGCTTAATAGTTGATGTAATTGGTGTATTAAAATCAAAAGCTGTTGCAGATAAAGTGGCTCCATCATCTGTTGAAGTGTACCAGCCTGCAAAGGTGTAATTTTCTGCAGCTGTGGCGGCCTTTGTAGGATTATCAGGCTTTGCAGCTTTTTGACCGCCTGTTATAGTTTGACTAAAATCCTGATTTCCATTCCTTGCATTAAAGCTTACTGTATAAGTAACAGGGGTTGCAGTCCATTTTGCATAGAGTGTTATGTTTTCGGTAATTGGGGTATCAAAATTAAAAGCAGCTGCAGAAAGAGTATTACCTTCATCTGTTGAGGTATACCAGTCTTCAAAGCTGTATGTTTCTGAAACTATGGCGGCTTTTGTTGGGGCATCTGGTCTTGTTACCTTTTGACCACCTGTGACTGTTTGACTTGTAATTGAACTTCCGTTCTTTGCATTAAAACTTACTGTATAGGTAAACGCGCTTGAAGTCCATTTTGCATAAAGAGTTGTATCTGCTGTAATTGGAGTGTCAAAATCAAAAACACTTACAGAAAGCGTTCTGCCGTCATCTGTCGAAGTATACCAGCCTGCAAAAAAATAACCTTCTGAAACTATTGCTGTTTTTGTTGGATCAGCAGGTTTTGTTGCTTTTTGGCCGCCTGTTAAAGTCTGGCTTGAAACATCACTTCCACCGTTTGAATTAAAAATCACAACATATGTAATAGGAGTTGCTGTCCATTTTGCATAAAGAGTAATATTCGCTGTGATTGGAGTATTAAAGTCAAAAGCGTTTGCAGATAAGGTGACGCCATTATCTGTAGAAGTGTACCAGCCTGCAAAACTATAACTTTCTGAAACTATGGCTTCTTTTGTAGGATTATCAGGGCATGCAGCTTTTTGACCATTTGTTACGGTCTGACTTAGAACTTCGCTTCCGCCCATTGAATTAAATATAACTGTATATTTTAAATAACTTGGATCAAGCTTCCAGTGTGCAACAAGTGTTACATCTTTTTGAACCTTATATTCACCTGCCTGAGCCTTTGTGTCTTCATCATACCAGCCCATAAAAATATAACCAGTAGAACTAAGCTCTGGCAGCTGGGTTTCTTTTAACACAGTATCTTTTGTAACTGTTATGGATTCAGGCGCAGAACCATATTCTGTCTGATAAGAAACTGTATAAGTTACAGGTTCATCGGGAGTAAGATCTACCTTACATGCAATTGAATTAAGTAAAACAAAAACACCAAAAATAAATACAAGCTTTTTTACAAAACTTTTCATAATATAAACTCCAAACAAAAAATCTTTATTTCTATTTTATATTTAAAATTAACATTTGTACAACTATTATAAAATGATACTTTGGTTTGATATGATTTATCATAAAGCTTTTATAGATTACCCTTCGCAGCTTTCTACTTTGATTGCGACAAAAGAGTCCATTAAATTTTTATAAAATGGATTTTTTGTGCTATAATATACGAACATCTAAAGACACGCATTTACGTATATAAGGGGTTTTATATGAAAAAATTGATAACTTTTGTAGTAGCACTTTTTATGACTACCACCATTTTTGCCCAGAGTGCCACTTTTTCGGCTTACTTAAAAAAGGCAAAAGACTATGAAGCTAAAAAACAGTGGGCATTTGCGCTGGACGCTTACTACGATGCTTTAAGCTGCAACGAAGAACCTCAAATAATCGAACAAGCTTATACTGCTTACAACAATCTCAGGACTGCCATTGCTTTGGGAAATCCGGGACTTGGTAAGTATAATGCTTTTACCATGCATGACGAATGGAAAAAGCTTCTTATTGATGCCGAAAAACTTGGAAGCTCTATGTGCACCTATGATATTAGTGTTGGAAACCTTGTACAAGGCAAGCTTGATTATGAAACCCGCACTGCAACATATTACAGTAAAATCAATGTCTTTAGATCAAATCGTTATAACAATACAATTCAAATAATTGCAGACGGCTACAAGAACGCTTATAAAACAGACTGGACCGATCTGGTACATCCAGAGAACTGGCCGCTTTATTCTGTAAGTCATTCAAAAGCAGGTGTATATAATGAAAACGGTGCCCTTCTTTTAGAAAAGGCCGGATCATATTACAACGCCTTTTATGTTTTAATGTCTCAATACATAGATTACAGCGCTTTATATGATTTTAAATTTAATATTGTAGATAAATCTGGCAAAGAAATTGTAAAAGGAAAACGCTGGCTTTGCGGTACAGAAGATTTTACTATTACATTTACAGGCATCAAACCTGACGTAATGGATTTAATAGACAATGAACAGGCCTTCGTTAATTTGCAGACTGTCTATCTTGAATATGGCCGCTACAACAAAGATGATGACCAGGGCGGTAGAACCTTTATAAAGAATTTTCCGGAAGTTGAACTTGGCGCAAACAAAGTGCTTGTAAAAGATGCAAATAATGCAAATCTTGCCATCAGTAATTTTGATAAAACTAACATAAACTTTATACTAAACGATTATTTTACAACTATCCCTGGCAAAACTTTTAAAACAGGAAAAACAGAAGTTACCCAAACCTTATACGAAGCTGTAATGGGTGAAAATCCTAGTGTTAATAAAGGTGGAAATTTACCTGTAGAAAATGTGAGCTGGTATGATGCAATTTATTTTTGCAACAAGCTTAGCGTAATAAGCGGAAAACAACCTGTTTACGCCGTACGCGGATCAACAGATATAAACAGATGGAATTATACTCCGCATTATAAGAGTAAAATAGGCGGAAAAGAAATAACTCAGAATTTACAGGCAGACGGTTACCGTTTACCTACTGGTACCGAATGGGAATATGCGGCAAGAGGAGGAGAATTCTCTGCTTACTCTGGAAGCAATAACTTAGATGAAGTTGCCTGGAATTATAATAACAGTGCAAACAAAACTCATCCTGTAGCGCAAAAAAAGGCTAATGCCTTTGGGCTTTATGATATGTCTGGTAATGTTGATGAATTTATCTGGGGGTTAACCGATAATTGGGATGTTGAATGCTCCTGCAGAGGTGGCGACTATACCGACAATACGGCTACCCACTTTGATGTAACATTTAATTCAACTGCTTATCCGCACAGCCAGATGGAAAATGTTGGACTCCGCCTTTTTGCCTCACTTACCGGGGACGAGCTTGCAGCTGCACAAAAAGAAATAGAAGCAAAAAATTCAGCAATTATAAATGATTTTGACAAGTCACTTATTACCATTCCATATAAAACATATAAAATTACAAAAACCGAAGTAACACAAGATTTGTACGAAGCTGTTATGGGCGAAAATCCATGCTATTTTAAGCTTGGCTGTTTACCTGTAGAAAACATTAGCTGGTACGATGCAATTTATTTTTGTAATAAGCTTAGTGTTCTAAAAGGGAAAAAGCCTGTATATGCAGTCGACGGAAAAACAGAGCTTTCAGAATGGAATTATATACCTCATGAAGGAGAAAGTATTAAGGGAACCATAACACAAAATGAACAGGCCACCGGTTATCGCCTGCCTTCTAACAAAGAATGGGTATTTGCGGCCGAAGGCAGTGAATTTTCTACTTATTCTGGAAGTGATAATTTGGATGAAGTTGCCTGGTATGATAAGAACAGTGAAAATAAAACCCATCCTGCAGGCGGAAAAAAGCCTAATGGTTACGGACTTTGTGATATGACTGGCAATGTTTGTGAATGGATTTGGGATAACAAGACCGGTCAAAACAACAAGGGAGGCGGCTATAAAGGAAATGATAGCTATTACGATAATACCAGCAAATATTATGATATAACATACACAAGCAAGCGGAACGTAGAGAATCAAGAAAGTTATATTGGCTTGCGTCTTTGTGCAACACTTGAGGCTGATGAACTTGAAGCTGTAAAAAATCAGGTAGAATCAAAAAATAAAAGAATTTTAGATAGACTGGATGGTTCCTTTATAAAAATTCCATACCAAACCTATAAAATTTCACAAACGGAAGTAACCCAAGATCTTTACGAAGCTGTAATGGGTGAAAATCCTGCTTTCTTAGAGTTAGACAATTTACCAATACATGCCGTGAGTGCTTACGATGCAATTTATTTTTGCAACAAGCTCAGCGTCTTGAAGGGAAAAGAACCTGTTTATACAGTAAACGGCAAAACTGATGTTACAGAATGGAATTACATCCCTCATAGATTAAAATATATAGACGGAACCATAACTATAAATATACAGGCAAATGGCTACCGTCTACCTACAGGCAGCGAATGGCTTGTAGCAGCAAGAGGTGGAGAATACTTTAAATATTCTGGAAGTGATAATTTGGATGAAGTTGCCTGGGATAATAATAACAGTGCAGAAACACCACATCCTGTAGGAAAAAAGAAAGCAAATAAATATGGACTTTATGACATGTCCGGTAATGTCAGTGAATGGAGTACTGTTCAAAACAGTTTTGGCTCCAGGGGAAGTTCTTTCAAAGATAGAGAAGGATCCTCTTCCGAAATTACATACAGAAACTCAGTTGATTCCTATTATATGTATGACGATACAGGTTTACGTCTTGCGCTTTCTCTTGAAGGAGAGGAATTGGAAGCCGCAAAAAATGAAATTGAAACAAGAAAGAATTTAATTATTGAAGGAGTAGATAATTCCTTTATTCAAATTCCTGGACAAAACTATCAAATGCGAAAAACAGAAGTAACACAAAGTCTCTACGAAGCTGTTATGGGTGAAAATCCTGCTGGTTTTAGGTTTGAAGATTTACCGGTAGAAGGAATAAGCTTGTATGACGCTCTCTATTTCTGTAATAAGCTGAGTGTAATGAAAGGTAAAGAACCTGTTTATGCAGTAGACGGCAAAACTGATGTTACACAATGGAATTATAAACCACACAATGAAGATAGAATAAGAAAAAATATAACACAGAATACACAGGCAAACGGCTACCGCTTACCTACTGCCGAAGAATGGGAATATGCGGCTCGAGGAGGCCAGACCTATAATTATGCAGGCAGCGATAATATAGACGAAGTTGCCTGGTATGATAAAAACAGCTCAAACAGAACACATCCGGTAGCTCAAAAGAAAGCTAATGGATATGGTCTATATGATATGTGTGGAAATGTCCGTGAATGGATTTTGGGTAACTATAAGGATTATAACAACGAGTACCAATGTTGTGGTGGCAGCTGGTACGATGATGATTACTCCTGCAAAGTAGGCGACAAAAAGAGTCTATATGCTTATTCCGCAAAAACTACTATAGGTTTACGCCTGTTAATTTCTGCGGAATAAAAATTTTTAAAATTTTTTCAAAAAATCTCATAAAATGATAGTCCCGGTCACTATATTAATATACGTGACTTTGGAGGACTATATGTTTAAAAGAAGATTTGGAAGACGATTTGGAAGAAGCGCAGACGCTAACATCACAAGTACAGAAAAAGAACCTTATGCAATCAGCTATTTTCTTACGGTTCTTTTTGAAAACAAATCAAACTTGTGTATTCTTAATGATTATGATGAAGCTATAAGGGAGTTTTTGGATTGCTCCGAAAAGCTTGAAAAAAAGGAACGCCTTGGGAAAATCCTTGAAGCAGAAATTTCGAATCTTGAAAATCAAAAAATCTTAAAGCCTCTTGATGGTGAGCCAAACGAACAGCTTGTTTATGACGACTCCGACATTCCGTACAAGTATGAACAGGATAAAAAAATTGACCGCTGCATGCGTCATTATAGTACCGTTGATGAAGTTATTATTAATCTACACAGAGTTTTGGTCTGTTCGGCAAGGCCTGTTTTTGCAGATATCATTAAGACCACCATTTTTAGCGAAAGTGACGACTACTCTCTTGGACAGAATGTTACGCTTTCTAAAAAACTCTCAAATGCAATTTTTGATATTTCAAAAACCCGGTTTCTTGTAAAGCAGGTGCAGCTTTCTGAAAAGGAGGCGCTTTATCTTTTGATGCAGTGCCGTCTGGACACAAATGATAATCTGCGTGGCTTATCCCATCATTGCGAAACAGAAATTCATAACTGCATGCCAGATGTCCTGGGTATGACTCCAAGAGACTACAGCTACATGCTCCGCAGTGATCAGAAGCTCAAGACCTTTGGATTCATTAGTACCACCGGCGACTACGACAGCTGTATGAACGAATGCATAGAAGTGGGAAACCTTGAACCATATTTTTGCGATGTCCTTAAACCTCTCGACTGCAGCGATGCTTATAGCCTTGATACCTTTAGCGTAAAACAGGATTCTTTGGAAATTTGCGGGGATTTGCTCAAGGGTAATAATCCTGTCTCTATTTTGTTTTACGGTAAACCTGGCAGCGGCAAAACTGAACTTGCAAAAGCTGTTTGTAAAGATACCGGCAAAAAGGTTTACATCTTTAAAAACGAAGCCGAAGCAAACGAACGCAGCAATGTTCTTGGCCGTCTTGTTTGCCTGCTTTCTATGGAACGTCAGGATTCTATTATCATTGTTGATGAAGCAGACACTCTTATTAAAACTCTTGATTTTTCTTTCTTTGGACCTATTCCTTCAAAGAACAAGGGTACCATTAACAAGATGCTCGAAAACAATCACGACAAGGTAATTTACATCATAAATCATCAGCAGCAGATTGATGAATCTACACGCCGCCGCTTTACCTTTAGCCTTAAGTTTGAAGCCATGCCTGCAAGCCAGCTGCGTGCCATTGCCAAAACAAAAATCGAAGCAATGGATTTGTCGGAAAACACAAAGGAACAGATTCTTTTGATGTTCGACAGATACAAGCTCACAGGCCAGAGCGTAGACAACATTGTAAAAACAATAGAAGGCATGGAATGCAAGGAAGAAGAATCTCTGCTTCGTAAGGTCCAGATTGTTATGAAAGAAAACTCCCTCCTGCTCAACGGCAAGGCTAAAATGCGCGACACGGTAAAGGCAGAATATGATCCTGCAGTTTTGAACGCAAGCATGGATCCACTCAAAATTGTGCAGATGGTTCAGAACGCCGCCAAGTTTGCAGAAAAAAACAAGGGAACAGAAAGTGGTGTTCGCATGCTTTTTTACGGACTGAGCGGAACCGGTAAAACTGAGCTTGCCAGGTACATTGCAGAGCAGCTTGGAAAGCCAATACTTTTAAAGCGTGCCAGCGACATTCTTGGAATGTATGTAGGCCAGAACGAAAAAAACATCCGCGACGCCTTTGCCGAAGCCGAAGCTTCTGATTCAATTCTTTTGTTTGATGAAGCCGACACCTTCTTTTATGACCGAAATCAGGCCCAAAGAAGCTGGGAACGCTCTACAGTAAACGAATTCCTTACCCAAATGGAAGAATTTTCAGGGGTCCTAATCTGTACCACTAACCTCCGCAACATCATGGACCCTGCCATGCAGCGCCGTTTCCACATTATGGTTGAGTTTAAGCCTATGAAGTTTGAAGGAATCAAAACAATGCTCGAACGCTACTTCCCGGCCTACCACCTTTCGAACAAAGAAGTAGAAGAACTCGAAGACTGCCAGAGCGTAACTCCAGGCGATTTTGGCGCCCTCTCCAGCCGCATCCGCTTCATGAACCCGGACGACATCAACTCCGAATACATTCTTGAAGAATTAAAAAAGATGCAGATCGAAAAGAAAAATCAGTGGCAAGAAGAAGGCCATTCTGAGCACAAGATTGGGTTTAGTGCGTAAGGTATGATTTTTGCTGGTGGGGTTAATCCCTGCCGGCAAGACTGTGTGTGTAGAAAAGGCAGTGATAATTGTCTTGGCATCACATATCATATTATGTTCCATTAATATTATTTAACAAATCCATTAACCGAGACGGGTTATTTGTAAACTCCTTATAATAAATAGTAAAATCAAAAAATTTTATTTCATCTTCGTTATAAAAAAGAACTTCACTTTTAAGCCAGGTAGAAATTATACGGCATTTAAAACCCTTTTGTTGTGCCTGAGCGTTGCAGATTGATTTTATGGATGCTTGAGCAATTTCTGCTGTTTTGGAATTAACATAGAGTTTTTCTTTGAGTTCCTGTTTTTTTTGTTCAAGGATTTGTACATCAATATTTAAATAATCTTGAATCCAGTTCAGACCCATCTGCCATTCGTAAAAAACAAAGCTCCGTTTTGGAATATTAGGAGCAAAAACTGTAAAATTTCCTGTCTGTGTTTCGATATAAATAGTTATCCGACTCGGCAATAAAGAAATCTGATAACGATCTGTCAGAGAAACAAAGGAACAATCCTGATTGTTTTCATGCGCAAGATTTCTGATTTCTTTTCTAAGTTTTAAGACAACAGCTTTTGAACTTATTCCTGCGTTTGGAGAATAATCTTTCTGTTTTTCTAAAAGCTTTTTGTTTTCATTATCCCAGAAAATCTTTGTCTGTTTCTGAATTATTTCTTCAAGTTCCCAGCCAGGTCTTTCTTCATTGTGAGAATCATTTCGATTTTTGTATGCGTTTATCATTGCCTGTATGTTCATATCCGCCTCACTTTGCCCTTACAAAAAATGATTCGGGCTGCTTGTTCAGGGCTTCGGCAAGGGCGCAGATGCTTTTGATGGAAAGATGTTCGCCGGCTTTAAGACGGTTGACGGTGGCAACAGAAAGATTGGCGCGATAGCTGATTTGTTCGGCAGTATAGCCGGATTCAAAAACAAAACGCTTAACGTTGTCCGAAACAATTTCACCAAGCTGAAATTCAAGAAACTCTGAGTAATTGTTTCTTGCTACATTGTTCATATTCATACGCAACCTCCTGTGGTCTGTAGAGACGACACTCCCCTAGCCCTGCTTATGCAGCGCAAAAAATTGAGAGAAAATCGACTTTGTTTTTAAAGAAAAACCGTTTTTATAAAGCCTACGGTTCAGGCTCCGTCAGTTCGTCAAGAATCCTGGCTTTTTGCTGGGCTAGCGATTCAAGTTCATTTTTGAGCTGCTCGCGTTTAGCCTCAATTCCTGCATATTTTTTGGCAAACTTTTTCTGAACTTCTAGCGGCGGCAATGGAAGCTGCAGCTTATTCAGAAACTCTGCACTTATGGCACGCAGCACAGTTCCACCACTGAAAGCGGTAAAAAGCGGTACTGCCTCTTTTGTTTCAAATAACATTTTTAAGTAAAGGGCTTCAAGCTTAGACTTATCCGGCCGGATGATATACAAGTTTCCTGCAGGGATAATTTTTTTGTTACCAATATTTTCAATATAGGCAAGCTTAATCGTTTCTGTCATTGCCATTACAAGAAGGATATCCCCTTCTTTAAGCACAAGATTTTCAAATTTTTTGTCAATCTGTTTTATTGGCTTAAGATTTTCAACCAGACAGTTATCTACAATATCCTTTGCTGAAGCATAGAAAAATCCAGTGTCCTTATTGCTCTGAAGTTCTTCAAGTTCCTGTGCCTTTATCTGAGCCCCGCGAACAATTTTCGATTCCACAAGGTCGCTGAGCTTTGCGTAATTTTTTACACCAGACAGGGTGATTTTTTCTTCAAGAAGATATGATCCCGGATTCAAAACATAATCCTGGGCTTTGATTTCTTTTATATCAACCGATTTTGAATTACTGCCTTCTTTATGAAGCATTTCAAAAATCTTTTTTGCCCCATCTTCAGTAAGAACACTTTGCCCACGACGAGTGTTTTCCGAAATTGAAGTTGCATTTACAAACTGAACCTTCTTATTGTTGTGACTCAGAACAAGCATAGCTGTCTGCATTGCAGCATAAGGGTAAAACACGCCTCCGGCAAATTCTATTACAGCTTCTAATAATCCGTTTTCTAAAAGAAACCGACGAATTTCTTTGTAACCTTCCTTTTCGTTATTCAAAAATCCTCTTGAAAGAAAAAGAATAGCACGGCCAGACTGTGACATAAGAGCAACTGCCTTTTTTATAAAAGGAACCGTCACAACCGCATTCACCGGCGGAAAGGACAAAAGCTTTTCAACCTTATTTTTTTCTGAAAAGTTGAGGACGTTATCACAAATAAGATTTATTGAAACTCCTTTAAGATATGAAAGCATGCTGCCAAAAAGACAGCCACGTTTGTTGATTTCAATACCTGTGATTTTTTTGCATTTGTAATTTTCTGCAATATGAATCAAGAAAGCTCCATAACCTGCTCCCAAATCCATAACTGAATCATCTTTTTTAATATCAAGAATCTTAGCAGTCAAACCATTAAGAGATTCCGGAAATGTTAAATCTCCATCAGACATTCCGTATCTTGAATTCCATTCTTCAATTCTTTCTATAAGAAAAGCACAGATGTCTTCAAGCTTCACATTTTCAAAACTTTCAAGAGTACAGTTTCTCCAGATAAAAATCTCCTGATTTACATAATCTGCTACAGCTGCAGGGGCCCCCTTTGTTTTAACAACTTCGTTAATTGTAAGCGAAAGACCAATTTCATTTTTTCTGGCAACATAAGCAGCAAAAGGAATAATAAGTTCTGCAATTTTGGATACTTCCTTATATTCCTTACCAAGGGGGAAATTGAATTTTTCCATTGCCCGGTCTACATGTAAATGTTTTGCATATGACATATAAGTCCTCCGCAAGGCCTTGTTGTTGGAGCGCGGCACGCTTTTGTATAGCCTTATACAAGCCCTATGATTAAAATATATACCCTCTTTTCTCAAAAGTCAAGAGCTTTCCTGTATAATCTTATACAAAAGTTATTTTTTTATTTTGTTTCCTTGAGAATCTATTCCTCCCCTACCCCTTATTCACACTCGGAATGCATGTAACCTTGTTTAATTTCAATTAATTAATCCACTGATAAGAATCGTCGTATTCATGCTTGCCGGTGAGGATCCAAAGGATTTG
>JAEEGH010025284.1_pt1 | contig 11916 bp, 12 predicted proteins | sample 9134181 | NCBI WGS metagenome assembly JAEEGH01 (sample SAMN16246544, study PRJNA631951) | gut metagenome | biome: gut microbiome; feature: rumen; material: DP-attached | host: Bos | place: Iran: Karaj | collected 2018-10
GGGCATCGACGCTCGGGTCATCACCAATGAGATAAGGCCTCCACGACTCGACGACGTTCCTCAACTCACAGTAGAAGTTCTTACGAAACAGGGCCGACAGCGGTGTGTCTTTATCGAAAACGGGTTCAGCTGATGGCGGACCATCCGCAACTTCTCTATTTTGAAGTGCCTTAACCCACTTATCACCATAATTGTACTGTTTATCCACATGCCAGCTTCCCTTTTCATAGATGTTAATCACGGTGCTGCCTTGGTTGGTATGATCTGACTGGTGCAACAGCTCCAACAGTTCATTCAACTTCTTCAGGACATCGGCGGGCAGCATGTCGCCAAGCCCTCCCAGAAAGTCTGGGACTTCTTCATTGTGATTCATATTCACGTTTTTCTCTAAAATTAAACAATAAGATGATTTTGGAGAAAAAGGAAGACGTGGTTTGGATGCTATGGGCTCTCAATATGGCTCTCGGGCTTAACCTGGCCCCCATATTCATATTGATACTACCAAAGCCCACGTCTCCGTATAGGACACGTGAGCACGGCAGCCGTCTTTTCTGAATATGGGTCTTGTGAGTGGTTAATTCGAGAGACCTACAAGAAAGCTGGTTGCTTACGTTGGGTGCAAAGTTACTCCAATTCTTTGAAACACCCAAATTTTTAGTGACCATTTTATGGACTCATGACATTTTTCTTTGTTAAAGGGTTCTACATATTGTTATTTTATCTTCTTAAATCGTGCAAATTCTTCGACGAGGGGCAGCGTCAGCACGAAGGCTAACGACTGCCCTAACGAGAGAGAATCTATAGTCGATTGCGTTCGCTTTGTCCGGCGTGGCTACCCTTATAGCGGCTTCGTGTTGCATTGAACTTCCATGAGACGTCGATGCCAATGCGGCGTCTGTCGCGATATGTTTCCACATCTATACGATAGCCGATGCCGTTATATTCTGTTCCTTTGACATAATCGGTGCGGAGGATATCTCTTGCCAGCAGGGCCACGCTGAGGCTTTTGTCTTTCAGGAACTGCCTGCTGAGGCGGAGGTTCAGGCTACCGCTGGTCTTAAATATATGGAAACCACTCCTATAATAAGGCTCAATATAGCCTTGTATATTCAGCAGCCATGCTTTGGGGAGGGTGAATGTGTTGTCGAGATTGAATTCCGTACAAAGGCCCTTGAAATTATGGGTGATGCCTAACGGCTCCAAGTCCTCATCCTTATATTCGAGTGATGCCGTATAGTTCAGCTGCCAGATGCCAATCTTTGGCGAAGCATTCAATATCAGCCGATACATCTGGATGGTGGGGGTTGTCCTATAATCCATAAGCCTCACGCCGGGATGGTTGGCTTCATCATAGATTGTATGGAAGTCGCTATAGCGGTTTTTTATGTAGTCATACTGCAGTTCTATGTTCATCCATTTCCAGTTTGTCTCCCACGAGATGATGTCGTGCGTCTGAGGCTGAAGGTAGGGATTGCCAGTACGATACTCGTATTTCCCTGCATAGATGACGGCGGATGATAGCGAGCCGTATGGAGGATTATAGCGATAGCCCCGATAGGAGAGGGTGTGTCTCCACTGGTCGCTCTTGCGACTGACTGACAGGTTGGGGATGACAACATGATAGTCGGGACTTATTTCATCCTGCATCTGCCCGTTCTGTTCGTATCGGTTATACTCATTCTGCCATCGAAGCCCTGCGTTGAAAGAGAACTTCTTGACTTGGAGGCTGTAGTTGGCATAGAGCGACCAAGTGGTGGTCATCTGGTGGATATGGTTGTCGGCCGAGAATCCGCTTTGAAGGAAATCATTGGAACGATCGACATCGGACACTTCTTCTCCAAAGGTAAGGTTGCCGTATGGTACGGGAGCGGTGACGGTGAGCTTTTCTGCAAGGAGCCGATTCTTGGTGGTGGTGTTGCTGGAGGCATTGAGCTGTCCGTTAGTAAACCCTTCCATTTCCGTATATGCACGTTCGCCATAGTAGTCTGCGCTGAAGTCTATTTTCCATTTGCCAATCTCCCCATTGTAATAAGTGTTGACGCTGTGCGTCATCTTCGTCTTGTAGGAGTTGTCGGTAGAGGTATGCCCCTCGTCGAAAAGCTTTCCGTCCTGCCATACACGCTCGTCCTGTTCTATTTTGCCCCAGTTGCTCCCTATCGGGCTGAAGGCCGTATAGGTGAGTCCCACGGAATGGTGTTCGCTGATTTCCCAGTTCCAGCCAAGGTCTGCAAAATAGTAGATATTGTGATTATGCCAATGCATGCGACTGTCATATGTCCAGATGCTTGCAGACACAAGCTCTGTCTGGGATGTGTAATTCATGAGTTCGTTGTTCTCTGTCAGATAACCTTTGACGAAGAAGTCCATGCCGTTGCGGGTGCGGTAGTTCAGGGCGGCATTGATATTGCCGTACCACTGTTCGCCTTGACGGTAGGCGGCAGAGAAGTTCCCACTCCAGCCCTCGCCCGCCTTGCGGACTGTTTTCAGTCGTATGACAGAGCTGATGTCGGCACCATATTCTGCACCAGGATTTGTGATAATCTCTGCCGATAGAATCTCATCGGCACGGAGGCGGTCTAATTCAGACTCATTGCGCACTTTCTTGTTATTGATATAGATTTCAGGTTTGCCATGACCTGCTATTGTTCCGTTGCTCATCATCAGAGGCAGATGGGTGAGCATATCCGTGACAGAACCGAACTGTTCTAACGGTGTCCCCTGCACAGTGACCTTTAATCCATTGTCTGTTGCGGTATATAAAAGCCTTTGGCCTTTAACAGTTACCCCTTTCAGCGTTTGTGTTTCTGGCTGCATCCGTATTGTGCCAAGTTCTGCGTTGTCGCATTGCTTGTAAATTGTTTTGTAGCCGACGTAGGAGATACGGGCGAGGATATTTGGTTGATCAACAGGAATCACAAAAACACCACTCTCATTGGAAACGCCACCACAAAGGAGGGTGCTGTCAGCAGGATTAAGAACGGCAATATTTGCGTATGCAACGGGCTGGCCTTGTTCATCTATGATGGTACCCGTCAGATGGAGGTCGGTTTTATGCGTACACTCCACAAAAATCTTTTTTCCGTCTTCGTCGGTGCTCGTAGTGACGCGAATGGGATAGAAACCGATCATCTGATGGATGGCTTCAGGCAGACGTTTGTTCTTGACAGTTGTAGTGATACGGAAGTCCTCCAATTCGTTGTAGAGGAAATATATGGAGTAGCCTGTCTGTTGCTCACTGAGTTGTCTCAGCGCATCAGAGAGGGATACGTTATTGTATTCACGCGATATTCGCGTCTGTGCTTGTGTACTGACAGTCAGTAGCAGGGCAAGAATGAGAGTAATATATCTGTTCATGGCGGCTGACTATTCTACAGTGATTTGGTTATCCTTCAGCGTAACGGTCAGACGCTCGAACTGGTTGAGGTCGCTAACCACTTGATCAATGCCCTTCTGTGGATTCCATACGAAACGGAAACGGAGTTGGCGGGTTTCGTCATTGACAAACGTGACCTTGGCATCGTAATGAGCGGCTATCTCTGGCAGCATCTTTTCCAGAGGGATGTTGTCGTAGATGATAGGCTGCGGTGCTGCGATTGTGTCAGTGGTCAGCGTATCAGTGGGAATAACGTTTGTGGGCTTTGGAGTATTGATGACCTCCTCAGTCTTTGGCGTATTCTGCTGAGCGTATCTTACAATCTGAATGGCAGCAAAGGCAATACCAGACACAAGCAATACTCCAATCAAAGAGGCAGCTATCTTCATCCAGATAAAACCATGCTGTTTGGGCTGATTAATTTGATTGAACTTTTGCCATGCAGCATCTATATCGACGGGCTTGTCTGCCTGACGCTGGCGACTGCTGCGTTTGGCTTCTACCATCATGCGGTAAGTCTCGCGTGTATCCTCATCACGATTGATGATGTCCTGGATTTCCTGCTCGGTGTATGCCTCGGGGTTATCGAGCATTTCCAGTAACTGACGGATGTTGTCGTTGTTCGTTTCCATTGCAATAATCTTTTAGTGATTAAAGTGACTTCTGATTTTCTGAATGCTTAGGGCGAGATACTTGTAAGCGGTATTCGGATTCAGACCAAGCCGACGGGCAATCTCTGCAATAGTCAGATCTTCGTCGAAACGGAGATGGAAGATGCTGCGATGCGGTTCTTCCAGTTGCTCGTCCACGAAAGCCGAAATATCTTCAAGTTGCTCAAATTGTCTATCAATGGGCTGTAGGTCTGTCTCATCTTCTATAGGCAATAGGTTCTTTACCTGTTCATGCAGTTGCATTTGCCGTATTCTGTTCAGACAAGCATTGCGTACGGCAATAAGGAGATAGGAATCGTTCTTGGGCGGAATGTCGCTGTCGGCAATTCGTAGAAAGATGTCCTGTACTACGTCTTCAGCCTCACCATCATCACCCAACAAGACTCTGGCCAGATGAATCATCTCGCTGTAGTTCCGGCGGAAAAGCTGTTCAAGTATTCTCTTATCAAGCATATCAGTCTTTTGTTATTTGCACCCCGTTTTAGGGCACTTCTATATATAAGACACTTCAGACCCCTCGTTTTTTTACGGAAACACCAACTTTTTTCATTTTTCTTTCAATTTTCTTTGTCTAAACGCGATTTTACGGTAAAAAGATACTCAATTCTTCCTATTTATATAGTAGGTAGGAAGCAGAGATATTACAGTTCTTGCGTCCTTTCAGTAGCAAGCGATTTTCAATCGAGCGCATGATCATCAGTTTTGTTTGGCAAAGGTACGGAAAACGGCACAAAAAAGCCCCCGACAAAGCCCGGAACCAAAGGTCGCTGGCCGAAGGGAAAAGCAAATCGGGTGCCGAGGGTGAAAGTCTTAAACTACTTAAAGAAAGTGGCGCTATTTTTCTTTTCATATTCATTTCGTTTTTATTTTATTTTCTTAAATCGTGCAAATTCTTTGTTTGAGGGGTTCTACATGATGTTGATTCTTCATATTGCTTAGAGTTATTTCTCTATTTCATACCCTTTCACTTGAATTGCTGGCCCGATGGGTAGTTTCCGTTTCTTCCCTTTGGTAATAACACGGTAATAACTGGTCTTGAGTTGTGACTGCATATCAAGGATGCCATATCGGTCGCTATCAACTACCATCACGCTGATATAGTATTTCTTATTTCCTTTCAGCACGATGGTTTCTTCAGGTTGGATGTCGAGTCGTTGTTTGCCGTCGCTTTTCTCAATCCGTTGGTAAATGGGCTTGTTAAGGATATTCAAAAACTTGTCACCTTGTATCTCATAGATATTGAAACTAAGCACACACCATTGGTATGAGGTGCCTTTAATGGTCAGCAGGATGTCGCTGATGACGTAATCCTTCTTGCTTTTGAACACAGGTCCCCATTCGGTGCCGTCAACCTTACCCTTTCCACGGAATGATGCCATCGGGCCACTGACGGCCTTGCCAGCGATTTTCTGTGGTTTGTTCTTCTTGCCCACTACGACCTCGGCCAGTTTGACTACTTTGTCCTTCATCGTGACTATTAGTTGCTGCCCGTTGGCGTATGTTTCGTAGGGAACAATGGCCTTCTCGAATGACACGTGGGTAAACACTAAGTCGTTCTTTCGATTGGCTGGTATCTCTATCGTGAAGTTACCATTGGCATCCGATATAGTTCCGATGCTATCCTCTTCAAGACCTACACTAACGTATTCAACCTTTTCGCCTCGTTCATTGATAATAGAACCTTTGAGGGTAATTTGAGCCTGCCCCGCCATTGTCACGAGAGCAAACAGGATAGTGATGATGGTTTTCTTGTTCATTGTTCTAATAATACTTGATTCCGAGGATGTAGTAATGAGGGCTTTGCTTGATAATATCGGAGATACTGCCGCAACAGCGAGTTACCTTATCCTCTGCATCATACCAGAATGAAGAATAATACACGAGCGGAATGAAAGTGTCCTTTTCCAATGGTGATGTAGGTTCGAAAGGATCCGACCTGTATGAGTAAACGTATTTATTTTCACTCTCCCAGTAGAGTTGTTTGAGCTTTAGACTCCAAGCAGAGCGAAGAGTATTCTCCCAATTGAAATAGCATAGGGCTGTAGAATCGTTATCAGAAGGGAGAAAGCCATAGACCAGTTTGTCACCCCTTGCCTCAAAATAATAAGGAAATAGGAGGCGAGGGGAATCCTCAACTTCTTTCCCGTTCACAAATTCCCTAACGTTAAATGTCGCATTCCGGCCTTTTATCGCACTGACATCAAAGCTGTATGCCTGATAGCCCTTGGCATTGAGCATAGGGATGTAGTCACTGATAGCTGTCTCGTTCATTTTAATCTCTTGCGCCCATCCCGTCATTGTGACGAGGGCGAGCATCATTGTAATAATACTTTTCTTGTTCATAATCATTTTGTTTTTATTTTATCTTCTTAAATCGTGCAAGATTTTCGTTACAATCTTTTGTCAATCTGTAAATGAGCAAGTCATATACATTACCATCCTTTATAACGGCATTTGTTATAGCACCTTTATAATTAAATCCATTCTTCAGCAACACACGTATTGAAGCAATGTTTGGTTGAAAAACATTGGCTGTTATTTGTTCAAGGGACAATACTTTGAATGCAAAAGTGCATACCTGTTTGACAGCTTCTGTTGCTATACCTTTGTTTGAATATTCATTGAGAATCATATAACCGATTTCTGCATCATCATCTTTCTTCTCAACCGATATGCTGCCTATTAGTTTTCTATCATATACAATAGCTCGATATATACCAGTAACTGCTTCATTCTCAGAAACCGTCTTCAGCCATTCTTCCGCATCCTTTTCTGTATAAGGATTGGGCAGACGGTCTGAAAGGAAACGCCTGTCAACAGCATTGCACAGGCTTGTCAGTTCCATTGCGTCTGCTTGCGTCCAATGTCTTAGTTCCATTTTCAAATGATCCATAGTATCTTACATTCTTTTGTAAAACATAAACGGAAGGCTTTTATTGATGATGGCAAGAACATGCCAACGTTTAGTGATATAAGCTTTAGATTTCTCTTTGCGGATGGCAGCGATAATTTGGCTGGCAACTTTTTCGACGGGCATCACCCAGAAGAGACCCTCGCCTTTTGCCATTGCAGTATCGATAAGGCCGGGGCGGATGTCAGTGACGCGGATATGATTACCCCTCTTGTATGCCTTCTTGCGCAGGGCTTCCATGTAGTTGATTTGGTAGGCTTTCGATGCGCTGTAGGCTGGAGCCATCGGCTCGCCGCGCAGTCCGCCAGCCGAGGTGATGGCGACGAGGTGGCCGTGGCTTTGATGCTCGAAAATGTTGTAAAGCGTATCGACAACGAACGTCCAGCCTATGACGTTGGTGTCAATGGTCGGACGCTCCACAGCATAGTCCAGCGAGGCATTTATGTCGCCCATTCCCGAACAGACGATGGCGAGGTCAATGTCTTTCAGTTCGGAATGAAAGACATTGATGGCTTGCACTATTTCGTCCTGCTTGGTAATGTCAGCCGTAGCGGTGATGGTCGAATCAGGATACTCATGGCGCAATTCGTCAAGCAAATGTGTACGTCGGCCAACAATACCGATGAAGTTACCGTCAGCAGCATATTTCTCAAAGAGTGCCCTGCCGATGCCAGAAGTTGCTCCAATGATAATGATATTCATGTTCGGTTTTTATTCAATCTTTCTTTGTGAGACGATGCGAATGAGTTCATACCTGATGCTTCCAGAATCCTTTGGAGGATTGGCGAGTTTGGTTTTCTTCACTAACAGTTCGTACTCATTACCTTTCTCGTAGGTGAACCCCGCGATTGTATTGAAGGCAACGTAAATGTAATTTTCCTCACCGTCGATCCGAATCATCATCCCTTCTTCAAGAGTGGTGTTAGGAACATTATAAAACATACCAGTTTCAGCAGACACGTAAACAGTTACTTGTTCTACTTTGTCTTCGTAGTCGCTATCTCTATTGCATGATGCCAGCCCTAATATGGCCGAAAACAATGTGATAATAATAGATTTCTTTTTCATTATTCTTTTTGTTTTATTTCAGCCTATCCTTATATTTTTGATTATTGTCCTTTGGTGATACCGCCTACAACATCATCATTCTCAATCGTAGTCTCGGTTTTCTTTACGCTGGCTTTAAGTTTGCCGAAGCGGTAGGAAAGACTGATCTGGAATCTGCGTGCTGTATATTCGTTCTTGCTGAATCCAATATAGTCCCCCTGATCTATGACAGAATCGTTATGGTAATACTTGTTGAAGGGCATATTGGCAGAGAGACGTAATGTCAGACGATCTTCCTTGAGGAAGGAGCGTTGCAAGGCAGCACTATAACTGAACCAAGGACTGGAATAGCCATAGACATCATAAGCTTCATGACCAATCTGTCCGTAGCTACTTATGGTCAGCCTCAGTTTCCATGGAAGTTTCTGTGTTAAGGACGCATAATAGAATCCATTCCAAACGGAATTCTCTAATTGCAAACTGGGATTCTTATAACTGTCATGGCGGAAATTTCCGTTGAAGACAACAGTTGTCTTGTCAAAAGGTTTCCATTGCAGATAGGTTTCCACGTCATAGCGGCGCAAGCGTTCAATGTTATCGTAGGTGCTGTAGATTTTATCGTTCTCAACATAACGGATATCGCCAATACCACCATTGTAGAATCGGTACATAGGTACCAGTTGTAACGTCAGACGGGGCGAGACAAACATATATAATAAGGTAAGGGACTGCTGATGCGAACTGGTCAGATGGTCGTTTCCGAAGTAAACCCTTTCAGGACTTTCAATGGCTGCCGGATTCAGATAGGATATACCAGGACGGGAAATACTGGTGGTATAGTTTAGTTTCAGTGAGTTGGCATCATTGATTTGATACTTAATGCTGGCCTGAGGTACCCAGTCATTCAACCGTTCACTAAAGTCTGCGCTCTTTCCATCGGGATAATGGGCTTTCATATAACTGTACTCATAGCGCAAGCCTGCACGTGCCGACCATTTGCCTAATGTCAGGTGATAGTCGGTGTAGATGGCTGCCACCTGTGTAGTATGTTCAAACTCTGTATCAAAAGAAAAATTCGGAGTTGATTGGATGAAAGATTGAGTCGAATGGCTACTGTTTCGACGATTAATATACTTTCCACCAACCTCTACTTTATGCCCTTTCCATAGTGGTCTTATATAGTCAACCTGAAAGGTGTGTTCCGTAAAGTTCTCTTTTGTGTTGATATCATAACCTGTATAATTGAAAGGATTACCGACAATCTCAGTATAATTATTTTCCTGTTCTGTACGCTGACGAGTCAGGGCAAGCATATAGGATAGAGTCAGTTTCTCGCCTTCACAGTTGGTCTTGTGTTCATAGTCCAATCGTCCATTCCATGAATGATGTTTGTAGCCAGGCATCCAGTAATGCTCGTTGTAACTATAGAGAGGATGCTGACTGGTATCGTACATGGTTGTCGGTCCTCCACCTTGAACATTGATCTTATAGAAATAGCCACCGAATGAGGCTGATATCAGATTAAGTGTATCAATATCATAACTGGCACTAAGGTCTGTATAGAAGATATCGCCAGGGTTAGAGCCTTCCGAATGTGATTTCAACGTTCTGCCTGATTCCAGATAGGTTCGTTCCGTGTCTCGGATACTTTGGGAGCTCTTTTCCGTCATCTTGTTATAGCCTGCGTCAATGGATAAAATCGCCTTACCAAATTGTGTTGTCATGTTTCCATTGATACTGGGGGCTTTGGTTGTGCTATATGAAGAGTTTACCCCTCCTGTGACACCATTAAAGCTACGACCATCCATCATGACGATGTTCAGGATGGCATTCACACCCTCGGCATCTTCGCGGGCTCCTGGGTCAGTGATAACTTCGATGCGCTTCACCATTGAGGCGGGCATGGACTTCAAGATTTCCTTCGCATTCTTGGAAAGGCTGGGATCAAGATGACCGTTCTTGTATATCTTAAAACTGCTGTTTCCTTTAACCTTTATATTATCTTCGCCATCAACGGTTACCATCGGCACCTTACGTAACATATCGAGGACTGTCAACGTCTTTGATTCCTCATCGGCCTGCACATCGTAGCCTATACGGTCAATGTCTTGTTTAATCAATTGACGTTGGGCTTTAACAGTAACACCTTCTAATTCCTTGTTCCAGGTAATGGAGTCGTTTTGAACCTTTGTGCTGTCGGTCTGTGCCGATGCTGATGGCGCTATCAGTAGAAATAAGAGGAATACTTTCAGATGCTTCATATTATATTTTTCTGAGTTGAATGATACTCTGATTGCAAAAGTATTCTTTTCATCTGAAACCCACAAGGAAATGGCGGAAAAACCATAAAAGGGGGTGTTACAGCATTTTCAGACTTAAAACACTGATAATAAACAATGTATAAAAATAGTTACTTCAAAAAAAGTGTCAGATTGTAACGCTTATTTGACTGCAATCAGTTTATAAAGTTGCAACATTTGAGATTTTAGAAGATTGGCATCGAGGACTTTCGTTAATGAATCTCTATAGGCACGACCATAAAAAAGAGTACTGAACGTCTGGGCTAACAACTCAACATCAATTTCTGACTGTACTTCTCTCCGTTCTATTGCCCGGGTAATAACCTGTTGCCACACTTGCTGCTCTCTATCCATACACTGCTGGTAACTCATAAACAAATCCGGAAGAATGGATGCCACCTGCTGGATAATATTGAGATAGGCACGGCTGCACACCGCCGTCGATACATCATCGCCAATAAGCTGCTTCACTTCTTTCATGGTCCGCTTAATACCTTTTACATAGGCTTCAATAAAGTCATGAAGCGAGGGGTCTTTGCCATACTTAATCTTCATGTCAATACTCTGCTTGTCAATGACAAACATCTTGATAACCTGACGAAACAGGTCCTGTTTGGTATTAACATAGTGGAAGATAGCGCCCCTGCTCATTCCCGTAGCCTTCTCTATATCGCTAAAGCTGACACCGTCATATCCGTGAAGAATGAATAGTCGGAATGTCGTAGCAAACAGCTCCTCTTTATGGCTCTTTCTCATACAGTCTTATCATTTGACGGGACAAAGATACAAATATATTTTGATAATACATTCATCAAACTTAAAAAATTAGAATTATTCTTTAAAAATACCAATCGGTCGGTTTTGTTTCAAGGATAATATTTACCTTTGTCAACAAAACAAATAGTCATGAAGAAAATCGCTTGGATACTGGTAGTCATCGCTATGATAGCAGGGTGTAGTGAGGCGCGGCATCCTTTGTTGAAGGAGGCGGCAGACATCGTCCATCAACACCCTGACTCAGCACGCGTAATAATCAGTAAGGTGGACACGGCATCACTCTCTGAGGCTGGTAGGATGGAATACCGTCTGCTGAAGATTATGACGGATTATATTGTGTTGCATCAGACGGAAGGGGATTCGCTCATTACGACGTGTGTGGACTACTACGACCAACAGGGCGATGACTGGCACCGCGGCAGGGCATACTATTACAGGGGTGGTATCAGGAGGCATTTACTCGACAGCACATTTGATGCCATTAAGGATTATAAGGTGGCAGAGACGATTGCTGAGGATGCGAATGACGAACTGCTAAAGAACATGGTGTATGAGAATCTGGCCTTTGCCAACTACTATTGCATCAACCCTCTACTCGTCTTAAGATATTCACAGAAATTCCATGAGAGTAGTATGGAACTTAAAGACAGTCTCATGACTCTCAGGAGTCTCCACATGTGTGCAGCAGCATACGCCACCATGCAGCAGAGAGACAGTGCCTATCTCTGTATTCTCAAAAGCCTCGATTACATAGATTTGGCTGACAGCATTCTGCGGACCGACATCTACTACAATGTAGCGGCGATGTACCTGGAGAAGGGTGATGATGATAATGCC
>JAEEGH010025286.1_pt1 | contig 11916 bp, 6 predicted proteins | sample 9134181 | NCBI WGS metagenome assembly JAEEGH01 (sample SAMN16246544, study PRJNA631951) | gut metagenome | biome: gut microbiome; feature: rumen; material: DP-attached | host: Bos | place: Iran: Karaj | collected 2018-10
AGGATATTGACCGTATTGATATTCTGAAAGACGCTTCTTCTACCGCCATCTACGGTAGCCGCGCCACGGCAGGTGTCGTGATGGTGACCACTAAAGGTGGTACGACCGTGAAGAAGGATCAGAAGCCTACCATCAGTTACGACGGATACTATGGATGGTCAAAGAAGGCCCGCATGCCAGAGTTCATGAGCGGACAAGAATTCTACAATTATCGTTTCATGAAGTTCCTAAGCTATGGTGGTCAGTATGCAACATCTCCCACAGCAAACTCTGTATATCAGATAAGCAGCGCACTTGAGCAGTCCCTGCTTCGTGAGAATGTAGGTTCTGGAAATTTCAAGATGAAAGAGATGCTTGCAACTGGCAACACTTATAACTGGCCTGATATGGTAACACAAAATGGTAGTCAACAGAACCATTATTTAGCTATCAGCGGCGGCAGTGAGAGCATTAACTACCATTTCGGCGTAGGTTACAATGGCGAGAAAGGTGTTTATAAGGGTGATAAGCAGGACCGCATTAATTTTAAGGGAAGTGTTGACGCTAAGATCAACAAGATTATCAGCGCAGGATTCAGCTTTAATGGTGCAAGGACAGACCAAAAATACGCAAACGATGCTGCTATCCAGCACGCCTATCGCATGAATCCCTTTATGATCCCCTACAATTCAGAAGGGATCCTAAACGAAAAGCCTGGCAACTATCAGGCTCTAGGAACTACCTCTTCATATCAGTTCTCTGACCAAGCTAACCCTCTACTTGTGATGCAGAGTACTAATAAGCAGCGTGAGACATGGCGCGTACTTGGTAATTTCTACATTAAGTTTGATATTATTAAAGGTCTTGACTTTAAGACTACGTTCTCACCTAGCTACAATAATTACCGTGAGGGATATTTCGAGGGATACAGGAACCCTGATACAGGGAACTTCTATGACACTGGTCTTACCAATACAGGAGCCAGCCAGACCCATAACCGTAGTTTCTCTTGGACATGGGATAACATTATCAACTACAACACGACGATTGCTGAAGATCACAGCCTCGGCGTAATGGTATTGTTCTCTTCCCAAGCTTCTAATACGGAAAAAACATATTGGGCAGCTACTGATGTCATGGATAATACAGACTGGTGGAACATGGGAACAGGAACTTATAATGCTGATGATTCTTACACCTCTTATACAGAGAATAGCATGATTTCATATGCACTCCGACTGAACTATGGCTACAAAAGCCGTTACCTGCTCACTGCTACTGTACGTCGTGATGGCAGTTCGAAATTCACCAAAGACAATCGTTGGGGTACATTCCCCTCTGTTGCAGCTGCTTGGCGTATGTCAGAGGAGCCATTCATGCAAAAGTACAATTGGATTAGCAATCTGAAACTCCGTCTATCTTACGGCATGACCGGTAATAACGACGGAATTGGAAACTTCGCTACACAACAGACCGTTTCTGGTCCGGTATTCTATCCATTTGGTCCTGACTATAGCAATGGTTTTTATCCCTCCAGCATTGTTAATAAAGATTTGAAGTGGGAGACCTCTACGGAATACAATGCAGGTGTTGACTTCGGGTTCTTCGGTGGTCGTATCAATGGTAGCATCGACGTGTACCAGAAGACTTCTAAGGACTTGCTCTATTCTGTTGCACTACCACTGGAGTCAGGTGGGGGTACCATGGTAACCAATATCGGTTCTGTCCGCAATACAGGTGTCGAAATTTCATTGACCACCATTAACATTGAGAATAAAGACTGGCATTGGGAGACTACTTTCACTTTCGCTCATAACAAGAACAAGGTACGCGAGATTAATGGAACTGGCGATCAAGTGCTCAGTTCTGGTATCACCACAGGTAGTTTGTTCATCGGTTCTTCTGTCAACAATACATATGCTTATGAGTGGGGGGGCATTGTCTCTGACCGCGATATGACTGTTCCAGACAACCAAGCTGCCAAGAGTGTTGGTCTGACACCAGGTTCTACGATGAAGGAGTACGACTACTTCTATAAGGCTTACGGTCTGACTGAAGGCCAACCTTATGTAATCGACCAGAACGGAGATGGAAAAATCGACCAAAATGATCGCGTCATTAAGAGTATGGATCCAAACTGGACAGGTAGTTTCACATCTAACCTCTCTTGGAAGAATTGGGATTTCTCTTTCTCCCTCTATGCAAAGGTTGGCTACAAGGTTTATTCAAATTTCCTCACCAGTGATATCCTCGCTATGAACGACCGTGGCCGTCAAAAACTTGCTTTGGACTGGTACATCCCCGCTGGTACTCTGATTGATGTTGATGGTATCAATGAGGATGGTACTTATATCAATCCCAAATTCCAGGAGGCTACGCACTATGGTGAGTATCCTTTCCCCAACAACGGTGGCAGCAACAGTGGTGTTGGTCTTCATGCCGACTACTGGAACATTGCAAAGGGAATTACTGATGCATCATTCTTAAAAGTTAAGAATATCACTTTAGGATATACTTTTGACAAGAACATCCTTAACAAGTTTGGATGCAAGCACCTTCGCCTCTATGCAACGGTTACCAATCCGTTTGTGTTCACTGGCTATAAGGGCTTCGATCCTGAGTGGGCCAATGTAGGCGTTAAGCAGGACGGTCCAAGCACCATCAACTATCAGATTGGCGCAAGCATTAAGTTCTAAGAGACAGAAGTTAAGAAGTTAATGAAGTTAAAGAAGTAAAGAAGATATGAAAAAGAATATATTATTATCAGTGATTGCCGCCCTCTTTGCAGGTTTCACTCTAACAGCCTGCAGCGACTTCCTTGAAGCAGAAAACAAAACTGCCGGTGGACAGACTGCGGATGACTTTTTTGGCAAAGACGCTTCCTCGTTGCTCACATCAACCTACGAGAGTCTTAAGGCATACGCTTACAATCCAGACATTTTCAGCAGAGGTACCGATCTGTACATCCACACTCGCGGTCATGTGGCAACAGTATTTGACTCCTACACGTTGACTCCTGAGGAAAATACGGTAAGCAGTTTCTATGCTAGTGTCTATAAGACTATTAACTATGCTAACGGTGTTATCAGTTACGCTGGTGAAGATTCTCAAGCAGGACAAGAGGCACGTTTCCTGCGCTGTTATGGATATTTCTTACTGACACAACATTTCGGTGGTGTGCCTTACGTAACAACCTATATCAACAGTGCTGAGACGAGTTTTCCACGCAACTCTCTGAGTGAGGTCTACACTGCCCTTATTAAGGATCTGACGAGCCTCTATAACAGTTCTTCTCTTGCATCTCAAAGCCATACTGGCCGTGCCAGCAAACAGGCCGTGGCTGCGTTGCTTGCCAAAGTGTATTTGGCAGCAGGTTGGGATCTTGATACAACGCTGAGCGATGCTGAGCAGGGCAGTTACAATGTGAATGGAACTAACAACTTTACCCAGGCTGCCTCATGGGCTGAGAAAGCCATCAACGGAATTAACCTAACCATGTCATTTGAAGACAAGTGGTATCCAACCAACGAAGGCAATGAAGAAGAGATTTTTTCCATCCAGTATGAACGTAATGGCTATCCTGGTGATGTCAGCAATAGCGGACACTCTATGCAGAACGGCTTTGGCGGTTACTATGGTAACTATGATGCCAGCGGCATTAAGAACGTAAGTTCTGATGACCAGCAGTCAGAGAAGAGTATGTATCTTTTCGAAAAAGGTGATAAGCGTTATGAAGGTACCTTTATGGAGGTTTTCTACGCTGCAACAAAGAATGCATCTGGTAAGGCAAATTGGGGTACTGAAGGTTATTATGCCCATTATAACGTTTCTGACCTGAGCCATTTCCCCATCACAAGGGTCTATCTCCCCTACTATGTTACAGAGGCAGAGGCAGAAGCTTGGATGACAGAACACAAAAGCCAACTTATCGCTGACGGCAGTATTTATGCTAATGGCAACGTTATTGTCTCACTGCTCACTCTTCCTAACGTCACGACTTGGACGCTCGCTAGCGGAAGTACTCAGTTCCAGAAGAAAACAGTTGCTATCACCGACTATAATAACCAAGTTGACAACGGTGCCTGTGTTAAGAAGTTCGACGATCCCAATACCGAATATACAAATAACAGTAATGACTACCGCGACATTGTTATCTTCCACGTCAGTGATATGTACCTGATTGCAGCTGAGGCATACCTTATGGCTGGCCAGACTGCTCAGGCTTTAGATAAGATTAACGCAGTTCGTGGTCGTGCCGGCGTGGCTGCCATCTCTTCATTCAGTGCGTATCAGCCTGAATACTTCACCACTAGCAGTTTCACCATCAAGGACATCGACCTTATTCTCGACGAGCGTGCCCGTGAGCTCTATGCTGAGGGTCACCGCTGGATGGATCTCCGTCGCACCAAGCAACTTGTACGCTATAATGTAGAATTCAACGAATATGTAAGAGATGCTTCAGCCATGCAAGGCAAAGATGGGAATTACAAATGGCTCCGTCCAATTCCTGCCAATGAGATCAGCGCCAACACAGGCATTACTATGGCAGACCAAAATCCTGGATATTAAGACACATAGCTGTTAATTAACTTAAAAAAAACAGAAAAATGAAAAAATATTTATATTCAATCTTTGCTATTCTAACAATAAGTTGTACCTTTGTGGCATGTAGCGATGACGAATCAGATCCCAGCTACGACCACAGTGTGAATGCAGCAACAGCTTCCGCTGGAACATATTCAGGAATATGGTCACGGTGGCAGGAGGGAACAGAGTCGGAAACTGCATCGGGTACCATTACCCTTGCAGCGGGAAGCAATGCAAATACTACTAATATGACTTTCACCTCTACAGATTTTGCTTTGGGGATGACATCACCTGCTAACATTGCATGGGCAAATGATGGATTCATTTTTAATCAGAATGTCACTAACATGAATGATGCCAATGAGTTGGGAACTATATTTGCTGGTAGAATCAACAACGGGAAAATATCAGTATCGTTCTCAAGATCAACAAAGGAAGGACGTAAAACAATAACTTACTTTTATTCCTTTGAAGGCACAAAATAAAGAGCAATCAATTCTGTTTGTGGGTTTCATAATCCACAGACAGATTACAAAAGAAATAAGCAGTAATTCTGTATAATTTATTATTATTAATTTTAAATGTACCAATTTATGAAGAAGATTTTACTTTCAATTGCATCTGTAGTATTTGCAATGAATGCGAATGCTCAGGTAGAAAGTGCTTTCATCAACCCCGAAACAGTTTATGAAGGCATCGAAGAAACCCAATGGGTTGATGACAAAGGCAAAGATCAGAGTGGTTATCCTATTGAGGCTGGACACTTCCTCTGTGAGTCTGAGAATGTCAAGATGTCAATCGCTTACGAAGAGAAGGGTAAGATCAGTGCCCTTGCTGGTGAATCTGACAATGCAAAGACTGTAACTATTGGTGGTCAGGTATACGAAGCCACCAAGGGTGTTACTGGTAATTCTAATCCTACAGCAACAACTACAGAGGCTTCCACTAATGGTTTTGTAATCCAGTTTGATGTTAAGAAGGATGGTTTTATCTATGCTATCTGCAAACTGAGTTCCAACAAGCCTTACTATGTATGGGAAGGTAAAGCTGGTCAGGGCGAACGTCTCGTTGCTTACTCTCTTACCATGCATATGCTTGATGAAACCACTCCTCTTGGAGAAGAGTTGAACTACACCTTGCCTGCCGACGCTGACGGTTACTTCGACGCTCAAGCTGCCGATGCAGACAAGTATGCTGACGGAACAGTACTTCGTTGGCCGGAGAAGATCATCCTTGGTGCTGAAGCTGAAGACGTAAAGAAAAATGGTTTGGGAATTGTAAAGTTCCCTGTTTATGCTGATGCAGGAACATATCTTTTCCATGCTACAGGTTCTAAGGTTACCATCGATGGTTTCGTATTCTCTCCCACTGAGCTTGACATGAAGGTTAACAAGGTTGGCGAGGAGCCCATTGGCGAGAAGACATACTCTATCATTGGTACCATCAATGGCAACTGGGACACGGATACCGATATGGAATTGGTTAACGGTGTATACTCTGCAACTATCGAAATTGCTGAGGCTGGTAGCTATGAGTACAAGATCCGTCAGGATCATGACTGGGCAATCAACTGGGGTGACAATGGCGATGGCACTGGTGTACAGGACGGCCCGAACTTCAAGGCTGAACTGCCCGCTAACAGCTCTATCACCATTACATTCGATCCTGCTACTGCAAAGATCGATGCCTACGTAGCTGGTGGTGCTCTTCCCGAGCCCGGTGGTGATGTTGATATTTGGGTAAGCGACGGTTCTAAGGGTGCTATTTCATGGAGTAGCGACTATCGTTTCGCAAGCGATGAGAAGAAGACTGGTGAAGAGATTTATGCCGTTCCGATGGATGTTTGGGAGAAAATGAAGACCACTCCGTTCTTCTTGGATCTTGAGGGTGAGAATCCGCAAATTCGTGTTACCACAGGTTGGTGGGATTCTGATGCAACCTATACAGGCAATGATATCACACCGGGCAGTGAACTGCTCACTGACAATGGCGATGGCAAGTGGACTCTGAAGGTTGATCTGAGTGCTACTCAAGCACTTCTCGACCTTGTTGATGACCACCATCTACTCTTCACTGGTGACAGATATACACCGGTTAAGCTCTATTTCTCTGATACAACTGCCATCAAGACAGTGAAGGCTGCCAAGAAGTTCAACGGTGCTATCTACAATCTCGCTGGTCAGAAGGTGAACGCTTCATATAAGGGCGTTGTCATCAAGGACGGCAAGAAGTACATCCAGAAGTAATCCGGACAGATTAACTTCAACACGTAAATAATTTGGGGAGGCAAAAATGGCCTCCCCTCTTTTGTATAAAATTCTATTGAACACTGCCTAGGTTTTAACAAACCACGTCTCAGTTTTATCAAACCACGTCGAAGATTTATTAAATCTCGACGTGGTTTTAACTTTACAAGGCTTTAAACTACATTATACAAGGCACCTTTTATACATTTACAAGGGGGCAAAATTACTTTTTCAAGGATAAAGATTTGGATTATTCAAAAATCTTTTGTATATTTGCAACATGATATTGTCAGCAATCATCCTCGGAATTCTGCCCTATCTCTCGTCTGGAGTGATAGACACAACCAATGTGGAGACTTTGGGCCTGACGATGACAGATGACACAAAGACCGTAACCATATTCTCTCCCACCGATGAAACCCACCATTATGCCAACGGTGTAGTAATGATAGCCTTCAAGGATGTGCTCTACTGTATGTGGCAGAGTTCACAGACCGATGAGGATGCTCCAGAGACCTGCGTGATGTATAGCAAGAGTTCTGACGAAGGTGTCACTTGGACAAAGCCCGAACAATTGGCAGCAGCAACGGACAGCAGTTACTGCACTTCGGGCGGATGGATCGGCACGAAGGATACACTCACAGCCTTCATCAACGTCTGGCCCAGGGGTATGCAGCCCGTCGGCGGCTACACCTATTATATATATAGTACGGATGGCAAGACATGGAGCGAGCCTCAACCTGTCAGGATGGCAGACGGCCAGGTGATGAATGGAGTGATGGAACAAGACACCTATCCAATGGTTGACGGACGGATTGTGGGAGCAGCCCATTTCCAACCTGGACTACACGTTGTCCCCATCTACACTGACGACCCTACAGGGCATAGCGGCTGGCACCGAGGACACATGACTGTTCACGACAGAGGGAAGCAGTCGCAGGAGTTGGAACCAAGTTTGTATCAGCAAAGGGACGGTACGCTCACAATGGTCTTCCGTGACCAAAACAGCAGCTATCGGAAAATGGTCTCGCTAAGTCACGACCGAGGAGAGACGTGGACAGAGCCGATAGTCACCAATATCCCTGACGCCCGGGTGAAACAGAGTGCCGGCAATCTGTCAGACGGCACAGCCTACTTGGTTGGCAATCCGACGGGAGCCAAGCGCCGTTATCCCCTCGTTGCGCTCTTCAGCCACGAAGGCATCCGCTTCGACAAAGCCATATTGTTGAGGGCTGGCGGCTCCGATCTTCAACCACAGCGCTATCCGGGAAAGGCAAAAACCATCGGCTATAACTATCCCAAATCGATGGTCTATAACGGCCGTCTCTATGTGGCCTACGCCACCAACAAGGAAGATGTGGAATGTACGATTATTAACATAAAAACTGAACAATGAGTATGAAGAAACTAACAACTATGCTTTGCGCTGTACTGACGGCTATAAGCCTCAGTGCACAGACGTTACCCTATCAGAATCCGAATCTGTCGGCAGCACAAAGGGCCGACGATCTGCTGACGAGACTGACACTCGAAGAGAAGGTCAGCCTGATGATGGACACCTCGCCCGCCATCGAGCGATTAGGCATTCCACAGTTCCAGTGGTGGAACGAAGCCCTGCACGGTATCGGCCGTAACGGATTTGCCACCGTGTTTCCCATCACGATGGGTATGGCTGCCTCATGGGATGACGCCCTGCTGCACAAGGTGTTTACGGCCGTCAGCGACGAGGCTCGTGTGAAGGCTCAGCAGGCAAAACGTGCTGGTGACATCAAGCGATACCAGAGCCTGTCATTTTGGACACCGAACATCAATATCTTCCGCGATCCCCGATGGGGACGTGGTCAGGAAACCTACGGCGAGGATCCATATCTGACAACCAAGATGGGACTGGCCGTTGTCCGAGGCCTGCAGGGCATGACCTACGACGGACAATGGCTGAGTTCTCCGAATACTCCGGGTAATCAGAATACTCCGAAATACAAGAAACTCCTCGCTTGCGCCAAGCACTTCGCCGTCCATAGCGGTCCGGAGTGGAACCGCCATGAATTTAATGTCGAAAATCTGCCTGAGCGTGATCTCTGGGAAACCTATCTCCCGGCTTTCAAGGCACTGGTGCAAGAGGGCAAGGTGGCAGAGATCATGTGCGCCTACCAGCGTATCGACGGTCAGCCCTGTTGCGCACAGACTCGCTATGAACAGCAGATTCTGCGCGACGAATGGGGCTTCGACGGACTGATCACCTCCGACTGCGGTGCCATCCGTGACTTCCTTCCCCGCTGGCATAATACAGCCAAGGACGGTGCTCAGGCTTCAGCACAGGCCGTGCTGGCAGGTACTGATGTGGAGTGTGGTTCTGAATACAAGCATCTGCCGGAAGCTGTGCGCCGTGGTGACATCAAAGAGGCAGACCTCAACAAGAGTCTGCGCCGCCTGCTCATCGCCCGCTTCGAACTCGGAGACCTTGACCCTGACGATCTGAACCCTTGGACAAAGATCCCCGAAAATGTTGTCGCCTGTGATGCTCACAAACAACTGGCCCTCGATATGGCCCGCAAGAGTATCGTCCTCCTGAAAAACAATGGCATTCTCCCGCTGTCATCTGATACGACTGGGCCGCAGCAGAAGATTGTGGTAATGGGCGCCAATGCCATCGATTCCATTATGCAGTGGGGCAACTACTCCGGCTTTGCCACCCGCACCATCACAGCCCTCGAAGGTATTCAGCAGATAGCCCCGCAGGCAAGGTATATCAGCGGTTGTGGCCTGACGCGCAACGAGGTGTTCGAAAGCCGCTTCGCTGAACTGAAGACACCTCTCGGCATTCAAGGTATGCAGGCCACCTATTATAATAATATAGAGATGAACGGTACTCCAGCCGCCACCATCAACCTCACCTCCCCCATTATGCTGAGCAACGGCGGCAATACCGTCTTCGCACCAGGAGTCAACCTTGAGAACTTTTCCGCCCGTTACGATGCCACCTTCATCCCCACGAAGGACGAAACCGTTATCTTCAACATCAATGCAGACGACAAGGTGCGCCTCATCGTCAACGGCGATACCCTTGTGAACATCTGGCAGGTGCGCAACCGCATCCAAGGCTCACAGAAGGAGATGGACGTGAAGGCAGGAGAACACTACCGCATCCAGATTGACTATGTACAGGTGAGCGACTTCGCCTTCCTAGGCTTCGACATCCAGCACAAGGTGGCCCCCACCCATCAGGAACTGCTTGCACAGATCGGTGATGCTGAGACCGTCATCTTCGTGGGCGGCATCTCTCCGAAACTCGAAGGCGAGGAAATGCGCGTCAACGAAGAAGGTTTCAAGGGTGGCGACCGTACGAGCATCGAACTGCCGAAGGCCCAGCGCGAAACCCTCGCTATGCTCCACAAAGCAGGCAAAAAGGTCATCTTCGTCAACTGTTCTGGCTCTGCGATGGCACTTGTGCCCGAAAAGGAGAGCTGCGACGCCATCTTGCAGGCTTGGTATGGCGGAGAACTCGGCGGACAAGCCCTTGCCGAAGTGCTCTTCGGACAGTACAATCCAAGCGGCAAGCTCCCCATCACCTTCTACAAAAGTACCGACGAACTGCCCGACTTCCTCGACTACACGATGAAGAACCGCACCTATCGCTACTATACTGGTGAGGCACTTTTCCCCTTTGGCTACGGCTTGAGTTATACAACCTTCGAGATCGGCAAGCCCGTCTATCAGAACAACAAGGTACAGGTGAGCGTCAAGAATTCTGGCAATAAGGCTGGTCTCGAAACCGTTCAGGTCTACCTCCGAAACCTGAATGACCCTAACGGCCCCTTAAAGTCCCTTCGCGCTTACCAACAGGTTCTGTTGAATCCCGGCGAGACTAAGACCCTCAGCATCGACCTGCCGCGACAGAGCTTCGAGGGATGGGACGAACAGACGAACACGATGCGTGTCGTCGGAGGCAAATATGAACTGATGGTCGGCAACTCCAGCGCCGACAAGGACTTGAAGAAAATACTGGTTAATATCAAATAAGAACGTAAAAAGACAATGGATGCAAAGAGAATACTGAGTTTCCTGCGGCAGGTGACGGCTAATAATAATCGTCCCTGGTTCCAAGAACACAAGGCAGAGTTTGACGCCGTGAAGGCAGAGTTCGAACGTGGCATCGCCCAGGCCATCGAACGGATTATGACCTTCGATCCTGAGATTGCCCACTTGAAGGTGAAGGACTGCACCTACCGTTTCTATCGCGACACACGGTTCTCTGCCGACAAGTCGCCCTATAAGAACCACATGGGTGCCTACATCGACGCCAAAGGTAAGAAGGCATTGCGGGGTGGATACTATCTGCACTTGGAACCCGACCACTGCTTAGTGGCTGTTGGCAACTACTGGCTCCCCACGAACATCCTTACTGCCTGCCGTAATGAAATCATGGCGAATACCGATGCCTGGCTGAAGTGTGTGGAGAACAAGGCATTTCAGACCTACTTCGGCAGTCCAGCTACGGACAGCATCAAGGAACCCACGAACATCAGCAGTTGGGATCAGCCACAGGGTTTCGGGCTGGAGAAACTGAAGACCTGTCCGTCAGGCTTCCCCAAAGACTGGCCCTACGTGCACTATCTCCGTCTGAAAGACTATTGTGCCTGGCACGCTGTGCCTGAAACGTTCTTCGAAGGCGATGTTTGGCTTGACGAGATAGAATGTATGTTCCGTGCCGCCAAACCCATGATGGACTTTATGAACGCAGTAATTGATGATTACGAATAACGTATAAAAGAAAATCGGGGCGGATGCCCCGATTTTCTTTTTACTCAGCAGCCTTCTCAGCCGCTTTCTTAGTTGGTGCCTTTTTCTTGGCAGCAGGCTTCTTCTCTGGCTTAGCACCTTCGAGCTTCTCGAGCTTTGCCTTCAGACGGGTAATCTCCTTATCCTTCATCTCAATCTCATCACCTTGGTTCTTAATGGTGGTGAGCAGACTCTCGAGCTCGTCGTTGTCAATGTCGAGCGGATAGAGGGCGTTCACTCTGTTGATGAAGTCGCCGAGGATGTTCATGTAGTTGGTGAAAGCATCAAACGGTCCGCTGTAGATACCACGGTCCAGACCTACGTT
>JAEEGH010025291.1_pt1 | contig 11915 bp, 9 predicted proteins | sample 9134181 | NCBI WGS metagenome assembly JAEEGH01 (sample SAMN16246544, study PRJNA631951) | gut metagenome | biome: gut microbiome; feature: rumen; material: DP-attached | host: Bos | place: Iran: Karaj | collected 2018-10
GACTGGAGTTTCCGAACGTGTTTCTGTGCGGCATGGAGGAAGGGCTCTTCCCCTCCGGACAGTCTGCCTACGACGAGGATAAGCTCGAGGAGGAGCGGCGGCTCTGCTACGTCGGCGTGACGCGCGCGAAAAAGCGGCTGTATCTGTCCTACGCAAAGGAGCGCATGCTTTACGGACGCACCGAGCCCGCGCTGCCCTCGCGGTTTCTGACGGAAATGGGCGATACGATCGAACTGCCCGGCATGCGTATGCCGAAGCGCAATGCGCCGGAACGGCGCTGGGACAGCGGCTTCAACACGTTCCCGTCCGCGTCCGCGCCCGTGACCTTCCGTCCGACCGCGCCGGCCAGGTCCGACGTCGGAACGAAGCCGGAGCCGCCGAAAAAGGCGATCAGCTTCACCGGCAAGCTCGGCGACCGCGTGCGGCACAAGGTGTTCGGCGAAGGCGTCGTGACCGGTCTTTCCGGCAGCGGCGCATCGATGATCGTTGAGATCCGCTTCGACAACGGAGCGGTGAAAAAACTTGCGGCGGGATTCGCGCCGCTCGAAGTACTGGAGTAAGCTATGGACCGGCAAAAGGAACTCGTTGCATTGTTGAACCGCTATGCGGCCGCCTATTATGAACAGGACGCGCCGCTCATTTCCGACGCAGAGTACGATAAACTCTACGACGAGCTCTTGAAGCTCGAAGCGGAAAGCGGCGTCGTTCTTCCCGACAGCCCTACGCTGCGCGTGGGCGGCGCGCCGCTGAAGAGCTTTGAGGAGCACCGCCATCTCGGACGGCTCTGGAGTCTTGACAAGGTCCGCACCCGCGAAGGGCTTTTGGACTTTGTACGCAAGGTGACCGCCGCGTCGCCGAAGCCCCCGCTGTTCGCGCTTGAGTACAAGTTCGACGGCCTGACCGTGAATCTGACCTACGAAAACGGTGTGCTGACCGAAGGCGCGACGCGCGGCAACGGCGTCGTCGGCGAAGCGATTTTACCGCAGCTCCGCACGATCCGCACCATCCCGCTGACGATCCCGTTCAAGGGACGCATGGAGGTGCAGGGCGAATGCATCATGCGGCTGAGCGTACTGGAAGCGTATAACCGTACCGCATCCGAGCCGCTGAAGAACGCTCGCAACGCTGCGGCGGGCGCGCTGCGAAACCTCGATCCCGCCGTCACCGCGGCGCGCAAGCTCGACGTGTTCTGCTACAACGTCGGCTTCATCGAAGGAAAAGAACTGCACGATCAGGCGGAAATGCTCGATTTCCTCAAAGAAAACGGCTTCCCCGTCTGTCCGTTCGTGCGCTGGCTCAGAACGCCCGACGAGATCATGCACGAAATCGATCTCGCCGAAGAACGGCGCGACTCGCTCGATTTTCTGATCGACGGCATGGTGGTCAAGGTGACTGATTTTGCCCTGCGCGAAGAGCTCGGCGCGACCGAAAAGTTCCCGCGGTGGGCGATGGCGTACAAGTTCGCCGCCGAAGAGCTGACCGCGACCGTGCGCGACGTGACCTGGGAAGTCGGCAGAACCGGCAAGCTCACGCCGCTTGCGCACATCGATCCGGTCGAGTTCTCCGGCGTGACGGTGAAAAAAGCGACGCTGAACAACTGGGACGACGTGCAGCGGAAGCGCGTGGGCATCGGCTCGCGCGTGTTCATCCGCAGAAGCAACGACGTGATCCCCGAGATCCTCGGCGCGGTGCCGGACGACAAGCCCGAGCGCCCGGTCGAAAAACCGACCGTGTGCCCGCAGTGCGGCGCGCACGTGGAGATGCGCGGTGCGCACCTCTTCTGCACGAACTCGCTCTCCTGCCGTCCGCAGATCGCGGCGCGGCTTTCGCACTACGCATCGCGCGACGCAATGGACATCGACACCTTTGCGGGCAAGACCGCAGAACAGCTCATCGACGCGTTCGGCATCAGCACGATCCCCGAGCTCTATGCGCTCTCGCACGAGCAGCTTTCCGCGCTTGACCGCTTCGGCGCGAAGAAGGCGCAGAATCTTCTGGACGCGCTGGAAGCGAGCAAGCACCGCCCGCTCTCGGCGTTCCTGTTCGCGCTCGGCATTCCGAACGTCGGGACCAAGACCGCGAAGGACCTTGCACGGCATTTCGGCACGCTGGACGCGGTGCGGCATGCAAGCCGCGAAGAGCTTGCCGCGATCGACGACGTCGGCGATATCGTTGCGGACGGCATTGTGTCGTTCTTTGCGGACACGCGGATCGCGGATCAGATCGACCGGCTTTTGGAGCTCGGCGTACATCCCGAAGAAGCGGCGAAAACCGCCGACGGTCCCCTGCCCCTTGCCGGGCTTACGGTCGTCGTGACCGGCACGCTTCCCACGCTGTCGCGGCGCGACGCGGAAAACCTGATCGAACAGAACGGCGGCAAGGCGGCGGGCAGCGTATCGAAGAACACGGCGTTCGTCGTGGTCGGCGAAAACGCAGGGAGCAAGGCGGACAAAGCGCAATCGCTCGGCATCCCCATGATTGACGAAGCGGAATTTTTGAAACGGATCGGAAAATGAAACTCGGAAAACTCGACAACGACACATTGGAACGGCTGATCCTCGACCGGTTTAAGAAGACGCGCAGCGAATCCTTCGGTGCGCCGCACATCGGCATGGACTGTGCAATGCTCGATTTCGGCGGCGATCTGATCGTTTGCAGCTGCGATCCCATCACCTCTGCGGACGCGAAGCATATCGGCGCGCTGTCCGTGCATGTGAACTGCAACGACGCCGCCGCGGGCGGTGCGGAGCCGGTCGCGCTCCTCGTTACGCTGCTTCTGCCGCCCTCGGAAACCGAGGAGACGGTCGCCATGATCGCAGAAGACCTGCAGGATGCCGCGGAACGCGCGGGCGTGGATATCATCGGCGGACATACCGAAGTGACCGACGCGGTGACGCGCATAACCACCTGCACGACGGTGCTTGCACGCACGCCGAGGACAAAGACGCTGTGCGGCGCGAAGCCGGGCGACGCGATCGTGATGACGAAATGGGCGGGGCTCGAGGGCACGATGCTGATCGCGTCCGACAAACCGGAACTGCTCGCAGGTTTGCCTGCGGAAACGGTCGCGCGCGCAAGAGCGCTTTCGAAGCATCTTTCGGTGGTTCCCGAAAGCAGAATTGCGATGAAAAACGGCGCGCACGCCATGCACGACGTCACCGAAGGCGGCGTGCTCGGCGCGGTGTGGGAGCTTGCGGCGCAGACGCACTGCGGCGTGACCGTCGACAAAGACGCGATCCCCGTATCGGAGGAAACACGCGCGATTGCGGACGCGGCGAACGTCGATCCCTACCGGCTGATGGCAAGCGGTTCCATGCTGATCGCCTGTGAAAACGGTGAAAAAATGCAGAACGCGCTCTCGGATGCGGGCATCCCCGCCGCCGTGATCGGGCGGATCACGGCACGCGATTTCCGCTTTACGGACGGTTCGCCGATCGATCCGCCCGCCGCAGACGAACTTTATCGCTTATTTTAAGCCGAAATAACGAAAATAATCCGGTTCTGCTCTTGTGTTTTAGGACCGGTATATGGTATACTTTGGATTTGCGGAGGCAGTGTATGAAAAGCATGACCGGTTACGGCAAGGGCGTCGTCTCCCGCGAGGGACGCGAACTGACCGTGGAACTGAAGAGCGTGAACCATCGATTCCTGGACGTTTCGATGCGTCTTCCGCGCGTGCTTTCCTGCATTGAGGATACGCTGCGCACGACGATCGCTTCGCGGCTTTCCCGCGGACACGTCGACGTATTCGTGAACTACCGCAACACGCGCAGCGACGCAAAGACCGTTCGCGTGGACGAAACGCTGCTTTCCGCGTACGTCGCCGCCGCAAGAACGGCGAACGAAGCGTTGAACCTCCGCGACGATCTGACGCTTTCGAACGTTCTGCGTCTGCCGGACGTCACAGAGATCGTCCCCTCCGACGAGGATGCGGACGAACTCATTGCGCTTGCGAAGGATGCGGCGGAGCTCGCTTTGGACGGGCTCGTCGAAATGCGCGTTGCGGAAGGCGCACGATTGAAAACCGCGCTGCTTTCCGGCGTGAACGCCATGGACGCGTTCCGGGAAGAGATCCTTGCCCGCGCGCCGTTCGTTGCCGAGGAGTACCGCAAAAAGCTCAATGAGCGCATCGAAGCGGTCCTGTCCGACGCGGAGATCGACCGCACGCGGCTTGCGACGGAGGTCGCGCTGTTCGCGGATCGCTGCTGCATCGACGAGGAGCTCGTCCGGCTGAAAAGCCATATCGCGCAGTTTCGCGCCTATCTCGAAGCGAGCGAGCCGGTCGGACGCAACATGGACTTTATCGTGCAGGAGATGAACCGCGAGTGCAATACGATCGGCAGTAAGGCGAACGACGCCGCGCTGACGAAATCCGTTCTCGCATGCAAGGCGGAGATCGAAAAGCTCCGCGAACAGATTCAGAACGTGGAGTGATCGGTATGACGGACAATTCTGCACTCGTATCGGTCGGATTCGGAAACATCGTGTCCGGTTCGCGCATCATCGCCGTGGTCACGCCGGACTCCGCGCCGGTGAAGCGGCTCATTCAGGATGCGCGCGAACGTCGTCTGCTCATCGACGCAAGCTGCGGTCGCAAGACGCGCGCCGTGCTCGTCATGGACAGCGGACACGTTGTTCTGTCGGCACTGCAGTCTGAAACCATCGCGCGGCGGCTGAACGCCGAATGGAGCGCGGAAGGATAAGGAGCGTTTTATGGCAAGAAAGAAAAAAGGGCTTCTGCTTGTCGTGTCCGGTCCCGCCGGCGTCGGCAAAGGGACCGTCAACGCGGCGCTGATGGCGAAGCACCCGGAGATCAGGATGTCGGTTTCCGCAACAACGCGCGCGCCGCGTCCCGGCGAGATCGACGGCGTACACTACTTCTTCAAGACGAAGGATGAGTTCGACCGCATGATCGAAGTAAACGCCTTCCTCGAATATATGCACGTGTTCGGCATGAACTACTACGGCACGCCGAAAGCGTTTGTGGAGGCGGAGCGCGAAAAGGGCAACCACGTGATCCTCGAGATCGACGTGCAGGGCGCGATGAAGGTCAAAGCCGCCTGCCCCGATGCCGTAATGGTGTTTATCGCTCCCCCGTCCCTCAAGATCCTCAAAGAGCGTCTCGTCGGTCGCGGGACCGAAACGCAGGAGTCGATCGACGTCCGCACGAAGACGGCGCTCGACGAGCTCAAGATGCTGCCGAACTACGACTACATGGTGGTAAACGACGTTGTGGACGAGGCGGTCGCCGAGATGGAATCCATCCTGACCGCGGAACTCTGCCGCACCGGAAGAAATACAGAACCGATCTCGAAATTAACAGGAGGCGAAACGATATGATGAACTATCCTTCTCTGAACGAGCTGGTGGAAAAAGCGGGCTGCCGCTATATGCTCGTGACTGCCGTTGCGCAGCGCGCGCGTCAGCTCCAGGATCATCCGGAGAAGCTCGGTACCAGCAAGCCCGTTTCCATGGCCGTGGACGAACTCTACCACGATAAGCTGATTCTGAACGCACCGAAAGAAGGTTAAGCACTTTCTTTCCGCCCGTTGCGTTCGCGACGGGCATTTTTTATAGGAGCGCAATATGTTTGCCGAAGTGATCGTTGACATCGCGCATACTGCAGTGGACCGCCGGTTCACCTATCGCATTCCCGAGGGGCTCCCCGTTTCCGTCGGGCACCACGTGATGGTGCCGTTCGGGCAGGGCGACCGCACGAAGGAGGGCTTTGTCGTTGCGCTCAAACCTTCGGCGGACTATCCGGAGATCAAGGATATCGCAAAGATCGTCGAACGGTATCCCGTCGTTCTGCCGGAACAGATCGAGCTTGCGGAATGGATGAAGGAATCCTACCATTGTCTGTTCGTCGACGCGCTCCGGCTGATGATCCCCGCGCAGATGCGCGGCATGCGGATCAAAGAAAAAAAGGTCCGCACCGTAATGATCCCCGAAGGCGCCGACACGCAGTCCGTGCTCGACGCGCTGGAAAGCGCGCCGGTACAGAAGCGGGTATACGAGCTTGTCGCAAAGATCGGCGCGGAGGCGTCGCTTCCCGATCTCAACGCCTTCTGCCCCGGCTCAACCGCCGCGGTCAACGCGCTCGTTCGCAAGGGGTTTTTGATCGAAAAAAGCGAAACGGTGTTTCGCCGTCCCGGAAAGATCCGGCTGCATACGCCCGAATACGAACTGACCGAAGCGCAGAACCGCGCCGCGGATGAGATCCGAAAAGGCGTACTGCGCGGCGCAGGCGACGTGTTTTTGCTGCACGGCGTGACCGGAAGCGGCAAAACCGAAGTCTATCTCCGGGCGATCGAGGACTGCCTTGCGCTCAACCGGCAGGCGATCGTGCTGGTTCCGGAAATCTCTTTGACGCCGCAGACCGTCGGGCGGTTTACCGACCGGTTCGGCGAGCGGATCGCGGTGCTGCACAGCCGACTGTCCGCAGGCGAACGGTTCGACGAGTGGCGGCGCATCCGTCTCGGTCTTGCCGACATCGTCATCGGCGCGCGCAGCGCGGTCTTCGCACCGCTCGAACGGCTCGGGCTGATCATCATCGACGAGGAGCATGAATCCAGTTACCAGAGCGAAACGCAGCCGCGTTATCTTGCCGGCGAGGTCGCAGCGAGACGCGTAAAAACCGCGCAGGGTGCGCTGGTGCTCGGCAGCGCAACGCCGTCCATGATGAGCTATACCCGCGCGCTCTCCGGAAAATACCGGCTTTTGGAGCTTCCCGACCGCGTAGCGGGGCGTCCGCTGCCGACCGTCGAGGTCGTCAATATGCGCGACGAGCTGCTGATGGGCAACAACAGCATCTTTTCCGACCGGCTGACGGAGCGGCTGAGCGAATGTCTTGCCGCGAATCAGCAGGCAATGCTGTTCATCAACCGCCGCGGCTATGCGACGTTCGTAAGCTGCCGGAACTGCGGGTACGTGCTGAAATGCGACAACTGCGATATCTCGATGACGTATCACAAGTCGGAATCCCGCACGCGCTGTCACTACTGCGGCGCGGTAAAGCCGCTGCCGAAGGAGTGTCCGAACTGCAAAAAACCGTTTATCAAGCAGTTCGGGATCGGCACGGAGCAGGTCGAGGAAGCGGTGCATAAGCTCTTCCCCGCCGTAAGGACGCTTCGCATGGACACGGACACGATGCGCGAAAAAGGCAGTTATGAAAAGCTGCTCTCCGCATTCCACCGCGGCGAAGCGCAGGTGCTGATCGGCACGCAGATGATCGCGAAGGGGCATGATTTCCCGAACGTCACGCTGGTCGGCGTGGTTGCGGCGGATACGACGCTGAACCTGCCGGACTACCGCGCGCCGGAACGCACGTTCCAGCTTCTGACACAGGTTGCGGGACGCGCGGGGCGCGACAATCTGCCCGGGCGGGTCGTTCTGCAAACCTATGAACCGAACCATCCGATCATCCGCTTTGCGAAGGCGCAGGATTACGTGAGCTTCTATCACTATGAGATCGCCGAACGCAAAAAGATGCTTTATCCCCCGTTCTCTCTCTTCCTGCGCATCGTCTTTGCCGACAGGGACGAGCGGAAAGCGGAACACGCATGTCTCGATTACGCGAAAGCGCTCGAGGCGGAATTGCGCGCCGCGCTCGGAGAGGACGGTAAACTGGACCTTCTGCTGCTCGTTGCGGCGGAAGCGCCGATATCGCGGATATCGGGCTATACCCGGTATCAGATTCTGATCAAGCTGCTGCGCACGAAGCGACTGAAGGACGCGGTGCGCACCGTGACGGCGTTCCACGACGCGCATCGCGACGTCTGCGCCGAAACGCAGCTGGAGATCAATCCGCAGGAGATGTTTTAAATGAAAAAGAATCATTCCGAACGATATAAACCTTTGTTTCTCCCCGCGCTGAAAGGCGCGAAGGGATATTTCGTGCTGTCCGCGATCGAGGTCATCCTCGACATCGTTGCGCTGTACGTTTCCTCGTTCGTTACAAGCTATACGCTCGACTACGTTCTGATGGACAAGGACCCCTCGATCCCCGCGTTTCTGTTCAACTGGCTGAAATCGCTTGGACCGATCGCAAAAAGCTATGTTGCGTGCGGTCTGACGTTCTTCCTGTTTACGGCAATGAGCGCGCTGTTCGGTTTCCTCCGCAGAAAGAACGTGGCGATGGGCGCGGAACATATGGCAAAGCACATGCGCGATCGGCTGTACCGCAAGCTGAACGCCGTCCCGTACGACTATCATAAGCACATCTCGACCGGCGATCTCGTGCAGCGGTGCACGTCCGACGTGGAGACGGTCCGCCGGTTCGTCGTGAATCAGCTGATGGAGATCGTGCGCGTCACGGTGATGTTCGGCGTCGCCGCCGCCATGATGTTTTCGATCAACTGGAAGATGACGCTGATTTCGATGGCGGTCATGCCCATTCTCACGGTTTCGAGCTTCCTCTATTTCCGCTATGTGCGCAAATACTTCACCGACGTCGACGAAGCGGAAGGCACGCTTTCCACGACGATTCAGGAGAACCTGACCGGCGTCCGCGTGGTGCGCGCATTCGGTCAGCAGCGCGCCGAGTTCGACAAGTTCACGGTGCAGAACGAGGACTTCTCGAAAAAGAACATCCGGCTCATCGACCTGCTCGCCGTTTACTGGGGCTGCTCGGACGCGGTCGGATACATTCAGATCGCTCTGTCACTTGTGTTCGGCGTATTCTTCTATGCAATGACGCGCGAAAGCGCCGAACCTTTCACGCTCGGCAATATCTACCTGTTCGTCGCGCTCACCGGACGTCTGACCTGGCCTGTGCGTCAGCTCGGCCGTGTGCTTGCCGATATGGGCAAGGCGACGGTCTCGCTTGACCGTCTCAACGAGATCATGAACGCGGAGAACGAGACCGAGCCCGGAAAAGCGCTGTCCGACTGCTCCCTTTCCGGCGATATCACGTTTGAGCACGTGACCTTCGGTTACGATACGCCGAACGACGTCCTGGACGACATCAGCTTCACCGCCGAAGCCGGGCAAACGGTCGGCATCCTCGGCAGCACCGGCAGCGGCAAAAGTTCGCTGGTGCAGCTTCTGCAGCGGCTTTACACCGTTACCGGCGGCAGAATCACGATCAACGGCACGCCGATCAACGACATCGATCACGCGCTGCTGCGCAAAAACATTGCGATCGTGCTGCAGGAACCGTTCCTGTATTCGCGTTCGATCCGCGAGAACATTCTGCTGACCGCGCCGGACGCCGGCGATGCGGAGCTCTTTGAAGCTGCGCGCGAGGCGGCGGTGCACGACGTGATCGAGAAATTCGCGGACGGCTACGACACGATCGTCGGCGAACGCGGCGTCACGCTTTCGGGCGGGCAGCAGCAGCGCGTTGCAATCGCGCGTGCGCTGATGCAGAAGGCGCCGATCATGATCTTCGACGATTCCATGAGCGCGGTCGATACCGAGACCGACGCCAAGATTCGCGACGCGCTGCGCCGTCATCACGGCAGCGGGATCCTGTTTATCATTTCGCACCGGATCACCACGCTCCAGGAGGCGGACAGGATTCTCGTGCTCGACCACGGCAAGCTCGTGCAGCAGGGCACGCATGCGGAGCTGATCCGCGAAGAAGGACTCTACCGGCGAATCGCCGAGATTCAGGATTTTCATGCGGAAGGAGGTGAACAGGCATGAGTTACGAAGAAGAAGTATTTGACCGCGATGAAAAAATGGACGCAAAAATCTGGAAGCGTCTGTTCGGCTACGCGATCCGAAAACGCGGACTGTTCTGGAAGGTCGTTCTGTTCATGCTGATCACCGCCGTTGTGGACGACATCTATCCGGTTCTGACGAAATTCGCCATCGACCGTTTCGTGCGTCCGGAAAGCGTCCCCACGACCGAGGGAATCTGGGGATTCTTCGCCGCATACGTTGCGCTGGTGATTCTGCAGGGCTTCTGCACGCTGCGCTTTATCAGCGACACGGGCAAGCTGGAAACCTTCATTTCCTACACGATCCGTCAGGAAGCGTATCTGAAACTGCAGACGCTGTCGTTCTCGTTCTATGACAAGACGTCCGTCGGCTACCTGATGGCGCGCATGGTCAGCGACGTTGCGCGGCTTTCGGAAATGATCGCGTGGAGCATCACGGACTTTCTGTGGGCGTTCTTCTATATCGTCGGCAGCACCGTGACCATGCTGTGCTTCAACTGGAAGCTGACGCTGATCGTGCTTGCGGTCATTCCGCCGCTTGCCGTGGTCAGTCTGTACCTGCAGCGCAGGATCCTCCGCTATCAGCGTGTGGCGAGAAAACACAATTCCCGCATCACCGGCGCGTTCAACGAGGGCATCATGGGCGCGATGACGACCAAGACGCTGGTGCGTGAGGAACAGAACGCTGCGGAGTTCGAAACGATCACGTCCGACATGCGCAAAGCAAGCGTGAAGGCGTCCGTTTTGTCCGCTTCCTTCTTCCCTCTCGTCGTTTCGCTCGGCGCGATCGGAACGACAATGGCGCTGATCTTCGGCGGCGCGGGCGTACAGGCAACGCTTGCCGGAGAGGAGACGTTCCTCGGCAGGATCACCGCGGGCGATCTCGTGATGTTCATCACCTATGCCGCGAGTCTGTTTGACCCGATTCAGCAGCTTGCCGCCATCCTCGCCGACATGCAGAGCGCGCAGGCGAGCGCAGAGCGTGTTCTGGGGCTTCTGGACACCGAGTCCGAGGTAAAGGACACGCCGGAAGCGGAAGCAAAATACGGCACCTCCATGGACCCGAAGCGCGAAAACTGGGAGCCGATCGCGGGCGACATCACGTTCGACCATGTGGACTTCTTCTACAAGGAAAGCGAACCGCTCCTCAAGGACTTCAACCTGCACATCCGCGCAGGCGAAACCGTCGCGCTCGTCGGCGAGACCGGCGCGGGCAAGTCCACGATCGTCAACCTCATCTGCCGCTTCTACGAGCCGAAAAAAGGCCGCATCCTGATCGACGGAAAGGACTACCGCGAACGCTCGCAGCTGTGGCTGCAGTCGTCGCTGGGCTATGTTCTGCAAAGCCCGCATCTGTTCTCCGGCACGATCCGCGAGAACATCTGCTTCGGCAGACCCGATGCGGACGAGGAAAGCGTACGCCGCGCGGCGGCGATGGTCCATGCGGACGAATTCATCGAACGCCAGCCGAAGGGCTATGACACCGAAGTCGGCGAAGGCGGCGTGCGGCTGTCCACCGGGCAGAAGCAGCTGATCTCGTTTGCACGCGTCATCCTTGCCGACCCGCAGATCTTCGTGCTGGACGAAGCGACGAGCTCCATCGACACGGAGACTGAGCAGCTGATCCAGAGCGCGATCACCGAGGTCCTCAGAGGACGCACGAGCATCGTGGTGGCGCACCGCCTTTCCACGATCCGCGATTGCGACGAGATCATCGTCATGAATCGCGGCAAGGTGGTCGAGCGCGGCACCCATGCGCAGCTGATGGCGCTGGACGGCGTTTACAAGACGCTGGTCACGTCGGAATAAAGGAGGGGATCGCATGGGATGGTTCGACGAGCAGATCCGTGCGAGAAAAGACGCGGATCAGGCGGTATTTGAGGATTCCTTCCTGCAGATGGCGGGCGCCGTCATGGGCCGGCGTATGAGCGAGGCCCTGAACGACGAGAGGCAGGTCACGGCGGACGCCATCGGCGAGATTTTGAAATACTATCATGTAAAGCCCCAGGAGGTCCCGGAGAACATCCGCGACATGAACGAGGTGCTGGAATTTCTGCTGCGACCCTACGGCATCATGCGCCGGAGCGTCCGGCTGGAAAAGGGCTGGTATCACGACGCAGCCGGGGCCATGCTGGCCACGCGCAAGGACGACGGCAGCGTGGTGGCACTCCTGCCCAGCGGTTTGAGCGGTTACCGCTTCTATGACCGAAAAAACGGAAAGACCGTCCGGCTGAACAAGCAGACGCAATC
>JAEEGH010025294.1_pt1 | contig 11914 bp, 10 predicted proteins | sample 9134181 | NCBI WGS metagenome assembly JAEEGH01 (sample SAMN16246544, study PRJNA631951) | gut metagenome | biome: gut microbiome; feature: rumen; material: DP-attached | host: Bos | place: Iran: Karaj | collected 2018-10
TGGAGCTGCTGGTTCGTCTTTCTTCTCTTCTGCCAATACACATTCTGTCGTCAATAACATTCCAGCAACAGAAGCGGCATTTTCAAGAGCAATACGAGTTACTTTCTTCGGGTCGATGATACCGGCTTTCTTCAAGTCTTCGTATTGTTCCGTGCGAGCGTTGTAACCCAAGTCACCTTTGCTTTCGCGTACTTTGTTTACAACAACGGAGCCCTCGCCACCTGCATTTGCAACAATTTGACGAAGAGGTTCTTCTATGGCACGTTTGATGATTTCAATACCAGTATTTTCATCTTCGTTAGCTCCCGTCAATCCTTCCAATGCCGATTGAGCACGGATAAGAGCCACACCACCACCAGGAATGATACCTTCTTCAACAGCGGCACGAGTTGCACTCAACGCATCTTCCACACGGTCTTTCTTTTCTTTCATCTCTACTTCGGTAGTTGCACCAACGTAAAGAACTGCAACACCGCCAGCCAATTTAGCCAAACGTTCTTGTAGTTTTTCTTTGTCATAATCTGACGTGCTTGCTGCAATTTGTGCCTTGATTTGTGTCGCACGTGCGTTGATGTCTTCTTTAGAGCCTTTACCACCAACGATTGTCGTATTTTCTTTGTTGATAGAAACTTTTTCGCATTGACCTAATTGGTCTATTGTAGTAGTTTCAAGTTTCAAGCCAACTTCTTCGCTGATAACAGTTCCGTTTGTAAGAATGGCAATATCTTGTAACATTTCTTTTCTTCTGTCACCAAAGCCAGGAGCCTTTACAGCGGCAATCTTCAAAGATCCACGAAGTTTGTTCAACACCAAACCTGTAAGAGCTTCACCATCAACATCTTCTGCAATCAACAAAAGAGGACGGTTTGTTTGAAGTGTTGCTTCAAGAATTGGCATGATTTCCTTCATTGAGGAAATCTTCTTGTCGTAAATCAAAATGTAAGGATTGTCAAGCACAGTCTCCATTTTTTCAGTGTTTGTCACGAAATATGGAGAAATGTAACCACGGTCGAATTGCATACCTTCAACAACTTCAACAGTTGTTTGTGTTCCTTTTGCTTCTTCAACGGTGATGACACCTTCTTTCTTTACTTTCTTCATTGCCTCGGCAATCAATTTACCGATTTCTTCATCGTTGTTTGCCGAAATGCGAGCAACTTGTTCTACTTTTTCACCTTCTACTGTAACTGCTTCAGCTTGAGAATTCAAGTTAGCAACAACGGCAGCGACTGCCTTGTCAATACCACGTTTCAAATCCATTGGGTTTGCACCAGCGGCAACGTTTTTCAAACCTACGCTCACAATTGCCTGAGCAAGCACTGTTGCAGTTGTTGTTCCGTCACCAGCGTTGTCGTTCGTACGAGAAGCAACTTCCTTAACCATTTGTGCACCCATGTTCTCGAAAGCGTCAGGAAGCTCGATTTCCTTTGCCACTGTCACACCATCCTTTGTGATTTGTGGTGCGCCAAATTTCTTTTCAATAACCACGTTGCGACCTTTAGGACCAAGTGTTACTTTTACCGCGTTAGCCAATGCGTCAACGCCTCTTTTTAAAGATTCGCGAGCATCAATATCGAATTTTATTTCTTTTGCCATGATTTAAACAATTTTAGATTTTACAATATAAGAAGAACATCAGATTGAGAAAGAAGAAGATATTTCTCACCGTCAAATGTTATTTCTGTACCAGCATATTTGCCATACAAAACAGTGTCACCAACAGCGACTTCCATTTCTTCGTCTTTTTTTGCCTTACCGACTGCGATAACTTTGCCTTGAAGAGGTTTTTCCTTTGCCGAATCAGGAAGAATGATTCCCGAAACCGTCTTTTCTTCAGCACTTTCAGGTTTTACTAAAACCTTGCCTGCAAGTGGTTTTCCTTTAAATTCTGCCATAGTTTATATTTTTAGATTACACTTTTTAAATTTTTGATTTTGTATTGTCATATATTGTGCCAACTCGATTTTTTGAAAAATTGGCAGAAGAAAAAGAATATTTGTATGACAAAAAATAAAAAAGGTGTCAATATTATGACATATTGACACCCACCTATCAACCAAAAAACTTATGAGAACAATTTATTTACTCTTGGAAATCTTCAGCAGTCGGAACGTCAGAAGGAACGTTCATTTGAACTGCTGGTGCGTTGTCTTCAAACGTAGAATGAGATTCTTGTGCTACATTTCTTGGCAATAAAGCTGTCAAAACGATGCATAATGCAACCAAGGCACCTGCCAAAGTCCACGTAGCTTTTTCAACGAAATCCGTTGTGCGGGCAACGCCCATTTCATATCGAGAAGACATTAAACCTCCACCTTTTGAGTTTTGGATTAACACTACACAAATCAATAAAATGCTTACAATTATCAACAATACATTAATGACTACCATACTATCTTATTTTTTTAGTTGTTTAATCTCCGAAATTCGGTTCGCAAAGTAAATACTTTTTTCTGGATTTTTCAAACGTAATTTCTCATAGATTTCAATTGCCTCGTCAAAAAGATTTTGTTTGAGGTATATTTTTGCCAAAGATTCACTTACATAATCATACTGTGGAGCTCTTGATTCTGCAAGGTTTACGCTGTTTTCTCCAAAGTTGTTTGACTCATTTGGAACAATTCTATAATTGCTTGGAACTTCAGCAAGAAATTTTTCAATTAAACTGTTTTTTTGCGAATCTTCTCTCTTATTTTGGTCACGGAAAAACCATTCTTGGCGTTTGGGAGCTTCTTCTATCGGTTCTGAAACCGTTTCAACCTCTTCTTGGACTTCTTCCGTCTGTTGTTCCTCAACAATAGAATCTTCAGTCGTTTCTTCTACTTGCTCTATTGTTTCTTCTTGTTTTTCAGCAAATTCTATGTTTTCATCTTCTTTTTCTTGCTTGTCTTCAATAGACTCTCCGTTTTCTATAGTTTTTTCCTCTGTTTTTTCTGATTTGTTTTCGTCGGGATTTTCAAAGAGCGCCTCAAAATCAATTGTTTCTTCTGAAGAGGTATCTTCCTTCGCATCTTCAACAACTGTTTCTGAGTCATATTCAATGTCTATCGGCGTAAAATTCAAGGATTGAGGAGCTTCTTGAGCTTCTTCTACAACGTTTTCTGGCTCTTCTGCAATTTCTTCTACATGCTCCGGTTCTTCAACTTGTTCGGTTGTAGTAGAGTCACTAACGGTGGTAGTTTGTTCATCAACGATCGGAGTTTCCTCTTCCTGAACTTCTTCTATGATTTGTTTCGGCTCTTCAACCACTTGTTCTGACTCTTCGACAATTTCTTGAACCTGTTCGGTCGATGCAATTTCTGCAACAATGTCTTTAACGGCGGTAATTTGTTCCTCGATGATTGGAGTTTCTTCTTGGGACTCTTCAACAATTTGTTCAGCTTCCGCAGAGGTCTCTGTTTTTTCTTGGGCAAGTCGTTCTTTACGTTCTCGGTATTTACGAAGAATTCTGTCAGCCAAAGATTCTGTTTTTTCTGCCTCTTCGACAACTTCTTCAACTTGCTCGGTCGTAGTTTCTGCTGTAAGGGTATTGACGCCAGTAGTTTGTTCTTCGATGATTGGGGTTTCCTCTTCTTGAATTTCTTCTATGGCTTGTTCCGGTTCTTCAACGACTTGTTCTGGTTCCTCGACAATTTCTTGAACTCGCTCGGTCGTAGTTTCTGCTGTAAGGTCTTTAACGTCGGTAGTTTGTTCTTCGATGATTGGGGTTTCCTCTTCTTGAATTTCTTCTATGGCTTGTTCTGCTTCTTCAACGACTTGTTCTGGTTCCTCGACAATTTCTTGAACTTGTTCGGTTGTTGTAGTTTCAGTAGTAATGTCTTTAATGTCGGTCGTTTGTTCTTCGACGATAGGAGTTTCCTCTTCCTGAACTTCATCTATGATTTGTTCAGTTTGTTCAACGACTTGTTCTGCTTGCTCAACAACTTCCTGAACTTGCTCGGTTGTTGCAGCTTCTGAAGAATTTTCTATTTTCTCTTGTGCAAGTCGTTCTTTACGCTCTCGATATTCACGAAGAATCTTGTCAGCCAAAGATTCTGTTTTTACTGCTTGCTCAACAACTTCTTGAACTTGTTCGGTTGTTGTTTCAGTAGTAATGTCATTAATGTCGGTCGTTTGTTCTTCGACGATTGGGGTTTCCTCTTCTTGAACTTCTTCTACGACTTGTTCAGTTTCCTCAACGACTTCTTCTGCCTTCTCAACAATTTCTTCAACTTGCTCGGTCGTTTGTTCTTCGATGATTGGGGTTTCCTCTTCCTGAACTTCTTCAACGATTTGTTCTGCTTGCTCGACAACTTCTTCTACTTGTTCAGCTGTTGTTGTTACGGTTGTGTCGGGAATAGGAATGAAAGCGAACAATTTTTTTCTATCGACAGCGTATGTTGCCGTCAGTTCTATGACGGTGTCAAACTTGTCGGATTCGGTGTTTTGCAAACCTTTGGCATAAAGCATGCGCGCTGTCTGGAAATATGGATAATCATCAACCAAATCAGCAAGTTTCTTTGTGTCGCTTGCCGACAAAAGTTCGGGGTTGTCCAAATATTGTTTTAGTTGTTTCTTATTCATAATTTTACCAGTTAGCAACACTTTCCATAAAAATGGCTTCAATAATTTCTTCCGATATTTCCGCAATCAAAGCGTCCTCCACGTTTGACAAACTTTCAGTCGCATCAAAATCGCGATATGCGGAAAAACGTTTCTCATAGTTTTGTTTTTCGTCGTTTTTGTTGACGAATTTTATTTTCACAGCGATTGTCAGTCGCGTTTGTGCAGCCAACTGACTGGCCGTAACACCTTGATACGAGGTTGTATAGTCGGTTATGTTTCCCGAAAACTGTAGATCGGCACCTGACGAGACGAGCGAAAGACCTGCGTCGGAACGGAACTTGTCTTTGAGTCCTTCAGTGAACACGTCGCTCAACGTGGCTTGTTTATTGGCAGCGTGGTTTGCAATATACGAGACGGAAAACGTCTTCACATCTGGCGAGATAGACGCTCCCGAAAGTGAGTAGTTCACGGAGCACCCCACCGCACATACCAATATAATTATATATAGAAACAGTTTTCTCACTCTATGTTGTATTCTTTAATTTTTCGATATAATGTTCGTTCAGATATGCCAAGTTCTTTTGCCGCCAATTTTCGCTTGCCATTGTATTTCTGCAATGCTTTTTTTATGAAAGCAACTTCATTGTTGGAAAGCGAGAGAGATTCTTCAGTAATTTCTTGTGTATCAATAATGTGTGGATTATCTCTCGGTGATGACTGATGTTGTTGAACAGGCGTAACGATGTTGATGGGAGTATTTCCTTCTGACTCAATATCCATCATAGTATCATTGAAGAATTTGTCGTCATTCGAATGATTTTCAATAACAGTAGTGTATTGTCCGCCATTTTGAATCATGTCGTTTACCAATTTCTTCAAGTCGTTCATATCCTTCTTCATATCAAACATCAGTTTGAAAAGAATTTCCCTTTCCGAAGCATAGGTTGCTTCCGCAGCCGACGGATTTATGGCAGGAAGACGTGTCTCGCCATAATCGGGAAGATATTTCTTGAGCGTTTCCGCATTGATAATCGGGCCGTTTTCCAGCATTGCGAGTTGTTCGGAAATGGTTTTCAACTGACGAATGTTGCCTGGCCAGCGATAGGTCAAGAGCATTTCTTTGCTTGTGGAATCCAAGTCAATTCGTGGTCTATGGTATTTTTCCGCCGTATCGTTCGCAAATTTTCTAAAGAGAACGTAAATGTCATCTTGTCGCTCTCGCAAAGGCGGGATGGCAATGGGAACGGTATTGAGTCGATAGTATAAATCTTCTCGGAATTTCCCCGATTTGATGGCATCTTGTAGATTGACATTTGTTGCTGCAACAATACGCACGTCGGTTTTTTGCACTTTTGATGAGCCGACGGGAATAAATTCCCCAGATTCGAGAACGCGAAGAAGCCGCGCCTGCGTTGGTTTGGGCAGTTCGCCTACCTCGTCAAGGAAGATTGTTCCTCCGTTGACCGTCTCAAAATATCCTTTGCGGTCACCTGCAGCGCCTGTAAACGACCCTTTTACGTGACCGAACAGTTCAGAATCAATCGTACCTTCAGGAATAGCGCCACAGTTTATTGCAATGTAGGGTTTATCCTTGCGAAGACTATTTTTATGAATAATCTGCGAAAAGGCCTCTTTCCCGACGCCACTTTCCCCCTCAATAAGTACAGAAAGATTGGTAGGAGCGATTTGCAGAGCAATTTCCACGGCATTATTCAAGCGTGGAGAATTACCTATAATTCCCAAATTAAGTTTCACCGATTGCACTCTGCTATCCATACCACGAAAATTTAACAAAATTACAAAAAAATCTCGAAGATATGATTGCAATAAGAAAAAAGATTTTTTCTCCTATCAAAAGGCGATAATCCCGTTTATTATTATTTTTGCAAAAAAATAACGAGTGCAGTTCGAAGTTCAACATACATGCTCTAAATGTAATGCACGAGCAGGAAAAATAACCACCGACCATGGCGAAATTCTTACTCCTATTTTTATGCCTGTCGGAACGGCTGGCACGGTCAAAGGCGTGCATATCCCCGAACTTCGCGATGAGGTGAAGGCACAAATCATATTGGGCAACACCTACCATTTGTATCTTCGTCCGGGATTGGACATTTTGCGTAAAGCGGGCGGTCTGCATAAGTTCAACGGTTGGGACAAACCCATCTTGACCGACAGTGGCGGTTTTCAAGTGTTCTCGCTGGCCGACAATCGTAAACTGAAAGAGGAAGGCGTGTATTTCAAATCGCATATCGATGGCTCGAAACATTTGTTCACGCCAGAAAACGTGGTTGATACACAACGAATTATAGGTGCCGACATCATTATGGCTCTTGACGAATGTACGCCTGGCACTGCCGATTATCAGTATGCAAAAAAATCGCTTGACTTGACGCACCAATGGCTGCTCCGTGGCGTGAAACATTTTGACGAGACCGAGCCGTTGTATGGTTACAATCAGACATTTTTCCCTATTGTGCAAGGTTGCACGTATAAAGATTTGCGACAAAAATCGGCGGAATTTATCGCCTCGCTCAACCGTGAAGGCAACGCCATTGGCGGACTTGCCGTCGGTGAACCCGAAGAAGTGATGTACGAGATGATTGAAGTTGTGAATGAAATTCTGCCCAAGGACAAACCTCGCTATCTGATGGGCGTGGGAACTCCGGTGAATCTTCTGGAGGCAATTTCTCGTGGCGTCGATATGTTCGACTGCGTTATGCCTACTCGTAACGGTCGAAATGGCATGCTATTCACGTGGGACGGTATCATCAACATAAAAAATAAAAAATGGGAAGACGACTTTTCGCCTATCGAGGAGCATGGGGCTACGTTTGTTGACAAGATTTATTCCAAAGCATATCTGCACCATTTGATTCGCTGTCAGGAGATTCTGGGCGCACAAATTGCGAGCATTCATAACTTGGGTTTTTATTTGTCTTTGGTGGAAGAAGCGCGAAAACAGATAGAAAATGATACCTTTGCAGAGTGGAAATCTAAAATGGTGGTTCAATTGGCACAAAGAGTATGATTAAGAGACTTGACTGGTATATCATCAAAAAATTTCTTGGCACATTCGTTTTGTCAATGGTGCTGATAATGGCCATTGCCATTATTTTCGACATTCAGGAAAAATACGACGACTTCATCACGAAACATGCGCCGCTGAAGGAAATCATCGTTGACTATTATCTGAACTTCATTCCATATTATGCCAATTTGTTCACCTCGATGTTCGTTTTCATTTCGGTGATTTTCTTCACCTCGAAAATGGCTTCGAATACTGAAATTATTGCAATTCACTCGGGTGGAGTCAGTTTCTTGCGTTTCTTGAGGCCATATATGGTTACTGCTACAATTATCGCAATTCTTTCATGGATATTGATTTTGTTCGTGATTCCCGAATCCAATAAAATCCGTGTCGATTTTGAGGATAAGTATATTCGCAATAAGTACCAGAATTGGGAGAAAAACATTCACCGACAGGTGCGTCCCGGATATTTCGTCTATATGGAGAACTACAACGTCGATTCCGAAAATGCGTTTCGCTTCTCCATTGAAAAATATGAAAACGGGAAACTTGTCTCAAAGCTGACGAGCGACTATGCAAAATGGGATTCCACCAAGAATCTGTGGACGGTATATAATTACTTCATCCGCACCTTGGACGGACCTGTGGAACACTTGCAATCGGGTGCGGTGCTTGATACTGCGTGCTATCTGGAATCGCAAGACTTGCGTATGCGCGATTTCTATGTTGACAAGATGAACATTGTAGAATTAAATCAATACATAGAGCAGCAGAAAATGCAGGGAACCGATAACATTGAAAAACTTGAAATCGTGAAATATCAACGGTGGGCGCTGCCGTTCTCCACATTTATCTTGACTTTGATGGGCGTGTGCTTGTCGAACAAGAAAAAACGTGGTGGTACGGTCATAAACATTGTGGTTGGTATAGCACTTTGCTTTTCGTATATTCTTCTGGAACAAGTAAGTACGACGTTTACCTTAAACCTTGGCTTTAGCCCGCTCATTTCGGTGTGGATACCGAATATATTGTATTCTATCTTGTGCGTTTTCTTGTTCCGAAGGGCAACGATTTAGTTCCGCACATCAAAACGTTCGGCCGAAAATACGCCTTTGATACTTCTTATTTTCTCGAGAATTTTGTCAAGATGCACAATGTCCTTGATTGACAAAGTAAGCATTCCCTCAAAATTGCCATCTTTTGAGTCGAGTTTTATGCCACGAAGTTTCACTAACGTATCTTTTGCCAAAAGCTCGGTAATGTTGTTGATAATGCTGATTTCGTCGCTTCCCGTGATACGGATTCCCGTCACAAAATCCACATTTGCCTCGGCTCGGCTCCACTGTGCCTTGATGATACGGTACGGATATTGTCCCATCATATTCAATGCGTTAGGGCAGTTTAAGCGGTGAATCTTTATTCCGCCTCCTGCCGAAACAAAGCCAAAAATGTCATCACCTTTGATTGGATTACAACATTTGGCAAGTTTATAGTCAAGATTGTCATTGATATTATCAATTATCAATAGATTTTCGGAGTCTTTCGCTATTCTTCTGTTGAATTTCTCCTTGAACTCGTCTGCATTGATTGATAAGGGCTTTTTTTCTTCGGCTTTTTCTTCGAAGACAGACTTGATTTGTGACGTGTCAACCTTGTTGGCCATCACTGCCATATATAAGTCGAAGGGTTCCTTGAAACCGAAATGTTTCGTGACTTTTCGGATGTTTTCGTCGCTGAACTTGATGTTGAACTGGGCAAACTTTCTCGACAAGGTTTCCTTGCCAATGTTTGCCGTCTTATACTGAATATCCTTGAGATATTTCTTTATGTGCGTACGGGCCTTCGACGTTTTTACAAACGACAGCCAGTCTTGCTTCGGCGACTGATTTTTTGAGGTGAATACCTCAACGGAATCTCCATTTTTCAATATGTGGTTTATCGTTACTATTTTCCCGTTCACCTTGCCTCCCGTGCAGGTGTTTCCTATGTTTGAGTGGATTTCGTAAGCAAAGTCGAGCAATGTCGCGTCGGCTGGAAGTTTACGCAAATCGCCTTGTGGCGTGAAAATGAACACTTCCGACGTGTATAATTCCATTCGGGAATTGTTGTCGTTTTCGAGTGACTCGTCCTTGCTTTCAAGCATTTCTCTAATTGACGATAGCCAATGTATTGAATTAGAAGCCGATTCTCCATCTTTATAAATCCAGTGAGCCGCTTGCCCTTTCTCTGCCACCTCGTCCATTCGTTTCGTTCTGATTTGCACCTCAACCCATCGGTTCTCTGGCCCGAGAACAGTGGTGTGCAACGATTCGTAACCGCTCGATTTGGGCGAGGAAATCCAGTCCCTCAAACGGTTTGGATTCGGGCGATATAGGTCGGAAATGATGGAATACACATTCCAGCAATCGCGTTTCTCAAATTCTGGTTGGGAATCTATAATGATACGTATGGCAAACAGGTCGTAGATGTGGTCAAAGGTAACTTTTCCCTTTTGCAACTTGTTCCAAATGGAATGTATGGATTTTGGTCGCCCTTTTATCTCAAATGGTGGAATGCCTTTCGCTTCGAGTAATTCTTTAAGTGGCTGAATAAAACTTTCTATATATCTGTCTCTTGCAGCTTTCTTTTCGGCAAGTTGTTTGGCGATTGTCTTGTAAATGTCGTTGTGAAGATATTTCATCGACATTTCTTCCATCTCCGTCTTGATTTGATACAAACCAAGTCGGTGGGCAAGCGGAGCATACAGCGACTCTAATTCTTCGGCGAGATTTTTTTGTTCTTCTTCCGAAAGATTTTTTATGTTTCTGAGCTTGTTGAGTTTTGAACTCAGCAATATCAAGACAACACGAACGTCGTCGGCTTGACTGAGAATGAGTTTTATGAAATTTTCGGATTGCAGTTTCGAGCGTGTAGTGTTTATTTTTTCAACTTTCTCCAATCCGACAATGATGCCCAGAACTTTTTCTCCGTACGCGGAACTGATTTCAGCATTGGAAATTTTACCTTTCTCGTGACAGGGCTTCAGGAAAATGCTCATAAGAGCTTTTGCTCCAAGTCCAATGAGCGAAATAGCTATTTCTGCCTGGCTGAGAATGTTTTCCAATTCTGCATCGCTCAGGTGCGATTTGCAAAAATCATATGCCTTTTCTATCAGCGGAATGTCACGTTCCTGTTCTTTGATGAACGGTTTCGCCTGCGTTATTATGTTTGATATCACATTGTCCATATCGAAAATTTGTCTGGGTAATATTACAAAAAAAACGCTTATGAAAAATTATCATAAGCGTTTTCCCACTCTCAGAGCGGAGAAGGAGGGATTCGAACCCCCGGTACCTTGCGGTACGCCGGTTTTCAAGACCGGTGCAATCGACCACTCTACCACTTCTCCGCTGCAAATGTACACTTTTTTTGTGACGTGCAACATCTGGAGGGAAAAATTTTTATTTTTTTCTCTAAATGATGATAAAAAATAGGTGGAAAGCCCTTAGTTCCTTTTCAATTGCGGGCAAAACGTGTATCCTATCGTAACTGAACTGTTGGTGTTTTTCGAGGTTTGGAAACAAAATTCAAAACTTCCTCCTCCCACAAACCACGATGTGCCTAAATAAAATGGCACGTCGGAAGTGGCTGTTTTTTCAGTTGTATTCGTTGAATGTCGTGAAACGCCTAATCCGACAAATGGTTTCAAGTGTATTTTTTGTATTGGCCAATATGCTCGTGCCGATAGTCCCACATCGGCTGAGGTTGCGGCGGCAGAACCTTGAAATGACCAAAATGCGGCAACATCGAACATTTCTTTGAAAAGATATGTTCCCGTCCGCAAACCTAAGAGTGCCGTAAAATCGCCTCCTGGTACCTGAATGTTGAATCCAAGGTTCCCGGATACGAAGAAATTCTTTTGTGTGTTCCCTCGCCAAACGGGTGGCGCGTATTTCTCAATATTAATGCTATTCATATCCCACGAATCGGCTAACGTAAGCGTTCCGTTTTTGCGGAACCAAAGCTCACGACCATAGTTGGTGTAAATTACGATTTCGTCGTAGTTGGTGTTTTGTAATTTGTCAGCGAGAATATATGTTTTTTGTTCTTGGGAAAGGTTGGCAAACGTTTCGGATGATGCATAGAGTATCAATTTGGCATTTTCCACCTTGGAATAGTAGAAATAGGTATCGGCATTCGTTTGTTCCACTTGTGCGAAACTAACGGTGCTGAAAAGCATCAGTACAAGAAACATACTATGTTTGATAATCCTTTTCATTCTTTCTTCCTTTTGCCAAAAGAAATAGATTTACCAACCTACACACAGATAGCCGAATAAAACTTGATACTAAACTCAAT
>JAEEGH010025302.1_pt1 | contig 11911 bp, 3 predicted proteins | sample 9134181 | NCBI WGS metagenome assembly JAEEGH01 (sample SAMN16246544, study PRJNA631951) | gut metagenome | biome: gut microbiome; feature: rumen; material: DP-attached | host: Bos | place: Iran: Karaj | collected 2018-10
GAGGTTCCGGTCAATTTCACATCATACAAACGTGTGTGGACATCGGCCTACGAACAGTTGCAGCCCGAGATGGCACTGGTACATGAGAGAGGCTGTGACATGCGTATGTTCCAGTTTGAGAACCAGAAGCGCATGTATGGAATGGGCGGAAACCGCCGTAGGGGAAACAACAACATGTCCGAGAAGGAAATACTCATAAGTGTGTTCCAGACCGCAATCAATTTCATGATGCAGCAAGGCAGTTTCTCGGGCTCTAACCGCGGAGGTCAGTTTACCATGACCCAGACGGACAATCCCTACTACTACATGCCTCTGTTCTACAACTTCAGATACAACATCTACTCGTCCGACTGGCCAATGGCTAAACGTATGGTAGAGTCGATAACCAACACCAACAGCAATAATAACGGAGGTGAGTGGCTCAGGAGAATGAACGGTCTTTCTGAGGATGAGAAGGCTCTGATACTGATGGGCAAATACGACTTTAACCGTATCATGTCCGATCCGGAATGGGAGGATCTGGCTGATAATGCCTTGGCGCGCAAGACACAGGATTTCTTTGCTCCCGTATCGGCCGCCATGGGATATGAGGCTATGATTGATTCCATAACCGCCAAGACCAGGGAGAAGGAGTTCTCGAACGTTTCGTTTGATTCCATTCTGGACTGGCTGCAGACATTCTCGGGAGTGAGCCTTAAGGAAAAGATCGATGCCTGGGACGAGCCGGTCCGTCTGGCCTGCTACAAGATAGGCAATCCCCAGATGACTACCGTAACCACCGATACGGCCGACATATATCAGGCGGAGATAGCTGTTGAGAACATATCGGACTATCCGGGATATGTGACATTGGAATACGTATTCTTTGAAACTGAGAATGCCGGCGACGAGGACAAGCCAAAGAAAATGCTGATCAGTGTGGCTCCGCATGAGACACGCAGGATTGTGACCCACTGGTTCAATACACCGAGCCGTATTGACGTCAATACGATGCTGTCATCCAACCTTCCGCATCTGGTAAGGCTGGATAACTCCAACTGGAGTACATATACAGGTACTGACCTGACTCCCGAGGGAGTCTATTCGCTGCGCACGGGTGTGGACAACACGCTTCCGGGTGAGATAATTGTGGATAACGAGGATAAGGAGCTGTTTACCCTGTCCAAACCTATCCGTACAGGATATCTCTCCAAATGGATAGACAAGTCACGTGAGAAAAAGAACGAATTCACTTATGAGGGCTTCTCAGATTGGCGTACATATACCTTGTGGACTCTGGTGACCGATCAGAGTATGTACGGCGACTATATACGGTCGGCATATATCATATCACCGGGAGACGGTTCGCAGTATGCCCGCTGGAGTGTTCCGTTGACCGACGCCGGAGTATATGACGTCTATTTCTATACGTCACCTGACATGTACGACAACAATAACCGTAACCGCAGGTGGAACAACAACAATAACAACAATAACAACGGCCGCAGGGTGACCAATGACTACAATTTTGAGATTGAGCAGTTCAATATGCAGGACCGTGTGTCTCTTAACATGTGGCGAGCCGAGGAGGGCTGGAACCTGCTTGGAACATTCCGTTTTGAGGCCGATACAGTGAAGGTGTCACTCAACAACCGCTCCGGCGTGAGTGTTATCGTTGCGGATGCTGTGAGACTGGTAAAGAGAGTAAGGGATTGAGAAAAAGATAAAACAACATAATATGAAGAATAGAAAAACAGTAATTGGGGCAGTACTTGCGCTTACAGTGACATCGGTTTTGGCAACCGGTGCCCAGGCGCAGATTGTCATGACCATGGAACAGGCCCTGCAGTACAGTGCAGAGCATAATCCAGATCTGATTAACTCCCGCATGAGTATGGAACGTTACGAGCAGAACCTGATTGCCCAGAGGGCATCGCTCAAATCAAGGTTCTCACTTAATCTGACTCCTGTCTCATACTCGCAGTCACGTCAGTTTGACAGCCGTTTCTCTGACTGGTACACCAACCGTTCGCTGTCATCGTCCGGTACATTCAGCATATCGCAACCCATCATCTGGACCGATGCAACCTTGTCGCTCAACAACAGTCTGTCATGGCAGAACAACCAGTCGACGATAGGAGGTACCACAAACAGCAACCGTGCATTCAGTAACAGTCTTTACCTGAGTCTGACCCAGCCTCTGTTCACCTACAACAGGACCAAGATGAACATGCGTCAGATTGAGATGAACTATGAGAACGCCCGCATCAGCTATGCCTTGCAGATGCTTAACGTGGAGCGCAACATCACAAGCCAGTTCTACAGCCTGTTCACTGCACAGCAGAACCTTGAGATCAGTGAAAAGGAGCTTGAGAATGCCGAGAAGAACTTTAATATAATAAAGGATAAGGTTGAGGCAGACCTGGTTACAAAAGACGAATTCTATCAGGCCCAGCTTAACCTGTCACAGTCCCGTTCAAGCCTGGAGAACCAGAGGGTGAGCCTGGAAAACTCAAAGGACAACTTCAAGCAGGCCCTGGGCATACCTCTGGATGAGGATATCAGGGTGGTATGTGACATTGAGGCCGATCCGGTACTGGTGGACTTTGACAAGGCTCTGGAAAGCGCCATGTCATCCAGACTGGAACTCCGTCAGCGTGAGATATCACGTGAGCAGCAGGAAATGTCGATGATCCAGGTAAAGGACAATGACAGTTTCAACGGTAACGTATCTCTGTCAGTAGGTATCATGGGCGATGATCCCAAGTTCCCCAACATCTACGACAATCCTACCAACAACCCGCGTGTGTCAGTATCGTTCAGCGTTCCTATCTTTGACTGGGGTGCCCGTAAGGCACGTATCCGCGCCGCCGAGATAGAGCGTCAGATGTTTGAGCTAAGCGCCGAGGAGGAACTCAAGAGTATAGAGATGAATCTGCGCAGCACTTGCCGCAGTCTTGACAATCTGCTCCAGCAGATATCCATTGCAGAGCAGAGCCAGCAGAACGCTCAGATGACCTATGACCTCAACGAGGAGCGTTACCGTAACGGTGAACTGACAGGTATGCAGATGAACCAGTTCCAGACACAGCTTTCCAACAGCAAGATGTCTTATACTCAGGCCATAATCAACTATAAGGTGCAGCTTCTGAACATCAAGATCCTGACCCTTTACGATTTTGAAAAGGATGAGCCTGTGGTTCCCATAACCTATGAAGAGACAAAAGACAAAAAGAAGAAATAATAAAAATGAAACAGCATATGAAAAAAGGAATCAGCGTACTTACACTGGCTGCCCTGACAGTCCTTATGGCAGGGTGCAGACAAGAGAACACAATGAACCGTGCCGAGATACCCACACCGGTATCCGTATCGGACATAACCTACGGTTCTATCAGCAGGGTATTCACAACCAACAGCACTGCTATATCAAGTGCCGAGGCTGAACTGTCAACCGAGATGGCCGGCAAGTACCATCTGCAGAAGAATCCCGCTACAGGCAAGCCTTACAAACTGGGTGACAAGGTTAAGAAAGGTGCCCTGATAGTACGTATCGAGGATAAGTCTTACGAGAACGGCATATCCATCGAAACCAAACGTCTTAATCTGGAGCTTGCCGAGCAGGAGCAGGTCAAGACAAAGTCTCTTTACGACAAGGGTGGTGCCACTCTGACTGAGGTCAAGAACTCGGAGGTCAAGATCATGAACTCACGTCTGGATTATGAGAACGCCGAGATGAATCTGGAGAAGATGAACATCCGCGCTCCGTTTGACGGTGTGCTTGTAAACCTTCCTCACTTCTCGGAGGAGGCAAAGGTCAACAGCGGAACATCGGTGGTAACCATCATGGATTACAGCCAGATGCTGCTTGAGATCAACCTCCCGGAGAGCGCCATCACCGAGGTTAAGGTAGGCCAGAAGGCATACATTACCCATTATACCCTCCCCAAGGACACCATCATGGGTGAGATCACAGAACTCTCTCCGGCCATCAGCGCCGAGACCCGTACATTCAAGGGCAAACTTATGATCAACAATAAGGACCTGCTCATCAGACCGGGTATGTTCGTAAAGGCCGATATCGTTACCGAGAGCCACAGTTCAACTATCATCATTCCCAAGAACATTGTCCGCCCCGAGCGTAACAGACGTATTGTATTCGTAGTTGACCAGGGTATAGCCAGGGCAAAGCAGGTAAGGCTTGGTCTGGAAGAGAAGAACATGGTCGAGGTGCTGGGCGGTCTTGAAAGAGACGATCAGCTGATTGTCCGCGGTTTTGAGACCCTGAGAGACGGTTCAAAGGTGAAGATCCAAAGATAAACAGAGCGTAAAGGCATGAAAAAACTTGTAAGTTGGGCGGTCAGGAATCCGGTCACTGTCACCATGGGAGTGCTGGCTATCCTGCTGCTCGGAAAAATAGCATATGACAGGCTGAGCGTGGAACTGCTTCCAAGCATGAACAGCCCCCGCCTGTTTGTCGAAATCGATGCCGGCGAGCGTCCGCCCGAAGAGATTGAGAAGCAGTTCGTGCGCAGCATGGAGTCCCAGATTGCGCGTCAGAGTGACGTGCGCTCGGTTTCATCGGTCGTAAAGGTGGGTACTGCCCGCATCACGGTGGAGTATGCATGGCGTAAGAATATGGACGAGGCGTTCCTGGATCTGGAAAAGGCCATGAGCAGCTTCAGCCAGGACAGCCGTGTGACCGACCTGCGTATCTCACAGAAGGACCCCACCACCGCACCTATTATGATAATAGGTTTCTCCAACCCGGACATAACCGATATGGCCGAACTGCGTAAGGTGGCTGACTCATATGTGAGCAACGAACTTATGCGTGTTGAGGGTGTGGCCGATGTATCCCTGGCGGGTGACGAGTTCACCAACCTGGTCATCGAGGCCGATCCCTACAAACTCCAGGCTTTCAATGTCACTGTCGACAACATATCGTCACGTATCCAGGAGAGCAACCAGAGGGTATCGGGCGGCAGAATATCGGAACAGGGATTCCAGTATCTGGTAACAGGTTCCAATACCCTGACCGATGAGTCTGCGTTCGGCAATATCATCGTGGGTTACCGCAATACCGAGACCAGTCAGGGTCAGATAGGCGAGTTTGAATCGGCCAGCATGGCACCCATCTACCTTCGTGACGTGGCCGACATTCACTTTGAGAACCGTGAGCCCGAGAATATCGTAAGGGTGAACGGCAAGCGAAGTATCGGCATCTCCGTATTCAAGGAGATGGACTACAATACAGTCAAGGCGGTTGAGGGCGTCAAGACAAGCCTTGCCAAGATACAGAAGTCTCTGCCAGGTTATGAGGTCAAGATCATCAGCGACCAGGCTACCTTCATCAATAACTCTATCGGTGAGGTAAAGAACAGCGCCCTGCTGGGTGTGCTGCTGGCTGTAATAGTATTGTTCGTGTTCCTTCGCAGGGTGGGTACCACTTTGATCGTGGCCGTTTCAATACCGGTTTCCATTATAGCAACCTTCAACCTGATGTTCTTCAGCGGACTGACCATAAACATCCTGACGCTGGGAGGTCTTGCGCTGGGTGCAGGTATGCTGGTGGATAACGCCATCGTGGTTATTGAGAGTATATTCCGAAACCAGGAACGCGGCCTTTCGGTGCGTGACGCCGCTGTGACCGGTACATCCGAGGTGGCCGGCGCGGTATCGGCATCGACCCTTACCACCATCGTGGTGTTCCTGCCTATAGTATATCTGCACGGTGCTACCGGTGAGTTGTTCAAGGATGAGGCATGGACGGTAACGTTCTCGCTGGTTTCTTCACTTCTGGTGGCTATCCTTGTGATACCTACACTTTATGACAAGATATTCGGACGTAAGAAAGCCGTTCCCCTTAAGAATTTCAGTTCAGTGAATATCAAGGGTTACAGCTCATTCCTGAAACGTCTTGTCGGGAAACGCTGGTGGGTTATCTGCGCATCGGTTATACTGGTTGCCGGAACAGTGTTCCTGCTGCCGTATGTGGGTACCGAGTTCATGCCCAAGGCCGATGCAAGTACCATTAACGTCAAGGTTAGGATGGGCGAGGGTACAAGCCTGGAGCGTACATCATCTACAGTTGAGAGTCTTGAGAACCTGGTGTTTGACCTGACCGAGGATCCCGAGTGCGTCATCTACACTCACGTAGGTCCGGGCGCATCGGCCCAGAATATGGATTTTGAGGGTGAGAACACCGCATCCATGAAGATTCAGCTCTCAAAGGCATCGGTTTTAAGTCCCGATGAACTTACTGAGGTACTTTCATCATATGTAGCCGGAGTGGAGGGTATGGAACTCTCATTCACTCAGGATGAGAACTCCCTGAACTCAATGATGGGTACCGAGGATGCTCCGCTGGTTGTAGAGATAAAGGGTGAGGATCTGGATCTGCTGTCGGCACTGACCAGTCAGGTTAAGGCTGCGGTTGATTCCATTGACTGCCTCTATAATGTAGAGAGCTCGCTGGCAGGCGGCGCACCTGAGATCATCATCACCGTTGACCGCGCCATGGCCGGTATGAACAACATCAACGTATCAACCATCATCACCCAGATTCAGCAGCATCTTGCCGGACGTGAAGCCGGACAGATGGACTACAAGGGTGACATGAGAGATATCAGCATCAAGGTGCCCGGAATATCACTGGCCGATCTGAACAATATGGTTATCACATCGGGCCAGAAGGACTTCCGCCTTGTGGAGCTTGCCAGAATTACAGAGAGCACCGCTCCCAAGGAGATCTACCGTCTGAACCAGAACCGTGTGACACGCGTCACTGCCGATATTGACGAGTCTGTATCGCTTGACAAGGCCGCACAGCGTACAAGAGAGGCGGTATCCGGTATCGAGCTGCCTCAGAACTACTCAATCACCGTAACCGGTGAGGAGGAGCGCCGCGCAGAATCCATGAACAGCCTTCTGCTGGCACTGCTGCTCTCAATAGTACTGGTTTATATGGTAATGGCATCGCAGTTCGAGTCACTGCTGCATCCGTTCACCATCCTGCTCACCATTCCTCTGGCTCTGGTGGGTGCAGTACTGATGTTCCTTGCAACAGGCATTACAGTCAATATTATGGGTATCATAGGTATGGTGATGCTGGCCGGTATCGCGGTCAACAACTCCATCATACTTGTAGACCGTATAGGACAGCTTAAGGAGTCCGGTCTGAGCCTTGTCGACGCCATTGCCGAGGCAGGCCAGCAGCGTATCCGTCCTATCCTCATGACAAGCCTTACCACAATCCTGGCACTTGTGCCGATGGCATTGGGACTGGGAGACGGCGCATCGCTGAGTTCACCCATGGCTATTGCCGTGATAGGCGGTCTGGTCACTTCAACTCTCTTGAGTCTCGTGGTGATACCGTGTGTTTATTATGTATTTGAAAGCGCCAAAATAAGAATCACTGGAAAGTAATGAAGTCATTTATTGACAGAAGAGTAACTATATGCATGCTTCTGGTGGCTATGACGCTGCTGGGCTACTTCTCATACAAGCAGTTGCCTGTTGAGTTGCTGCCCAATACTGAACTTCCCCAGCTTTACATTACTGCCAACTCCAGGAGTGACATCAGTCCCTCATACATGGAGCAGCAGGTGGTGATTCCGCTTGAGGGAGCCATCAGCGCCGTGGGTGGTGTCGAGAACATGGAATCGACAGTATCCGGCAGACAGGGCTCCATAAGGGTGGACTTCAAGAGAGGTACCAACCTGAAGATGACCACCGTGAAGCTGCAGGAGAAGATCAGTTCCATCAGGGGCGATTTTCCGTCCGATGTAAACGTCAATGTCCAGCAGGCCAACCTTACAGGCGTAAGCAACCAGTTCATGTCACTTCAGGTGCGCGGATCAGGAGGTGTTGACCGCCTGAGAGCCATCGTGGACAAGGATGTGGTGCCCCGTCTGGAGAGCATTGACGGTATTGCCGGCGTAACGGTGTACGGCGGACGTGTCAAGTCAATCGAGATACGTTCCAACACCGAGGCCATGCAGGCATTGAATATATCCAACTCACAGATAAGTCAGGCATTGAGCCAATATAACCAGGAACGTACATTCCTGGGTTTTATCAGCGAGCCTGACATGAAGTATTACGTGCAGCTTGACGCAAACTATGATGATGTGTCACAGGTTGAGAACCTGGTTGTTGCACCGGGACCGATATATCTTAAGAATGTGGCAACGGTATTCTTCGACTATAAGGAGGAGACTACCATAAGCCGTGTAAACGGTATGGACGCCATATCCGTTTCACTGGTGAACAGCACGGGTGAGAACCTGTTGAACCTGTCCCAGAGAACGCTTAAGCGCATTGACGAGGTTAACCGTGAGATAGCCGGTCAGGATATGCAGCTTGTGGTTCAGTCCAACTCGGCTGACCAGATAAGCAACAACATATCACAGATAGTCAAACTGGGTCTGATGGGAGGACTCCTGGCCATTCTGGTTCTCTGGTTCTTCCTGCGCAACCTGAGTCTGGTGTTCTTTATCGCACTCTCCATCCCGGTGTCGATATTATCGGCCTTCAACGTATTCTATGCTGCTAATATATCCATCAACACACTGACCCTTCTGGGAATGGCGCTGGCCATAGGTATGCTGTTGGACAGCAGTATAGTGGTGTTGGAGAACATCTACCGTCTGGCATCTATGGGTATGCCGCCCAGGCTGGCGGCCCTGCAGGGTGTCAAGGAGGTGCGTAAGGCCCTTATCGCCTCAACGCTTACCACCATTACGGTATTCCTTCCGTTCGTATTCTCTGATGAGCCGATGATCAAGCTCTTGGGTAAGAATATCGGCTTCTCAATCATTTCAACGCTGATTTTCTCGCTTCTGGTGGCTGTCACGTTCATACCTATGGCTACAGCAGCGATGATGGAGCGTGGAGGCGGAGGCAACAGCGTCTTCTTCCAGAAGATGTCCATACATGACCGTCCGCTGCAGATGTATTCGACGGTGCTCAAGACCTGTCTGCGCAAGCCGGGTCCCACTATCGGATCGGCGGTGGCCGTTCTTGTCATTGCCTTCATATTCGCTCTGTCCCGCAATACGGGTCAGAACCGTCAGGTGGACAGTGACCGAATCAGTGTGAACATCACCATGCCTACCGGAAGTACGCTTGACGATACTGACGAGGCAACCGCCACTCTTGAGAAACGTCTGGACAGCCTCAAGTACAAGAAGGATGTCATCAGCCGAATCCAGGAGGAGCAGGCATCCATCACTGTCACCCTTCAGGAGGGTTACAACAAGAAGGGGGGTCCTACCATCAGTCAGTTGGTTGAACAGTTGAGCGATGAACTGACTCTTGAGAACGAGATTGATGTCCGCGTGACACCCGGATATGCCCGCTACAACCAGAATGCATCGGGCCTGAATTCGGTTACACGCTTTATGAGCGTGCTGGGTGTGGGCGACAATACCGAGCGTATAGTTGTCAAGGGTTCCGACACTGAGACCATGCGTATCGTCTCCAACAACCTCAGATACTATCTGGAGCAGTTGGAGTTTGTACGTGATGTCAGGGTTGACAACCCGGGCGGCCGCCGTGAGGTACAGCTTACCTTTGATCCGGTGGCTCTTGCATCGTACAATATCACCAGCCAGGCCATCACATCGGCCCTGAACTCAATGAACCGCTCCACCAGTACCGGTGCCAGCTTTAAGGTAGGTACCGATGAGTATGACATTGTCATCATGGAGGACCTCACTGAGGAAGAGGAGGAGATGAGGGCATGGGAGAAAACCCTGGATGATCTGCGACGCTTAACCGTGACCGATGCAAACGGCGGAACCCATGAGCTCCAGCAGCTGGCCAATATCCGTCTTAGCCGCGGAACGTCAGAGGTAAGGCGTGTAAACCGTGACCGTCGCGTCAATGTGACTTACGCCATCTCTCAGAGCGAGGATCTGCCTAAGGATGTGCTTGACGGTTATCATGACCAGATTGATGACCTGATTGCCAACTACAACCTGCCTTCAGGACTGGCTCTTGAGGTACAGCGCGGTGATGACTCTACCAGTGAGTTCAAGTTCCTGATTCTGGCCTCTATCATACTCATATTCATGATATTGGCATCGGCCTTTGAGTCACTCACAACACCTTTGGTACTGCTGTTCTCAATACCGCTGGCTGCCATCGGCTCACTTTTGGCACTGCTTCTGTCGGGCAACAGCCTGATGAATGCAAATACCCTTACCGGATTCCTGATCCTTCTGGGTATAGTGGTCAACAACGGTATCATACTTATAGACTACTCATCGACACTGCGTCGCAGAGGCTATAACCGTATGAGGTCAATCATGAACAGCGGCTACTCACGACTCAGGCCTATCTGTATCACCACAATCACCACAATTGTTACGCTTATCCCGATGGCAATGGGTGACAATGAGTATGCAGGCGCCATCGGTGCACCGTTCGCTCTGACTGTGATTGGCGGTCTTACATTCTCGGCCGTACTGACGCTTCTGCTCATTCCTACGCTCTACATATCGTTTGAGAACATGAGGGCATGGTATAAGAATCTGGGCCGATACACCCATATCCTGCATGTCATACTCTTTGCAGTGGGCCTGATTCTGATCTTTACCACCACCCGTGGAATATTCCGTATTCTCATTTACATCCTGGTGCTTGCAGTCGCAATACCCGGAGTTACATACTTCATAAAGAGTTCAGTCAGGATTGCCCGCAAGGATATTGTCAAGCCTGATGAGCCCATCGTCATTGAGGTTCGTAACCTGGTTAAGGTGTATGACTGGTACAGCCTGTTCCTGCGTCAGTGGCGCAGCGGACTCAACATACGCCGCCGTCTTGGGCTGGCACGCAGTTTCCGTCACGCTAAGGATTTTGTAAGCCTCTTATGGCAGGTAGTGGTTTTCGGATACACGGGCTATCTGGCAGGATGGTATTTTGAGAAGGAGTTCTGGATACTGCTTACCACCATCATCACGCTGGCCGGCATAAACCATATAATCAAGGCCATTCTTGAATATGTGTCATACAAGTCCAAGAGTGGCGCACGGATTGCGGCATCACTCAGGAAAATCCTCTATTGGGTACTGCCTGCCTGCGCCATGCTGTTCCTTAACACCCGCATAGAGAGCAAAGGATTCATGGTGTTCATTGCAGTGGTCTGGGTGCTGGGCCTGTTTATCCGCAAGACTTCGGACTACCTGTATGACAACAACATCAACGTGGAGCGTCTGGATGGTGAAACTGCCAAGCTGAGGCGTGCATGGTTCCTGTTCGTAAAGAGCATTCCTATCATAGGCAAGCGCAAGAAACCGTTCAAGGCCCTGCGTGGCGTATCGTTCGAGATTCACAGCGGAATGTTCGGTCTGCTGGGTCCCAACGGAGCCGGTAAATCCACGTTCATGCGCATTGTAACCGGTATCCTGCGCCAGAGCTACGGAACGGTGTTCATCAACGGCATGGATACCCTCAAGTACAGGGAGGAGCTGCAGAGCCTTATAGGATTCCTGCCTCAGGAGTTCGGCATGTACGAGTCCATGAGCGCATGGGATTTCCTCAATTATCAGGCCATACTTAAGGGTATTACCGATGAGAAGGTGCGTAATGAGAGACTGGAGTACGTGCTTACATCGGTACACATGTATGAGCAGCGCAACTCTGAGATAGGATCGTTCTCGGGCGGTATGAAGCAGCGTATAGGCATCGCGCTTATACTGCTTAACCTGCCGCGCATACTTGTGGTCGATGAGCCTACCGCAGGCCTTGACCCAAGGGAGCGTATCCGTTTCCGCAACCTGCTGGTAGAGTTGAGCCGTGACCGTATCGTGATATTCTCAACCCATATCATTGAGGATATAGCCAGTTCATGTAACCAGGTTGTGGTGATAGAGAGGGGCTCGCTCAAGTACTTCGGCGAGCCCAACGATATGGTCAAGCTGGCCAA
>JAEEGH010025305.1_pt1 | contig 11910 bp, 9 predicted proteins | sample 9134181 | NCBI WGS metagenome assembly JAEEGH01 (sample SAMN16246544, study PRJNA631951) | gut metagenome | biome: gut microbiome; feature: rumen; material: DP-attached | host: Bos | place: Iran: Karaj | collected 2018-10
TTCCAGGAATTCCAATGCTTATAGCGAGTGGATGCAGAGGGTTATCATTTACATCCTCCTGAATACTCATAAGAATTGAATCTACCATGTACACAAACAACTCTTCAGGCTTCTCTATAAGCAGAGGATTTACTGGAGTTCTGCCAAAATCTTCAAAAATACTTTTGCCGGCAAAAGAAACAACTGATACGTGGTAATAATCAAGCTGAATCTCAATTCCAATAATGCTGCCAAAATCAGGATTTACAGAAAGAAAGACAGGCTTACGTCCACCCTTCTCGGTTGGTTCACCGCGCTCACCTTCACAGATCAGACCAGAATCAACCAGCGTACCGATAATATTTGACACTGTGGAACGATATAACTCAAGCTTTCGTGCAATATCAATTCTGCTGAAATTCTGATTTTTCCAGACTGTTTCAAAAACTCTGGAAAGATTCGAATTACGCTGAAAGGTATTATTCACGTGCATTTATTATTTTACCCCCGTGACAGCTTCCGCCAAAACTGTTTTTTAAGTACACTCAAAAAACTAACTTCCTGCACACTCTTTGTACTTACTCAGAGTATAAACCCATATTGCAGCATTTAGCAAACAAATTTTTCATTTTTTTAGGGAAAATTCCGCATTTTTTGCGATTTTTTTGAGAAAATTTGCAATCAGTTTGTTTTTTCTCTGTACTTACATCAAAAGTTGATTTATAATTATAACCATGAACGATAAGATTACCATTATTCCAAGACCGCTTTCTGTTGAATACGGCGATAAAAAAATCAGCTTCTCAAAGAAATCAGTTTCCATCTGTATCAATGGTGAAACTAAAAACGACATTCACAATCAGCTGAAAACTGCCTTCAGCATTACCGGCATCGATACCGCAGAAAACGGCATCCCGGTATTTATTGACATTAAGATAAAAGACAACAACGAGAACAGCGAAGCCTACTCTCTTAAGGTTTCAGAAGACGGAATAGGAATTAAGGCAGAAGGAATAAACGGAGCCTTTTACGGCTGTATAAGTGCCGGCCAGCTTATCAACGGTTGTGGCGGAGAGCTTCCTCAGGTATCTATTGAAGACAAACCTGTTCACGGCTGGAGAGGCTTCCTGCTCGACACAAGCCGTTCGTTCTACACAACTACCTTTATAAAGAAAATGCTCGATGCCTGTGCACTTCACAAATTAAACGTTCTGCACTGGCACCTTACAGACGATCAGGGCTGGAGATTCGAAGTACCGGAATATCCGCGGCTCACCGAGGTAGGTTCAAAAAGACAGGATAATACTTTGCCGGAGGCCGTGGACGGATTTTACGACGAAGGAAAAGAAATCAACCGCTGGTACACCGACGAAGAAATCAAAGATATTGTACGCTATGCAAAAGAGCGCTGTATAAACATTATCCCTGAGGTTGAATTCCCGGGCCATTCCTCTGCCCTGCTTGCAGCATATCCTGAGTTCGGCTGCACAGGCGGTCCATACCACGTAGAAAACCGCTGGGGTATTTTCCCGGATGTTCTTTGTCTTGGAAACGACAAGGTATTTGACATCTATCAGGCAGCACTGGAAAAAATTACAAAGCTCTTCCCTTCAGACTATATCCATATCGGTGGAGACGAATGTCCTCACGAAAGATGGGACGTATGTCCTAAGTGTCTTGAACGAATGAAAAAAGAAGGTCTGGATTCTACCGCAGAGCTTCAGGCTTGGGGAACTACAAAAATCGCTTCTATGGTAGCCGCTCTTGGAAAAACACCTATCGGTTGGGACGAGGTTCTCGAAAACAACAAGCACAACTCTCTTCCTGCAAATGTAATCGTACAGAGCTGGCGTGGTACAGAAGGCGGAATCAAGGCTGCCTCTATGAATCACAAAGTAATTATGTCGCCATGCGAGCGCTTTTATCTTAATTTCAAGAACAAAGATTCCTTTGAAGAACCAGGCAGACTTGGCGTAACAACAACTAAAAAGCTTTACACCTTCTCTCCTGCCGGTAAAGAGCTTAAGCTCGAAAATCCGGAACAGAAGGATCTGATTCTTGGCGGTGAATGTGCACTGTGGACAGAAAAGCTTCCTCATTCACGCAATGCCGAATATCTTCTGTTCCCACGCTTCTGTGCAGCCGCAGAAACACTCTGGCTTCCGGAACAGGAAAAAGATTTTGAAGATTTTAAAGTAAGAATAGAATATCACAAAAAACTTTTACATCAGCTGGATTACCGCTTTTATGAAGGAGAACTAGAATAGGAGGTATAACGAGATTATGACTATCTGTATTCATAACGGAATCGTTCTTTCTGGACTCACAAGCAATCAGCAGCGTTCTGCAGTTCTTGTAGAAGACTCAAAGATTAAAGACACCTTCAGCGAAGAACGTTTTTTGAAAATGAACTTTGGACCAGAAGTTCGTTTGATTGATGCTAAAGGCAATTACATAATGCCGGGCCTTATCGACACACATATTCACGGTTTTAAGGGACACGGAACAGATACCTGTACTACCGAAGGCATACTTCAGATGTCTAAAGACCTTGCCCAGTATGGAGTTACAGCTTTTAATCCTACAATGTACCCTTCTGATACAGAAGACATGAAGGCAAAACTAAGAGCAATTGTAGCTGCCATGGGACACGAAGAAGGTGCAAAAATCATGGGAGTTCATCTGGAAGGACCTTTTATTTCTCCACATAAACTTGGAGTACAAAGACCAGAAACTGTAAAACTTCCAGACTGCGCTCTTATGGATGAGCTTTGGGAAGCAGCAGAAGGCCATATTGTAAACATGACAGTAGCGCCTGAGCTCAAAGGAATGCGTGAGCTTGCCCTTCACTGTATCGAAAAAGGAATTATTCTGCAGGCAGGCCATACTAATGCTGAATATGAAAACATAGTTGAAGGCATTCAGGTTGGTATTCTTCACTCTACACATTTCTTTAATGCCATGAGCCAGCTTCATCACAGAAACCCGGGAGCCGTAGGTGCAATCCTTATTCATCCGGAAATGTCCTGCGAAATAATTGCAGACGGTGTTCATGTACACCCGGATCTGTTCAAGCTGCTTGGCCGCGATAAAAACCGTGCGCAGATTGTTCTTGTTACTGACGCTCTTACACCAACAGAACAGAAAGGTGAACATCTTTTTGCAAATGGTGAAGAGGTTGTATTTAAGGATGGCTGTTTCCATCGTAAGGCAGATGACGTAATTGCAGGTTCATCTCTTACAATGAAAAAGGCCATTAAGAATATCGTACAGTTCGGCTACCCTCTTACAGACGCAATCAAATTCGCTTGTGTAAATCCTGCCCGCATAATGAAATACACACACAAAGGAATTCTCTCTCCAACCTACGACAGCGATATTCTGGTAATGGATAAACTGTTCAGCATTAAGCTGGTTATGATTGAAGGCAAAATTGTCAAAAATAAACTGGAGGACAACAATGAGACTGATAATAAAAAATAATTACAACGAATGCGCTAAGTGGACTGCAGATTATATTGCAGGAAAAATTAAAGCTGCCGCACCAACAAAAGAAAAACCTTTTGTTCTCGGTCTGCCAACAGGAAGTACTCCTCTTGGTGTTTATGCACGTTTAATTGAGCTCTACCAGAAAAAGCTGATTTCTTTCGAGAATGTAATCACCTTCAACATGGACGAATATTCAGGTCTCGATGAAACAAATCCACAGAGCTATCATTACTTTATGTGGCACAACTTCTTCAGCAAAATTGATATCAAAAAAGAGAACGTTCACATTCTTGATGGCACAGCTCCAGATCCTGCTGCAGAATGTCTTCACTATGAACAGATGATTAAAGAAGCAGGCGGCATCGATCTCTTCCTTGGCGGCTGTGGCGGCGACGGACACATTGCCTTTAATGAACCTGGCTCTTCCCTCACCTCACGCACAAGAATCAAAACCCTTACAGAAGATACAATTACTGCCAATGCACGCTTCTTCGACGGCGACACAACTAAGGTTCCAAAGACAGCTTTGACTGTAGGAATCGGTACCATTACAGATGCAAAGGAAGTTCTTATTATGATGACAGGTCTTTCTAAAGCTGATGCCCTTCAGCATGCCGTAGAAGAATCTGTTTCGCAGATGTGGCCGGTTACAATTCTTCAGATGCACAAGAGCGCAATCCTGATTGCAGATGACGCATGTACCGACAAGCTTCGCGTAGGCACTGTAAAATACTTCAGCGGAATTGAATCAAAAATTGAAGATTCATACGAAAGACTTTTTGCGGATAAATAAAATGGATTTTTTAGAAAGACATAATTTTTCACTTTCAATAGCAAACCAGCTTCACACAAAAATACTTTCCGACATGGAAAGGAGTTTGACTTCCGGAGGCGCAGAAGAAGCAATGATAAAAGCCGGAAGCGCTGCAGTCCGTACAATAAATACAGGTGAAAGCGTGATTGTAATAGATGCAGGCGGAACAAATTTCCGTTCATCTCTTATTACAAAAACAGAAAGTGGAATTGAAATATCTGACTTTGAAAAAACAATTATGCCGGCCATTGACTGCGAATTAAACAAGCACGAATTCTACAAAGCCATAGCAGACAACATTGCCCGTCTTAAAGACCGTGCAGACAAAATTTCTTTCTGTTTCAGTTACGCCATGGCAATAACAGAAGACGGCGACGGAAAAATCATACGCTTTTAAAAAGAAGTTAAAGCACCTCAGGCAATAGGAACATACCTGGGAAAAGAACTTTTGGCTGAACTAAATATGCAGGGCTGGAAGAAAATCAAAAAGATTAATGTATTAAATGACACAACTGCCCTTTTACTTTCAAGCTTTGTTGATTCTTCACACACTTCACCATGGTCTTCCCGACTGGCCTTTATTCTCGGCACAGGCATGAACAGTGCTTACATTCACAATAAAAGAATAATCGTTACTGAATGTGGAATGTTTTCTGATCTGTCTCAAAGCGACTTTGATCTTGCAGTCTGCAAGAAAACAACCCTGCCTCAACAGTCCCTCCTGGAAAAAATGTCTTCCGGCGCTTATCTTGGAGACCTTGCTTATGAAATGCTGAAAACAGCCTGTATTGAAAATGAGTTTTCAACTCATTTTTGCAAGACATTCTCAAACTTCAAGTATATTGCAACGGCTGATTTTGACGGACTATTTTCTGCAGACAGACAAACAAGACTTACAAGCTTATACGAATCCGGAACAGAAGCTGACCAGCAGCTGCTAAAGCAAATGATAACTGCAATAATTACCCGTTCCGCTTACCTCAGTGCAGAAGCAATTTATGCAGCACTCCTTTCTGCAGATAAAGAAAAAGAAGATGCGCCTGTTTGCATAACCTGCAACGGCTCAACCTTCTGGAAGACACCTCTGTTAAAAGAAAAAGTCGAAAGCAGATTAAAAGAACTGCTTTCGACTGATTTCGAAATTATTCAAATTGACGACGACATAACTAAAGGAAGTTTTGCCGCCGCTTTCATTTCATAACTATACGATTAAACGCGTTCTACAGGGAATGATTTAGCATCCTTACCCATATAAGCTACGATCTTAGAACCGTCTTTAAGTTCGCTTACAGGAATGTATGCTGCATCAATACGTTTGCCGTCTACTTCGATGTATTCAATACCCTTGCATACATGCTGAGGGTTCTTTACTTCAATGTGGAGGTTCATCTTTCTCCAGCGGCGTTCTACAGTGTAGCCGTCCCAGTCGTGCTTGATACATGGATCAATCAAAAGACCGTCATACTGTGGTTTAATACCAAGCATGTACTGTGTAATTGCGTAGTAAGACCAGGTACCTGCACCAGACAACCAGCTTACACGTGTGTTTCCAGGGCGCTTGCTGAATGTAGAATAAGTTGTCTGACCTACTACATAAGGTTCGCTCTGGCGGATTTCTGCCTTGTCATTATAAGCGGCAGGAATAGCAGCCTTGCAGTATTCATAAGCACGGTCGCCGTTTCCAAGCATAGTTTCTGCAATTACACCCCAACCCTGAGTATGGTTGAAGATACCTGCATTTTCCTTAATACCAGGAAGGAATACTACAGAAGACATAATGTCTGAACGAGTCATCTTGAATGGAGGCGCACAAAGCATAAGACCATAAGGTGTTGCAAGTTTTTCCTTTACAGATTCCATACAGATCTTAGCCTGCTCTGCAGTTGCTGCAGAAGACATAACAGCCCAAACCTGAGTATTAAAGTAAATCTGTCCTTCTTCAATAGACTGAGTTCCGTAAACAGTTCCATCCTCGCCTACAGCCCAGATGAACCACTTACCGTCCCAGCACTTCTTCTGAATATTTGCATCAAGTGTGTCGCGCTGTGCGATTGCCCATGCAGCTTCATCCTTCTTACCAAGGCGCTCTGAAATATCAGCGTAAGTTGTAAGACCAAGGCGGAGCTGGAAGGCTACGAAGAGAGATTCTCCGTGGTAACCAAGCTTAAGACAGTCGTTCCAGTCTGCGAGAAGTCCGCAAGGAAGTCCGTCTGCACCCATTCTTTCAAGGTTGAATTCAAGGGCACGCTTAAGGTGTCCGTATACAGTAGCTTCTCCGCCATCAGCATAAGGAACTACTTTATTATAGAAATCAAAGTTTCCAGATTCTGCAACATAACAAGGAACAGCATTGAAGAACCATTCACAGTCATCTGAACGGAACTCTTCCGGCTTTGGAGCCTTTTCGTGACCAGCGTTAAAGTCCTTAGAAATTACAGGAACAGCACCACCGTTCTGGCACTGACCAGAAATCATGCGTACAAGGCGCTCTTCTGCTTCTTCTGTGATTGCAGCAGAAACACCAAGAATATCCTGAACAGAGTCGCGGTAACCAAGCCCATCGCGTTCTCCGTTATAAACCAGGCTGGCAGCTCGTGACCACGCAAAGGTAATCAAACAGTTATAAAGTCCCCATACATTTACAGTATGGTTAATATCTTCATCAGGAGTAATAGCCTTGTAAGAACCAAGTTTTGCATGCCAGTTAGCAACGAGCTTATCAAATTCTTCATCAGCACGTTTGAATGTACCAAACTCATTTACAATCTTCTGTCCAACAGCAAGAGCATCATCAATACCAAGCATAAGCATGATTTCTTTAGTCTCGCCAGGATTAAGTTCGAGGTCTCCCTGAACAGTACCACAAGAGTTATCACCAAAAGCTTCAGAGTTTGTACATTCCCCGTCCATTACAGCCTTAGGATGCTCGTAGCTTCCGTATGTACCGATAAATGCTTCGCGGCTTGTATCAAAACCAGTCATAGGAGTACCAACAAGGGCAACCCAAGTACTCATATATGCTCCACCAACATCATATTCTGGATGCTGGATGTAAAGGTTATCCTGAATAGAATAACGGAGAAGGTTATCCCCTACTTTCTGTCCCTTTACAATAAAGAGAGAATACTGAAGGTTTACCTGATCCTGAGTTGTATTCCACTGGTTTGTAAATTCACAATATGAGAATACGCGGATTTTGCGTTTTTTATCTGATGTATTTGTTACCTTAAGGCGCCAGTATTCAAAATTCTGTCCGAGTGGAACATAATATTTTGTCTCACTCTTAATTCCCTTGTATTCAGAAGTGATTGTTGTATAAGCAGTACCATGACGGCATTCACTCTTGTACTGATCAAGAGGTTTTCCTACCGGCTGCCATGAAGCAGACCAGAAGTCTCCATCTTCCTGATCACGAAGGTAGAAATAACGGCCCGGCTGATCCATTGGAATTGAATTGAATCGAAGACGCAAAAAACGTCCCTGAGCACCAGACTTATAAAAGCCATAGCCTCCGGCATTATTAGTAATTACAGCACCATATACTGTAGAACCAAGATAGTTACTCCAGCTAGTTGGAGTATCAGGGCGGGTAATTACATATTCCGCCTTATCATCATCAAAATAACCGTATTTCATTTTACCTTCCTTTTACGAAAACGTTTTCTTTAGCATTTCTAGTTTACCCCAGAATTTGTCAAAAGTCCATAAAGGATTTACACTATGTAAAAAAAAAGCTGCGGCACATTTTGTACCGCAGCTTTCTTGAATTTCTTCTAAAAAACTAACCTTTTACAGAACCCATTGCAACACCTGCTACAATGTACTTAGACAGGAAGAGGTAAACTACAATAAGTGGTAAAGCAGTAAGAGTAAGTCCAAGGTATACGCTACCATATTCTGTACGGTAAATATCACCACGAAGGAGAGATACCATGATAGGCAATGTATACTTATCCTGCTTTGTAAGAAGAACGAGTGGCTTAAACAAGTCGTTCCAGCTTGTTACAAAGCTGAAGATTGCCTGTGTTGCAATAGCAGGCTTCATAATTGGAAGTACAATTACATTGAAAGTAAAGAATTCCTTAGCACCGTCAATACGAGCAGATTCTACCAGGGAAGGAGAAACTGAAGGCTTCATATACTGGCGCATAAAGAATACCAGTGACGGAGAAGCGATTGCCGGAAGAATAAGCATAAGGAAGCGGTTTGTCATGTGAATCTTATAAACCATCTGATAGAAACCAATAATTGTAATTGTTGCTGGAATCATCATGATAGCCATAATAAAACTGAAGAATGCATTCTTAAGCTTCCAGTCATACATAACAAGTGCATAAGCTGTAAGTGTTGAGAAGTACAAAGTAACTCCAGTAATACCACAAGAAACGATCAATGAGTTCAAGAAACCTTTTGCAGGGTTAAAGCTCTTTGATGTAAGAACCTTAAAGTTGTTCAAAAGATATTTTGAAGGAATGAAAGAAACCGCATGCTGCTGAATCTCGTATGTAGAACGAGTTGAGTTTACGAACATAATTATGAAAGGCATAATACTCAAAATAGAAAGTATTACACAAACAATCATAATAAGGATTTTATAAATCTGAACGTTAGATTTGCTACTCATTTTTAACTCCTTTTGCTGCAAGTTTCATAGCCTGTTTGCGAGCTTTCATCTCCTGCTTCTTGAGTTTCTTTACTCTAACTTCTTCCTTATCTCTCATTGAGAAGAAGAGTGCACCAGAACATGCTACGATGATAAGGAACATGATCATAGAAAGTGCAGAAGCTCTGTTATACATATAACCACCCTTGAAGGCCATAGTATAAATAAGAACGCTTGTAGTCAAAGTAGCGTTATCAGGACCAGAATCACGAACAAAGAGGTTTGGAATATCGAACATATTCAAACCACCAATAAGTGATGTTACGAGAGTGAACAAAAGAATTGTCTGGATACTTGGAATAGTAATCTTCCAGAATACCTGCCATCCGTTTGCACCGTCGATATCAGCGGCCTCAAAAATTTCAGGGTTAATACCAAGAACACCAGAAATAATAATAATCATTGTGTATCCATACCACATCCAGGTCTGGATAAAAATAACTATATTACGTGCAATTGATTTACTTACAAGGAAATTAATTGGCTTTTCAATCACTTTAAAACGCTGCAACAAATCATTTACCGGGCCCATTGGATAACCAAAAAGGGCAGCAAACAAAATAGCAACTGTTGAAGCTGTTATGATATTTGGCATGTAGAATAAAACTTTAAATGCAGGTGTGCCAGGAATCTTAATTCTAGTATTTGTAAAACAAGCAGCAAAGAATAATGCCAAAATAATTTGCGGAATAAAGTTACAAACCCAGATTCTGAAGGTATTCTTAAATGCTGTTATAAATGTCGGATTTGTAAGAATTAATTTATAATTTGCAAAAATATCGTCTTTCAAAAAATGAAAATCCGTTTTACCAATTCCTTTCAAATCAGTAAAACCAATAATGATTGTATATAATGTAGGATATAACTGAAAAATCAGCCATGCAACTACAAAAGGAATACAAAAAATATAGCCATATTTAGAATAGCTAATTTTCCTTTTTTTGCTCATAGTAGGAACCTCTTTACTACGGGATTCTTTTTGAATAGATTTTTTTCCCGTTTTTTTTAAAAACTTTTTGTTCAAAAAAATGAGGTGCCCAAAAAGTCCAATACAGATACTTTATGGACAGCCTCATTAATTATTTAGAAAAACCTAAATATTAGTTAATTCCAAGGTTATCAGCTACCATCTGTTTAAAGTCTTTAATTGCATCTGCACGAGACTTGTTTCCTGCTGCATACTGTCTAACCTGGTCACGCCAGTACTGGTTGATTGTTTCATCGTACTGTGTAAGGTTCTTACCATTTGCATACTGGTTTGCTGGAACAAAGTAATCGAACATGTTCTGTCCGCCGAGGAAGTCCAATGTACCATTAGATTTAGCCATTACAACACCAGAAGATACTGTATCTTTTGTTCCGCCTTCGCCATTAAGTGTACCATTTGCCCACTTGTAAAGAAGACCATCATTAGATGTATCAAGAGTGATGAATTCGATAAGCTTTCTAACAGCTTCTTTCTTTGATTCTGGCATGTTCTTGTTTGCGATTACCCATGTACCACCCCAGAAGAATCCGATAGGTGAGTTACAAACTGCCCAGTCACCATATGTACCTTCTCCAACTTTAGTTCCACCGCAGTTAGGAGCCATTACGTAGTTAATGAGCCAAGCTGGTCCGAAGAAACCAAGAACTTCTTTTTCACCAACACCTTTGAAGTCTGCAAACCATGCATCCTGCCAGTCCTGTGTTCCGTTTGACCAGCCATTGTCTGTAAGTGTCTTTGAATAGTCAAGAAGAGCTTCACGTTTCGGATCGATGTAAAGTTTTCCATTTACGATCCAACCCTTGTCTGAAGAGTTTTCTACAGCGTGCCAGATGTCTCCGTCACCAGAAACGATAGCAATACCTTTTTCTGCACATTTTGCAGCTGCTTTCCAGTACTGATTCCAAGATCCTGAACCACCACCAATTTCTTTCTGAACTGTAGCTGGATCATCTGTTCCAAATACCTTCTTAGCAACTGAACGACGATAAATATATGCACCACCAGTTGACTGGTAAGCAAGTCCGTCTACTTCGCCTTTTGTGTTAGATCCGATATCAACTGTGTAACCAGCGATATCTGCATCTTTGATTGCTTTATTAATATCAATGCCTAAATCTTTGTAAGGCATAGCATAATCCTGCATGTCACCTTTTGTATATTTCAATACGAAAGCTGATTCAGCACAGTACATATCTGGAGCATCTTTTCCACCACCCTGAAGGGCCTGGTCAAGAGCTGGCTGATAAGCACCATCTGTTGTAGCAATGATTGTTGTGTTTACCTTGTACTTAAAGTCAGGATGTGTAGCAATATACTTTTCTACCATGCCAGGAACTTCATCTGTGAAAGACCACAAGTTAATTGTAAGGTCTTCTGCTTTTGTTGATTCTTTCTTTGTACAGCCAGTTAATGCTACCATTAATACAGCTGAAGCAAAAATTAAAACTTTTAATGCTTTTTTCATCGAAAAACTCCTTAAATTTTGAAAATAATCTTTTTCTGTGATTTCTCACATTAAAAATATTTTAAATCAGTTACTAAAAATTACCCCTAGGGGATTTCCCCTATATTGCATTGTTAAACGTTTTACTTTATAGCAGATTTGGTACATTTGTATTGTGTTTTTAAAGTTTTCTTAATTTTCAGATTTTTTTTACCTAATTTTCTAAATTATTAGTTAATTTGTTAAAAAAAAGGAACTGTTCATATTTGAACAGTTCCTTTTCATCTAATTTATTTGATTATTTCAAATAATTAGTCAATTCCGAGGTTATCAGCTACCATCTGTTTGAAGTCTTTGATAGCTGCTTCGCGAGTCTTGTTTCCTGCTGCATACTGTCTAACCTGATCACGCCAGTACTGGTTGATTGTTTCATCGTACTGTGTAAGGTTCTTACCTGTTGCATACTGGTTAGCAGGAACGAAGTAATCGAACATGTTCTGTCCGCCAAGGAAGTCCAATGTGCCGTTAGATTT
>JAEEGH010025307.1_pt1 | contig 11909 bp, 13 predicted proteins | sample 9134181 | NCBI WGS metagenome assembly JAEEGH01 (sample SAMN16246544, study PRJNA631951) | gut metagenome | biome: gut microbiome; feature: rumen; material: DP-attached | host: Bos | place: Iran: Karaj | collected 2018-10
CGCAAGAACCTGGTGCGGCCCGTGCCAGCTGGATATCCGGGTAGGTCGCTTGAGGCGGTCGGTAACGATTCGTCCAGAGAGATGGTCATCGCTCCGATGGTAACATTTGGAGTACAGAACCCGGCTTATAACTACCCGTTTATGAAGGCTTCCATTTAACATGGAAGCCTTCTCCTTATAAATTATCTCGAAGTCCTTCTTTCTATGACTTCGTCGTATTCACCTTCTTTCCACATTCGCTCATAATTCTCACAATCGCTTTCGTAATCACTAATCGCCGAATTAAGCGATCCCAAATTCACGTTCCGGAAACTAATAACAAAATATGAAACGCCGTTTTCGCAATAGGTTTCGATAAAGTTTCTCTTATGAGCTTGTTGTTTTATCGCATCTTCGAATTCCAAACACATGGCAGTTTTTTCATAAGGCGTTATATAATATTGGGCATCCTCGTAATACTGCGTCCCGTTGCCGTTCTCGTCAAACGTAAAATTTTCCACAAAGCCTTTGTATTTCGGGATATTCAACCGGATTTGTTTCCAGTACGAGCCGTCTTCTTTTCTACCATCCGTAACGACGCAATAGAAACCTTCATCCCCGTTCGGCGGGAAACTCCCCTTTGATATACTCGATGATTTCGTGCCAGAATCATTACTGTCGCCACTTGATGCGGAATCATCACAAGCGGTAACAGCAAACATTGTAAGCATTCCAAGTGCAAGCAAAAGCTTTTTCATTTTTTCTCCTTTCTTAGGGTTCTCTTATAAACTTACAAATTTTCCTCAAATTCAGCCAACAATTTGCGGCCTTCGTCCCACGCACCGAGATTAGAGAGTGCGTTAATGTGACCGCAACAGCCTACATCAACGAATATCGAGCCCCAAGATTCCGCAAACAGGCGTGCCCGTTCAAAAGTTACATACTCATCATTCCGACTAGCCACAACGCAAGTCGGGATTGGCAATTTTTCAAGAGGCATCGGAGCAAAATCATCGACAATGTCAATCGCATCGATATCTGCAGGCGCAACCAAAAAAGCGCCCTTGACGTTGGCAGGCAGACGTTTTTCAGAAGCCGCTTTCAGCAGCCAAAGAACAGTCGTCGCAACACCTAGACTATGAGAAACGAGAATCGTATCAGACTTGAGTGTGGTCACAGTCTTGTCGAGCGTATCGACCCACTCCGCTTTATGCGGATGCTCCCAACAACGTTGTTCAACCCGACTAGCATCAGGAAAACTTTGTTCCCAATATGTCTGCCAGTGTTCAGGACCAGAATTGCTATAACCAGGAACAATTAAATAATGCATTGGAGAACCCTTGAAAATTATAAACTAACAAATTTTTTCATGCCCGCAAAAGTGACTGCAAGACTTACGACAACAGACACGGTGAGTGTTACGAGCGGCACAAACAAACTCTGTAAAAAAACTTCGTGACCCAGCTGAACCAGCAACAAAAGCGGAACGATAAAGAACAACGTCATGTGGGTCGCTGCACGAACTGTTTTAACGCGAAGCGAAATCATCAACGAAAAGGCGGTCGTCAAAAGCACCGCCGAAAGAGCTCCCAGCAGCGAAGCCAGCGCAGCGACCGCCGTAATCTCGGAATGCGAAAACCAATAGCCCAACTGCGCCAAAAGCGCAAACGTCACAGGGAACGGGATAATCGCAAGGAGCTTGCCCCAAAAGAGCTTCGCTGGTGCAATCGGAGAAAGCTGCAAAAGTTCAAGCGAATTGCGCTCGCGCTCGCCCGCAAAAGAATCACCCGCCAAAGGGGCGCCCATCGGAGCCATCAAGCAACCGAGCAGAAGCATCATGTAACTTTCCATGCCCTGCATAATCTCGCCACCATAACGCGAAACAGCAATCGCCTGGCTCGCCGCAAGGATTACCGGCGGGATGATGAACGGAACCCAGAATTTCGGATCCCGGAAAATCAGGCGAAGTTCGTGTTTAAAAACGTGGAGCATGGGGTTAGTTACGGACCGCTATCAGGTTGATTATGCCAAAAATAGATATTACAAACCTTATTTTTGCAGAATCGAATCTCATACCCCTGCCAATCGTGCCAATCATTGGGGTCATCGGGCGCAGTTGGGCCCAACCGTTTCCATTTTTCCCAAATCCAGACAGAATCGCTTTCTTGCTTAAAGGCAAGACCCTTCTTTAAGACCTCATCTTTCGTCATCCCCAACCGAAAGCCATTGCTAAAAGAGAAGCGAACAAGACATGGTTTAATTCCACGTGTATTGCCCTTAAAAACACGCACGCCGTCCACATACTTCCAGCCGCCCATAGGTCCGGAACCATACTCAACAATCTCATTATTCTGTTGGCACTGGATATACTCGACCCCACCGCGCGTCAAATTGCAGTCTTTGCAAGGCACAGAGACCAACATCAAAGACTTGGCATCGACGCGACTCTCGTCAATATCACGCGCCCACAGCACGGACGAGGCGACAAGTAAAAGCATCAAAAAAGCGCGAATCATAATACTGCCCAAAGAATGTCTTGACTATAAAATACATTTATTCGCTGCAAAAACGGGCTATGACGCGCATCAACCGGAGCCACCGCCGTAGCCAACAATAATCCGTTTTTCGCTTGCAGAATCGTTTAAAATAGCATATATTCATAACAAGATATTCCCAAGAGAACAAAATGAACAACGACATCATCATTACAATCATCATAGCGAGTTCCCTCATCATCCTTGGTTGCATATCCTTTTTTCTCAAGAAGATTTTCTCTCCCTGGCTCCAGTGCAAATTTTCCAACGCCAAAATAAGCATTTTCCAGCTTATCGGGATGCGGCTCCGTAGAGTTCCGCTGGAAACAATCGTCGAAGCGTACATCTACAGTTGCAAGGCTGGTATCCCTATTGACATAAAAACACTTGAAGCCCATTGCCTTGCCGGAGGCAATGTACTAAATGTTGTCCATGCACTCATCTATGCAAAAGACTCACTCATCAAGCTTGACTTCAAACAAGCCGCAACCATGGACCTTGCCGGTGGAAACGTGCTCGAAATTATAAAGGGATATCAGGACAAGAAACTCCGCGAACTTCTCGAAGATTTAAAAACATAGAGCTTTGGTTAGTCGATAGTCATTAGTTATTAGTCATTGGAATTGGTTCCAGTTTTCTGCGCCAAATCGCTTGCGAATCCGCATAAATAATTTGCACTTGAGGTACTAAGACCGCAGACGTAACACAAATTTTACATTCCAAGTCATTGACAATCACACCCTAAACGCCGATATTTTCCACATCAATCAATGGAGGCGAAATAATAGCGAAAGAACTAATATATCAAACTCAGTTGCTGCTCGATGCTCAGCAGAGGAAGCTCTCTGAAATCTTATAGGTGCTCTTTATAAGCCGAGAAAAAACTGAAAAAAAACAAAGGATAAGATATGATAACAATACAAGATAATGACAATCCTACAAAAGCGGACAATTTTATTATTCAAAATTTTAAATCATTTTTAGAAAGGAAAAAAGAACAAAGTTCTTTTTTTAATGAAAACGTTGAAATCATTCCCACGGACAATATTTGGCTAACAAAAGCCATTGAAACAAGCGCTGCAAATGATAAGGAATCAGCAGATGCAAATAATGTAATTCCCATATTAGTCAACCTTACATTTATAAAAAAATTCTACTTGTTAGTACATCGAGTTTATGCATTCTACTTAAATAATTTGCAAAAAGAACATGTAGTAGATTTTTATGATGACGCTGGACAGAAAATAATACACAATGAACTTGAAGAAATAAAAAAAATTCTTTCGTCCGAAGACTTTGATAGAAAAATCGAAGCAAGAATTGGTTACGAGCACGCAAATGAAGTAAATAACATTTTCAACTATTGTTTTCTTTTTGCGATTTTTCATGAAATTGCACACAAAGACCATCCGCAAATTTCAACACTTAAAGATGAAATAGAATGTGATGAAGCCGCACAACACGAAATTAACAATATTATTAGAAATACTTTTAATCCCGATGAAAAAAGAAACGCTGAATCGGGAGCAGCACTTGCCGTTGTCATTATCTGCTTATTATCCCTAGACTTCAATAGTAAATTGGATACAGCTATCCAAGAGGAAGATGGCATTCATCCAAGAACAACAAAAAGGGTAAAAAATTTTATAAACAAAAATGATAAGGATGGCTACATAATACGAGAAGGCGTATTTGTTCTTCCGTGGTTTTGCATCGTATTCCTCTTTAATGTTGATATAAAGAAAGTTGTGAAAGTGCAAAAGAATTATGATAGCTGCATTACCGAAATTTTAGATACTCTTGATTTTAACCAGTTGAAAATGATTTTCAAACACTGACTTTACCGCCCTGCTTCTCGCGGGGCTCTTTATAAGCCAAGGAAAAGCAAGAGCCATTGACTCATAGGGAGATTTCTTCAACGACAGCACAGGTCTGAGCGACCACTACGAAAACGAGGCCATCTCCGTCCGTTGCATCCATGACTAAATAATATAAACATTTTAACACACTTTATTCGCAACAAATCGATTAAGATTCCCGCCTTTTCCCCAAAGAGGATGACTCTACTGTGGCAACAAGTTGCCAAGTATCGTATAGTGGAAGCGACCGGATTGTCCTAAAGCAATATTGATTCTTGAGTCTTTCTGGAATTAAAGTATCTAGAAGTGCGATTTTGGTCATTTTGTGCTACTATTTTTGAATTTCTGCCGTTTTTGTAGCATAAAAACTCTTTTGTCTGCAAAAAATTTGAGCAAAAAACCTTTTCTCGTGCTACTAAATTCGCATTTTTGCAATTTCTGTAGAACACACACAGCCCGCAAATTTGAAATTGCAGCCATGTTAAATTAGTTTATTTAAATTTCATGCTACTAAATTGAGATTTTTTCGCATTTAGTAGCACGTTTTCGTTTTTTTTCACATTAACAAGCGCAAAAAAAGCAAAAAAAATATAGATTGTTAAGATGAACGAACCATTGGGAGAGTCAAATGCGCTGGAATAATTACCTGTTCTCTAAAAAGTGTGCCGTCCTAATGGCTGGTACCTTCTTGGCGTTTTTCACAGCTTGCAGCAACGCAGTCGATTCGGACGAAATCGAAGAATCGTCGTCTTCGATTTGCAAGGATTGCACAGATAAAAAATCTTCATCCAGCAGCAAAAAACTATCCAAGTCTTCCTCTTCTAAAAAGGCTTCGTCTTCTTCTAATAAAGTTTCATCATCTTCTAAAAGCTCATCTTCATCCAAAGCATTGTCGAGTTCTTCGGACAAATCCAGTTCGAGCCGTATGGGGCTGCCACCTTGCAGAACCGCCGATGGTTCGAAAGATGATTGCGAATATGGAGAGTTTACCGACGTGCGCGACGGTCAAGTATACAAGACCGTGAAAATCGGCACACAGACCTGGATGGCGGAAAACTTGAGGTACAATACGGGAGCCGACTGCGCTATATTCGATGATTACAAATGTTGCAATGAAAAAGGACTTGAATATTGTAAGGAAAAATTCTATTCGTCCATAGCTTCGCTAACAGCTTGCCCACCCGGTTGGCATTTGCCGTCTCAAGCCGAATTCGACACCCTGATCAATGCTGTCGGAGGCCCGTCAGAAGCGGCAAATTCCCTTAAGTCAACATCAGGTTGGTTTCCTGACTGGAACGGATTAAAGTGGAACGGTTCGGACGGCTATGGTTTTAACGCAGAACCTGTTGGCGTAGATGAATATTGTGAAGCGGATTGTACAGTGGATTTCGGTCCCGGTTCAGAAACATGTTTCAAGGTAAATACATCGGGATGCCTAACGCTAAGCAACTCAAACAATGAGATACGCAATTATTCTTTTATCTGGGGAGGTTCAGTCCGTTGCCTTTTGGGCGATACAGGCCCGTTCTTTTCGCGTATTCCTCCATGCCGGACCGACAGTAGCGACAATTGCGAATATGGAACGCTTACGGATACTCGCGACAACCAAACGTATAAGACTGTGAAAATTGGCGAACAAATCTGGATGGCACAAAACCTCAACTATGAAACAGACAGCAGTTTCTGCAACAGCAACAAGGAGAGCAACTGTACAAAGTTTGGAAGGCTCTACCTATGGAATGAAGCCGTCGAAAAGGACATCTGCCCCGAAGGGTGGCATGTGCCATCACAAACAGAGTTCGACACCCTTGTTTCTGCTGTCGGAGGAAAAAATCTTGCCGGTTTGTATCTCAAGGCCACAACAGATTGGGACTCTTTTGATTTGAACGAAGGAATTGGCAAAGATTCCTATGGTTTTGCGGCGCTCCCGGCAGGCAGCAGGCACAATAATGGATTCTTCTCCCCGGGGAACGAGTACACCTATTTCTGGAGTTCTTCGAAAAGCGATTACAAAACCAAAAAAGACACAACCGCGTACGCATATGCATTAAACATGGACAACCGAACAGATGCTGCGGAACTTACCTCTTCTCGCATAGATTATGCAAATTCGGTTCGTTGCCTTAAGGATTAGATTATTTCTACTTTCAGAACCAGTGTAAATGAGTATATTAAAGACACAGACTTATAGCGGCTATTTATGAACCCAGAGAAAACATGATTGCAATTTTATGTGTGATAAACTTTCTTTGGGGACTGGCGTTTTTCCCAATATTCAACACCCTTAAAAAATGGGTTGAAAGCACCAAATCTCTACCGTTTGGGGCTGTTATCAATTTTTTAAGCGATTTGCTTATGAGGTTGATAATGGTTTGCGGATTATGGCTCCCATTGTTATTAATAATCTTTTTTAAGAATTTAGATCATGGAAACAACTGGTTATGGAGCTCGCTATCTTTTTTTGGAGGCATGCTAGCTTATGCAATCCTAAAACGCAACGCCATCAAGTCGTATGTCCAAGACGTCCACCAACGAGAAAGTACGCACGACATTCCTAGCGAGCAAGCCATAGAAATTATCGAGAAAGACTGGCGCTGCAGAAAATGCGGAACGCCCCAAAAATATCCTTACGAAAGAAATTCACCAATGTACGGCAGCCCGTTATTTATCTGCCCCAAATGCGGAATGGAACAATTCGATTACGGGCGTTTGGAACCCGCTCTGAATCGAAGTTTTGGTAATTGGAATGTAAGGCGAACTTCCATAAAAGTAAATGTTATTTCATTTGTTGTTTCGGCGTCTTTGCTGATACTGATTTTAAATATTCCTTATTCATCTCGCGAATTTTTCTGTTTCCTGCTTTTCTTTTCCACGACGGTTTTTGTATCAAGCGTGATAGTAACGATTGAGAGCCTATTAAAGAAAAAGCCTGACTTTATCAAAAAGTCTGAAGCTCGTTTGCAGGACAAGGATTATGTAGCTCTGTTACGCAAACACGGATACGAAGTTCCTCATAAATTCTAAATGATTATGAGAACATCGAGCAGATTCTTGTTTGCTATTTCACATAAATAAAAGTATATTAAAGAAGTAACTTCATATCGGAAAAACTTGTGAAAGTTCAGTACATCAACAAAGTCGTTTTTATCGCAATCGCCATTATCATATCCATCATCAGCATGGGTCTTTTGCAGGTATTCATCCAATGGGTCAGGGCATTGCATTCCAACGTAAATGTGAGTTATTTTAAGCTTGTCGGCATGCGACTACGTAAAGTTCCAATACAGACAATCATTGACGCTCACGTTCTTAGCCGCAGTGAAGGTCACCCTGTCGAATTAGACCTTCTTGAAGCGCATTACCTCGCCGGAGGCAACGTTCTCCACACTGTTCAGACAGTCATCGATGCAAACAAGGCAAACGTCAAGCTCGACTTCAAGGAAGCCGCAGCACTAGACCTTGCCGGAGACCAAATGCTTGAAGTAGCAAAGAACATCGCAAAAAGACAAGTCCTTGAACAGCATCATTAAATCAACGAGAGATTATCAATGAAATTTTTGGCAGTATTTATTTTAAGTTTCTCGCTGTTGGCAACAAGCTCTTTTGCGGTGTCACTTACTCCACCGCTTGTTCTAAAAATGCAAGAAGATCGAAGCATGGCGGCCTCGGACTTCACTACTGAAGAAACTCCAGAGCACGATTGGGGCCCAATAAAGTTCTTAGTTGGCGTATATTCCTGGTGTTTTCTCATTTTTGGAATTTCGTGGGCAGGGGTTGGATTAAGCAAAATTCACGATGAAGACTTTAATGCTGGAGCGATGATTGGTGGAGGCCTAGGCATGGCGGCTTTGGGAGGACTCGGCATGTGGTGGACGTTTTAAAAAAGGAGATCCCCGGTCAAGCCGGGGATGACAACGAAAGAAAAGGCGCCCTTGGCTTATCATTCTAAAAAACAGTAATGGCGGCTCGATGGCCGCCTTTTTTAATTACTGTCTCGTGAGAGTCTTGTATCGAATCGGCTTCGGGTTGTCGGCGTCTTCGCCGAGGCGTTTACGACGGTCGGCTTCGTATTCGCTCCAGTTGCCTTCGAACCACACCACCTTGGAATCACCTTCGTAAGCGAGGATGTGCGTGGCGATGCGGTCCAGGAACCAGCGGTCATGGGAGATAATCACGGCGCAGCCTGCGAACTTGAGGATAGCTTGTTCCAATGCCTGCAACGTTTCGATGTCCAAGTCGTTCGTCGGTTCGTCGAGGAACAAGAGGTTGCCCGGCTTCTGCAAGTTCTTTGCCATGAGCACGCGGTTGCGTTCACCACCGGAGAGCTGCGAGAGCTTTTTCTGCTGAGCTGCACCCGTGAAGTTGAAGAGACCGCAGTAAGCGCGTCCGTTCATCTTGCGGTCGCCCACCAAGATTTCATCATTGCCACCCGTGATAGATTCCCAAACCGTCTTGGAATCGTCAAGGCTTTCACGGCCCTGTTCCATGCTGATGATTTCGACAGTCTCGCCAATCTTGAGCGTACCGCCATCGGGCTTTTCCTGTCCCATAATCATCTTGAACAAAGTTGTCTTACCAGCACCGTTCGGACCGATAATGCCCACAATCCCCGAGCGCGGCAAGCTAAAGTTCAAATCGTCGAAAAGCACCTTGTCGCCAAAGGCCTTCTGCAAATGTTCCGCCTGAATGACGACATCGCCCAAGCGCTTGCCGTTTGCAATGTGGATCTGCGCGACCTTAATTTGTTCCTTAGAATCTTCGGCCAAGAGTTCTTCGTAAGCCTTAAGACGGGCCTTGCTCTTGGCCTGGCGTGCCTTCGGGCTCTGCTTGACCCATTCCTGTTCGCGAGCAAGGCGCTTCTGACGGTCGGATTCGCCCTTCTCTTCGTTCTTCATACGTTCAAGCTTCTGGTCAAGCCACTGGGCGTAATTGCCTTCCCAAGGAATGCCGCGACCGCGGTCAATTTCCAGAATCCAATTCGTTACGTTGTCGAGGAAGTAACGGTCGTGCGTCACAAGAATCACGGAGCCCTTGTATTCGCGGAGGTGGCGTTCAAGCCATGCAACCGTTTCGGCATCCAGGTGGTTCGTCGGTTCGTCAAGGAGCAACAAATCCGGTTCTTCAAGGAGCAAGCGACAGAGAGCCACGCGGCGCTTTTCACCACCGGAGAGGTTTGTCACCGGCCAATCGCCCGGCGGGCAGCGGAGAGCATCCATTGCAATTTCGATATTGCGGTCGAGGCTCCACAAGTCCTGAGCGTCGATGATATCCTGAAGTTTTGCCTGTTCGTCGAGGAGCTTGTTCATCTCGTCGTCTTCCATCGGTTCAGCAAACTTCATGGAAATCTCGTTGAAACGGTCAAGCACAGCCTGCTTCTTGGCGACAGCCTGCATCACGTTTTCCTTGACGGTCAAGTTCGGGTCCAGCTGCGGTTCCTGCGGCAGGTAGCCTGCGGTGCGGCCCGGTTCAATCCATGCTTCGCCCTGGAATTCCTTGTCAATCCCCGCCATGATGCGGAGGAGTGTCGACTTACCGGCACCGTTCTGGCCGATAATACCAATCTTTGCGCCATAGTAGAAGCTCAAAGAAATGTCCTTCAGCACCTCTTTGTTAGGCGGATAGGACTTGGTCATTTTGTACATGTAGAAAACGAATTTTTCTGCTTTGTTTTGTTCGGCCATATTTTAGTGATTAATGGTTAGTGATTAGAGGTTAGCGGCTATGCCGCAGTTTAATTATGCATTCCTAATATAGAAATATCTGTTCAGAGCCAACATTACAAGCTGCATTACCACAGCGAATAGCGCCATAATAGCGATGTAATCCAAAGTAAATAGCAGATATCCGTGCTCCAGATCCAAAGAAAAGAACGGCTGCTGAAGCGTCATGTATTTCCACAAGCCTCGTTCGATAAAGGCATAAATTCCATAAACGCCAAGAACCGAAACCACGCCCATCGCAACCTTTCCGCGAACAAACAGCGACAAATGAAGCCCAATGTGGAGCGAAACAAAAATCAAATACCAATGGCTCGCAAGCATGTGCGCCGTGCGGGCAAAGCTCGTACAGCTTTCAATACCGATCCACGCGAATACGTGATTTGAAAGTATTACCCCACTAATCATCAAGAAAAGCACACATAAAATAACACTGCCATTAATGACTGTCCGCACAATCCGCAGTGCATTGTACTTTCCTTTGAGCAGCCCCTTGATCCACGCACGATTCACAACAAGATGCGTTACCCAGAGCACGAATAAAATCACACCTAGAGTTTCATGAACCAAGTCGCTATCAAAAGACTCGTCGAAAGCCTCATAAAAAAAGTTACACCCACCCATTAAAACCAGGGTGAGTGCAGCCATCGCAATATCTAAAGCACACCGAGATATTTTAACCACTTATCCACATCCTTCTGAGCTTTTTTACGATTATTCTGAGCAATATGCCCATAGATAGAAAGACCTTTCGTCACAACAGCTCCCGTTGCAGCCTTTTTCAGTTTTGCTATGGCCGAAAGACCACTCCCCTCATGCGTCACGAACGGATGAACCAACTTTCCTTTCAGATTATACTTTTCAAGGAAAGTATACATCAGCATAGGCATATCGTTCAACCACACTGGATAACCAATATAAATTTCATCAAACTCCTCGGGATTCACTTCCACAGGCTTAATCGCCGGGCGTGCATTTTCTGCGCGATCCTTTTTCGCAGCACTGAGGCATTCATCATAGGTCCTGGGGTATTCCGTTTCTGGCATCACGCGCAAAAGCGTAGCGCCCGTCTTTTCCGCAATCATCTCGGCAATGATTTCGGTATTACCTTTGATAATTGTACCGACACTGACGTTTTCGCCAATATGGGAAAAATAGGCGACGAGGATTTTCTTTTCGGCCGCCATGGATACACCAATGAGAAACATCAATAGAATTAAAACTATTTTACGCATGCCCCACTCCTGTTCTCTATTTCTTACCACTCTCTAAAATAATATAAAAAACACATGAGAAACTACACGCAATTAGAACAATATGGGATACGTTTGAGCTAAAGCACACAAAACAGCATCAATCCACTAAATTTCCGCCAAAAACTGTTTAATTTTAGCCTTGACGAAATTCAAGTCCGGGTTCGTAATTACCGGAATGAGCGCATTAATTTCTTCGACGGACTTATCCCACCATTTCCACTTGAGCAAAAGCGCCGTCAATTCCTCGTCAAAGCGATTGCGAATAAACTGTGCCGGGTTCCCCACCACAACCGTGTAAGGCTCCACGTCACACCCCACGACCGCATTCGCGCCGATAATCGCGCCATCACCAATATGCACGCCAGGCAAGATTGTCGCATTCTGTCCGATCCACACGTCGTTCCCGATAACGGTATCGCCCTTGAACGGTAAATCGCTTTTTGCAGGCGGCTTCATGTTCCAGCCTTCGAGCATGGAGAACGGGAAAGTCGAAACGGCATTCATCTGGTGGTTCGCGCCGTTCATCACGAACTCCACGCCTGCAGCAATCTGGCAGAACTTCCC
>JAEEGH010025311.1_pt1 | contig 11908 bp, 9 predicted proteins | sample 9134181 | NCBI WGS metagenome assembly JAEEGH01 (sample SAMN16246544, study PRJNA631951) | gut metagenome | biome: gut microbiome; feature: rumen; material: DP-attached | host: Bos | place: Iran: Karaj | collected 2018-10
ACACTCCGGTACCCTATATTTTCTCACATTTAAAAAGAAAATGCTATTACTTTATGCTAAACTAGTGGTGTATGAGCGCAAAAGATATATCCGTGACAATAAATGAATATGGAAAAACGAAAACTCTTTTTGCACGTTCCGGAAGACTTCTAAAGGATCTTTTAAAGAAAGAGGGAATTGATGTCTCTTTTCCCTGCGGAGGACAGGGAAGTTGCGGAGGGTGCCGCATAAGGTTTGCCAAAGGTGCTCCAGAAGCCACATCTCTTGACAGGGCGTTTATTGGAGAAAGAGACATTGAGCAGGGATACAGGCTTCTTTGCAGGGCTGTTGTTACCGGTGACTGCGAGATAAATCTGGCTTCCATCAATGAAGAGGATATGGCCATACTGGAGTCAGGCCTTAAAATCGACAGATCCTTTGATGGGAAAAGAGCTATAGAGAGCCGTTTTGCTATCGCAGTAGACCTTGGAACCACCACCATAGCAGCTGCACTTGTCGAGAAAAACGGCGATGAGTTTAACGTAGTAAAGACTGGAAGCTGTGTCAACCACCAGAGAAAGTACGGCGCCGACGTTGTTTCAAGAATCTCGGCAGCTGAGGATGTAAAGGCCCTTAAGGATATGTCAGCGCTAGCTGTATCAGATATACATGCCCTGGTAAAAGAGCTTTTGGAGTGGGATGACAAGATCACGATTCCAAGGGAAAACGTTACGTTCATAACGATTGCCGGCAATACCACCATGGAAAATCTCTTTGCAGGAAGGGATGTATCCTGGCTTGGCAGGTATCCCTATACTCCGCCGCGCTTTGGCCTTGGCTATGAGAGGATGGAGGCCGATCCTTTCTTTATAGTGATGCCTGGGATTTCGGCCTTTGTGGGGGCTGATATTGTTTCCGGGATTTATTATTTGAGGAGTGCTGGCTACCGCACAAATAATGCTCTGTTTATCGATCTTGGAACCAATGGAGAGATGGTATATGCTGACGGCGAAAAGATGAAGGTTACATCAACTGCTGCAGGTCCTGTCTTTGAGGCGGGGGGCATATCCTGCGGAGTTCCATCCATTCCCGGGGCAATATGTCATGTGAAACTTGTCCAAGATGGGGATGATTTTTGTTGTAGTTATGAAACCATAGGCGATAAGGAGCCGATTGGCCTATGCGGGACAGGCGTTCTCGAGCTTGTGTCAGAGGCTGTAAGGGTAGGACTTGTTGATGCTACAGGTCTTTTGAATGACAGGTATTTTGATGAAGGATTTCCGGTAACTGATGATGGTAATGTAAGACTCACACAGCAGGATGTAAGGAATGTGCAGCTGGGAAAAGCAGCAATATACACCGGCGCAGTTGCCCTCCTTGAGGGAAAAATTCCTGACGTGGTATACCTTGCTGGAGGTTTTGGCAGCCACCTGGATCCGGAGTGTATAAGAAATTTGCGGATGTTTCCAGGGGAGTTTGATGGTAAGATAGTACCGGTGGGCAACACTTCTCTGATGGGTGCAATCTCTTTTTCCAAAAGAGCTCTTAAGGCAGAGGCGGAACTGGAAGCGGCAAAAGATGAGCTGGAACTTCTTGCTAAAAAGGCAAAAGTCGTGGAACTTGCCACCAGAGATGAGTTTGACAAAGAGTACATTGAAGCTATGAGCTTTTGACAATGATATGAATGATTAAGTATAGGAGGACAGGATATGCTTGACGAAAGATGGGTATTTTACAAGGATCAGAAGGCTGAGGATCAGGGAAATGGTGTGGTTAGAAGAGTTCTTGCCTACAATAAGGACCTTATGTGTGTTGAAAACACCTTTGAAAAAGGAGCTGTGGGAGCTCTCCACCATCACCCTCACACTCAGATAACTTATATTATCAGCGGCAAATTTGAGTTCGAGATCGATGGGGTTAAAAAGATAGTCGAAGCCGGGGATACAATGCTTAAGATGAATGGCGTGGAACATGGCTGCGTATGCCTTGAGGCGGGAAAACTCCTTGATATCTTTAACCCCATGAGAGAGGATTTTGTATGATATGTGATACCTGTGCCAATTATGTGTACGATGAGGACTGGGAGTGCTACACCTGTATGGTCAACATGGACGAGGATGACTACGGCAGGATGATGGCGTCCGGGGCAAGAGAATGTCCATATTATCAGGATGATGACGAATACAAGGTGGTAAGACACCAGATGTAAAGGATGGAATTATGAAGGGACCTGTTATTACAAAAGAGTGTGTTGAAACAATCGTGGACAAGAAATTTCTGAGGGTATTTGACCTTCAGTACGCTGAGGGCAGGCATTATTTTGATGCCACAAGAAGGCCTTTTGAGAAGCTGGTGGCGCCCATGAGCGAGGAAGAGTTCAAAGATATGCTTCCCGATGCAGTGAGCTGCGTGGTAATTGTTGAATTGCCAGGGCAGGAGCCAAAGCTTCTTTTGTCCTATGAGTTCAGATACCCCACCGGAAGATTCCTTCTGGGGGTTCCGGCAGGACTTATTGATCCTGAGGATGAGGAAAAAGAAAGCCCCCTGATCGAGACTGCAAAGAGGGAGATCCACGAGGAAACAGGAATAATTGTTGACGAGAAAAGGGATGACATATACGTCATAAACAAGCTCCTTTTCAGTACTCCCGGAATGACAGATGAGAGCAATGGCCTTGTGTGCGTTATCCTAAGGCCGGACAATCTTAATCAGCTGAGTCAGCTTGGAGCAGAGGGGCAGGAATGCTTTGACGGCTTTGAGCTTGTGGATATGAACAAGGCAAAAGAGCTGCTTAAAGCAGGCCGTGACGACAGAGGGCATTTTTACTCTGTGTATACCTGGGCTGCTCTGATGTATTTTGCCACTGAAATGTGGAAATAAAGGGCATTTCTTTATATAATTATAGGTACCATGAGGAGGAATTTATTATGAAAAAGAGATTTTTGATGTGGGCAGTGACAGCTGTTATGTCTTTTGCCATGCTGACAGGATGTGGAAAGACTCAGGAAGTACCCGCTCCACAAGAGCCTGTCTCTGAGGCATCTGTTGAGGAGGCTTCAGTCCAGGAAGAGGTTCCTGCTGAGGCATCAAGTGAGGAGGTATCTACTGAAGAAGAAATACAGGATGCAAGGCCTACATCCCTTGATGATGCGCTTGGGATCGCGGTAATTGAGAATAATAAGGATAACTATTTGGCCGGTGAAATGATCGGCGAAGGCCACATCCTTATGGATAAGGATGGAGATGAACAGGGCAAGCAAAGATGCTACGTCCTTGCTATGTATGGCTGGTATGAGTTTGAGGATGGCAACTTCGTAAAGTGTTCCGGAAGCGGCGCCATTCCATGTGTCATCACTCTTGAGCGCAATGTTGCCGGAGAATACAATGTCGTTTCATATGAAGAAGCTGAGGACGGATCAGGATTTGTTCCTTCTATCAAGAAGCTGTTTCCTGAGAAACTCTGGAGCAGATGCATCACCATCGATGATGATGACAGAAACGAGCTGGAGAAGCAGGAGAGGTCTTACGCTGAGGAATATCTAAGCGTTATTGGCAGAGAGGACGCGGAGATCGGAGACTACTCAGACTTTGATCACCAGATATTAACAGACCTTGGAGTTGATGAAGAAGTAGCCAACAAGATGCTTGATGTAAGATCCGCCGAAGGATTTGAAAAAAATTGTCCATTTTGGATTGGAAACCGTGAAGTTTTTCAGGGATCTGACCGATATATCTATAAGATGGAGTATGACAAAAAGGCTAAGGAGATAATCTTCTCCAAAGTGATGTATGCAACAGATGAAGTGCTGGAGTCATCTGTTTATGATTCTGTAACAGGAGATAAGAAGGAATAAGCGTTTTTAAGGCAAGGATGCCGGCGAGATTCAAACTCGAAAAAGGAGGGAACCATGAGCAATATTTCTGAGATCACTGCCAATAACAGTAGCGCTCTTTATGAAGCTTCCAAGACCCAGGAGGCCGGGAAGACGGGCAATTATGGCAAGACCATTGGAAAGCCCAAGCTAAGTGAAGAGGGTGCCAAGTACTACGAGGAACTTAAAAAGAAATACTCAGGCATGGACTTCGTCCTTGTAAGTAAGGACATGAAGGACTATGCCAAAGCCAATGCCAGCTCCTTTGGCAATGCCAACAGGATGGTGGTTCTTATCGATGAAGAGAAGATCGAGAAAATGGCAACTGACGAAAACTTCAGGGCTAAGTACGAGGGCCTTATAGAAAGGACCCAGTCACAGATGCCACAGCTTCAGTCCATTATGAAGAACAACTCTTCTGTAAAGACCATCGGCATGCAGGTTGGCGACAATGGAACTGCATCATTCTTTGCGGTAATGAATAAGTCATCAAAAGAGATGACAGAAAAGCTCCAGGAAAAGAGAGCTGCAAAGAAGAAAGCCGAGAAGGCAGCAGAGGCCAAGGCTGAAAAGAAGGAGCAAGCCGAAAAGTTAAAAGAAAAGGCGCTGGAAAAAGCCCAGGGAACTGAAGAATATGATGAGGACGAGGAGGATTATGTTATCCTCCAGGCCGATTCGATTGAGGAACTCATGAGGAAGATTGATGACTACAGCTTCAGTATGCGCGCTGATTCCGTCAGGACGCCTTATGAGATGAGTGTGGGACAGAGTATAGACTTTAAGGGATAACAACAACCGGTTGGGGGATGTATGTACAAGCTTGCAATATGTGATGATGAGAAAAGCTCTGCTGCTGAGGCGGCAGAGCTTTTGGAAAGATACAAGGCGGCCAAAAGCGGTCTTGAGTTTGCCGTAGACATTTTTTATTCATCCATTGATCTTTTGGAGGCAATGGAAAAGAAGGTCTACGACATTTTTTTACTTGATATTTATATTGACAGGATCAATGGCATTGAGCTTGCTGAGACGATCACCAGGAAAAATGAGAATGCCAGGATCATCTTTATGACATCTTCCAACGCTTTTTATAAGGATGCATTCAGGGTTCATGCAGCGCATTATCTGGAAAAGCCGATTTTGGAGGATGAGTTCTTTGAGGCCATGGACCGGGTGTGCTCTGAAGGAGAAGAGGGACATTATCTCATATTCAGGGACAGCGGAGAGGTCCATAAGGTTCTTATCGATGATATCCTCTACATTGAATCTGAAGATCATTACAAGAGGATTGTTCTGGGGGATGACAGTTTCCTTGTCCGCAGCACAATGCAGATGTTAAAAGAGAATCTTGACTATCCCCATTTTTACCAGATGGGTGCAAAGAGCCTCATTAACCTTAAGAGAGTGCTTAAGATCACCAGGGAGTATGTCCTTATGGAGAATGGTAAAGAGTTTACAGTGCCAAGAGGAACCTACAGGACCCTCAGTGAACAGGTACTTAAGTATACCTTCTAAAGCAATCTTAAATCGAATATTAATACAAAGGCTTTTTGTCGGGAAGTAGTCAAAATTTGACCTGCTTCCCGGCTTTTTTATGAAAAAATGACCATAGTTCATAAACGTGAATCAGCTCGTGGGGAACATATAAAATTAGTATAACCAAATCATGAAAATAAAAACAAACATTATCAAATAAGCGTAAATTCTGTGCCACACTTATTTAAAACTTCTTACGTAATTGTTAGAATGGTACTGTAACTGTAACCATGGTATTAGGGGGCTTTGGCGAAAAATGGCAGAGAATTTAAATGCAAGAAATGACAGTTCGGTAAATGGTTCGGGTAGTGGAGTAAAGATCAAGTGGTACAGGAAAAAATCGGTCAGGATCGTGGCAGGTATACTTGCATTTTTGCTTGTTGTGACAACAATTGGGTACGCTGCACTCAGAGCAAAGGCTAATTCTCTTTACAATGAGTTCTTAGCGTCAGATGAACTGCTAAGGGAAAAGAGCCTTGAAAATTCATCGGATATTGCTATTGAAGATAAGTATGAGTATCTGACTGAATATACTGAGCTTGTAAATGCTATTGAAAAAAATGATTACAAGTCTGCTATTGATAAAGCTAATAAGCTGATGGCGGAAGAAGAGGATGAGGAAATAAAAGCCGGATTCCAGGAGCTTTTGTGTGAGCTGTATTACAACACAGGCCAGTACCAGGAGTCTGTGGATGCAGCGAATAAGCGCCTTGCATTGCCTGGACAGCCTGAGGCTGTTATGTATTTCGTTTTAGGGCTTAGTAACATCCAGCTTCAGAACTACAACGATGCTATAGACAACCTGACTAAAGCTAAAGAGCTAAATTATGAGGATGTCGACTCCATTAATCTTCAGCTGGCTTTAGCTGCATATTCCACTAAGGATTATGAGAAGGCGGCAGCTTATGCAGAGGATTACCTTGGAGGCAGTGCCCAGGACGATGCCAATTTATGCAGGTATATAGCAGCTCTTTCTAAAATGAATCTCACCGATTATGAGGGAAGCATCAAATATCTTGATGAGATTATTGCAAGTGAAGAAGACAGTGAGCTCTATTATTACAGGGGCATCGACAATATGGCCCTGGAGAACTATGAAGCCGCTGTAGAGGATTTTAAGCACTGCGAGGAAATGGGTAAAAAAGATACAGATGTCTATTATGATCTGGGAATATGCCAGATATCCATTGGTGAAGTTGATGCAGGAGTAGAGAACCTTAAACTGGTTATCCAGAAGAACGATAGACAGGAGCTGACAACAGCTGCATCAAACATATTAACAGCAATTACTCAGGGTGATTGATTATGAAGAACAGGGTGGTAAAGATAATCCTATCATTTGTTCTTATATGCAGCTTTATCTGTGGTTGCTCAGGGGCTGCACCGGAGCCGGAAGAAATTGTTGTAACAGACGACATTGCCCGGGAAACCGAAGCTGATGAGCAAGATGAGATAAGGCAAGAGACTAAGGAAGATGAGGACAATGATGCTTACACTAATGAGGCATTTTGGTTCTGCGACGACGATGCTATCGTTAATCAGAAGGCGCAAAAGGTCTTTGAAGATATAAGCAGAATAAACGGCGGTAAAGAGATTATTGTTACGGATGATAAGGGGTACATTAAATTTCTTATCGGATCAGTAATTGAAAAGCAATGCATCACTGAGCAGGACTTCAACGAAGCATTGGAAGCAGTACTCCCAGCCCTTAGCCCCAGAAGTGACCTTCAGTTTAAACTGGTTGAATGGCTGATGGACGATAAGGGTAATAGATTTGTCAATTTTAAAGAAGTCTTTGGCGAGGATATTAATGATATCAATACAGTAAAACTGTTTTTTGACCCGGAAGGGAAAATGTATGGATTGTCTTCTACCATTCTTCCTTTTTCTAACACCTCCGGAGAAGAAATAGACGATAAAAAGGCGGTTGATATCGTAATCGATCACATGTCGAAAGATGATCCGGGCGTAACCTACACCGTGGTTCCCGATGGAGTTAAGCGTAAATTTACCCATCAGACGAATCCATACTCCGGAGTCGAATATTTAAAAGAGGTCTATGTTGTAACGACAAATAATCCTCATCAGGGTGAGAAAACTTCTGAGGCGCCGTATCTTGACCACAGGGTTGGTCTGCAGGGGGCATATATGGATAGTACTCCTGCATATGTAAATAGTGAGGTTGATAATAATAGAGATTATGGAATTCTGGATAAATGGTTTTCCAGGGCCAGTATAACAAGTTACAAAACAAGTGTCATTCTTGGAGACGGGATACAGCGAGATATTGAAGTGCCGGTAGTCTATGATGACGGGATGTATTATTTGGAAGACCCCAAAAGAAAGATGCTCTGTGCAGAGTACTATGATTTTAGGTACAAAGATACTATTAGGGTTATAAGTTCCAAGACTAATGATGATTGGGAAATAGATGATGTGGTTGCATATTACAACTATATCAAGTGTTATGATTTCTATGACGACGATGGCTGGACGGGGCCGGACGGAGTTGGCGGACAGACTGTTCTGCTTATGGATTACGTAGATGAAAATAAGCAGCCCATAGACAACCTGTGTTATTTGGGGAGGCTCGAGAATGCCCATCTGTTTGTGGCAACTTCTGAAGGTGATGGTTACAGTATGTCCATGGATGTGGCAGGTCATGAATATTCCCATGCAGTTACAAGTTATGCTGTAAGTGGAATTATGTACAAAAATGAAACGGGTGTTATCAATGAGGGCATCTGCGACATTATGGGGGAACTGATAGAGCTTAAAGACTGTGAAGAAAAGGGTATTGAGCTGCAATTAGGAGACATATTTGCTATGGGGCAGAGTACGGGGGTGGCAATCAGAGACTTATATATGCCAACGCTTGGGGAACAGGCTTCAGAAGTTGGTGGTTTATACTTTGTACCGTCTGTTTCTATACCGGATGATATCAATGACCACGGCGGTGTACATATAAATAGTGGTATCGTTAGTAGTATTTGTGGGGAGATGTATTTTGATAAGCAGATTCCGATCGCTGTTTTGCAGGATATCTGGGAAGTGGCCTTCTGCCTTATGACTCCCGCAAGTGGATATGAAGAACTGGCTAAGATACTTCCACTGGCCTGTGAGATGAGTGGGTATCCGGAGCTGATAGACGATGTAAATGACATGGTATTGACAAAGCGACTTGGAAGTCAAGATCCTTTTGAAGCCTTTCCGGCTGGATTCGTACAGGTTAAGTTCACACTCCCTCCATGGATTGACTGGACCAGAACCAGAATGGTAATGAGAGATCTGTACAATTATACTTTTGTGGGATGGCCGCAGAAGGGATCTAATACCATCTACATGGTAGTTGATGAGGGCAGCTATCAGATTCAGCTTACGGAATTTGATATACATGAGAACGCCATTGGATCCTGGATATACACATTAGATGGCTGGAGTAGCAATAAAGATGCTAAGGCGTCATATGTTATTGTGTCTGCAGACAATCAGGGGGTTATTCTTGAGCCTATGAAGCTCAATTGAATGAACATGTTAATTTTTTTCTTATGAGGGTGTGCCTATGAAAAAGACAGTTAAACTTATGCTGATAGCGGGAATGGTGCTGATGCTTTCCTGCTGCTTTGGAGTAAGGGCCTATGCTGAGGAGGGTAAAGAGGCTGCTGATGCGGTAGCTGCAGAGACACCTCCTGCAACTGAACAGTGGACGGATCCTGAGCCAAAAGAAGAAGAAAAGGAACCAGAACCGAAGCCGGAGCCGGTTGAAGAGGTCAAGGAAGAGACCGCGGAAAACGTCGTGGTTAACGCGATCCAGACTCAGGTTGAAGAGGCTATTAAAAACATGGCCTCATCGGAAGATTCGGCGTATGTACGAATTGACGAGGGTAACTACGAGGGCGACATCAATATTCAGGCTCCGACAACTGAAGGCTCTGGCTCTATTACTTCGAGTCAGACGCTTTATCTGCTTGCGCCCGGTTCGTATGAAGAAAAAGATGGGAAAGTTAATACTGAGAGTATAGGAGCTACAGCTGATGGAAATACCACCATGAATGGAAATGTCAACATTGATGGCATTAACGTTATTCTGGCAGGTGTTTATTTCTCATTGGGAAATTCTATTGGAGTTAAGAATTCTGAGACCTCGATATATGGAACAACTCAGGATGATAACATAACTGTTGACATCCAAAAAGACGGGAAGGCTCAGGTAAAGACCGGAGAAGGTGCAGACACGATATGGGTGGAAACGGAAAACGTCGTCTTACCTTCATCTGCCGACGCCAACACGAATAGTGGAAATAAGGAGGTCACCATTGATGGCGGTGAAGGAGCTGACATTATCAACATTGATATGTCGGTAGGTGGTGATGAGCATAATGATACCAGTGGCCAGGCTACGCAACCTGCGGAGATTATCGTAAACGGTGATGAAGAAGACAGGGTTAATCTGTCTGGTGATCTGGATGAAAGCACAATCGATACAACCATGCACGGCAAGGATGATCAGGTTAATGCCACTAAAACTTATGTCCAGAAGACTGATAACGAGAAAAATGAGTATACAGTAAATCTGGTCGGCAACAAAGTAGCAGGCAATAACTCAAAGCTTCGTACTGTTGTAAAGACTAAAGGAGTTACTACTTTTACTGATGAACTTGCAAATAAAATAGAAGTGGAGGTAACCCAGAACAATCTCGATACCAAAGTTACAGAGAATTGTTTCACAAACTACCACTATAAACCTGCAGACGGAGAGACAGTGTCCTTAACAGTTGCAAAAGCTACTGCTGATATGGCTGCCAAGGCAATGTTTAATCCGCTTGTTGTCGGCGAAGCAAAAAAATCAGTCAAGATCGGTAATATTACAACCAATGGCATGAATCTCATGATGATTGGTGATTCGATTACCATTGATGGCAATATAGATGCTGGAAACGGCACTGTAATGGCAAGAGCCGCGGATGATGATCTGAATATCAATCTGTCCGGTCTTGTACCCAAGTCCATACAGCAATATCTTCCGGATTCTGTGACCGTACCACTTAATACGAAGTATTCGATCTTTAGTGTTAAGTCTGCGGCAAGCATTACTCTTAATGAAGGAAAGACCATCAGAGCTAAGAACGTTGATCTTCAGTCTACCAGTTTGCAGAGTAAACCCCTTGTGCCTGCAGATCAGTTTGAGTGTCTTGAGGGCTTTGATTTCGTCGTGGTTAAAGTTGGCGATGCTATGGTGAATCTAAGCGGTACTATTAGTGCTACCAATGCACTGATCAGCAACGCTTATTCATCAATAAATGCAACGGCCAACAATACAAAGGCGGCAGATTGGTACATTCCGCTTGCTACGGCTGTGCTCCTTGGAGAAGCAGGTGTGCTTGTAAATAAGGCAGCGCAGCTTGCTGCAAATGCGATCAAGCTCCTGTCAGACAGTGTGGTGAAGCTCAAAGTATCGTCAACTGTTGGAACAGTTCCGCTTTCAATGGCAGTGGCTGCTATTACCAATGATTCCAACGTTACTATTGAAGGCAATGCGGAGGTAAAACCGGCCAAGTCATTTAGCGCTGTGTCCGGAGGTAAGCTGATTGCCACCACAAAGTCTCAGGCAAGAGATAAAGAAACCAAGGATGAGGCTAAGAATAAGGATGCAAATGACAGCAAGAGCGAGAGTACAGATACATCTGCAACTAAGGAAAAGAGTGCAAACCTCTACGGCGGTTTCATAGCTGTATCCGTTGCTATCCAGAACGTGGCCACAAAGGTCCTTGAGCATGCAAGTATAACAGGAGAAGGTGCATGTAAGAATATAGCACTTCGCTCCGATGCCTTTGAAAGTGTTGTTACGACAGCAGTTTCATCTGTTCCAAGCACAACACCTAAAAAAGATGGAAAAACTAAGGATGCTGACAATGGAAAGGTTGCCTCTAATAAGGAAACAAAGTCAGACAAAGCAGGCGATGACTCCAAGAATACATCCGTTGAAAATACCAAGAAAAATGCATCAAATCTTTTAGAAGCATCAAAGAAGCCTGACCAAAGCGCTCAGGCTGGAAAGAAGCTTGACGAGAAAGATACGAAAAAAATAGACAAGCTGAAAGAAAAAGTAGACGGTTCGGAAAAGGGCGGAGACGGCGACGAAAAGACCAAGGATGAAGAGGAAGAATCCCTTGGTCTCGATAAGCTCTTTGACGAGGGAACAAGCAGTGCAGATGTAAAGAAGGACGATAAGTCGTCCACTACAGATAAAAAGAGCCAAACTCAGCTTACCGGTGCATTTGCAGTGAATGTTTTGACAAATAGAGTAATGACGCTGATCAACACTACCGAAGAAGTGATCGCTGAAGGTGGAGCTGTTGGTGTTATTTCTAATGGAATGACATATTCCAAGGCGGTTGCCAATGCTACGCAGGTAACTGGTGATGACAGCACGCCCGGCGAAGGAGATGACAAGAGAAACGCTCTAGGTACAGCTGTTGCAGTCAATGTCACCAAGGCATACACTACCGCTGAGATAAGAAGTG
>JAEEGH010025314.1_pt1 | contig 11907 bp, 9 predicted proteins | sample 9134181 | NCBI WGS metagenome assembly JAEEGH01 (sample SAMN16246544, study PRJNA631951) | gut metagenome | biome: gut microbiome; feature: rumen; material: DP-attached | host: Bos | place: Iran: Karaj | collected 2018-10
TACGAACCTGCAACTGATATTCCTTGTCACCTCGCGTAAAAGTGGCTGTCAGCCCTTGACGCACGCGATCGATATAGTGCTCATCAATCTGTGCCTGCACCTTATAATCGCTGAGATCGTTCAGCTGGCCTATCTTCTGTCCGGGTTGGATGCTCTGCCCCAGTTCCACATCAAGCAATCCCAATTCGCCATCGATGGCAGAGCGGATTTCGAGTTTGTCCTTACGTTGGCGCACCAACACCACATTCTTACGCATATTTTGCAGGTTATCCTCCATCTGGTCCATCTGAACGGTGCGATAGATAGAGTCCTGCTTCAGGCGCTTCGATACCAACGAACGTTTCTTGGCAGAGAGCTGATAGTCTTCCTGCGATTGCAGGTAATCCTCCTTGCTGATGAGATTCTCCTGATAGAGCCGACGGTTCTGCTCGAAAGTACGCTGTTTGCGATGGGTGTCCATATCCAGCTGAGCCTGCTCCGTCTGGTTTTTCAGCCGATCTTGCTGCATCGCTACTTGGGTGTTTCTGAGTAGGTTCTGCTTCTCGGCCAGTTCAGCCTCAGCATTCAGGATCTGAAGGTCGAGGTTGCTGTTAGATAGGCGGACGATGACATCGCCCTTTTTGACGTAAGTGCCTTCCTCGACCACCTTCTCCATCACGATGCCGCCTTCCTCGGGCGAGATCTGAACGATCTGGATGGGCAGCACCTGACCGTTGGTGCGCACATAGTCCTTAAACTCAGCGCGCTGCACGTCGCTGATGGTCAGTTCGTCCTTACTGACTTTGAGTGTCGTGGCGTGATTGCCGAATATCAGCCAGCAACCTACAGCCAACACCAAACACCCGACACCCATATACGGCCAATACTTCATCAGCCGCTGTGCCTTTGTCTTTTCGATTACTCTGTCCATATCTGTTCTCCTTTATAGTATCTCACTAATTGTTCCTTCACCATCGCCATCAGACGGCATTGAAGCAGGGTAGCCTTTGAGTTCATCAGCTGGGCCGAAGTTGTATGCAGATCGATGGCGGTTGAAAGACCTTCTTCGAACTGGCGACGCGTTAGCTGATAGGCCAACGAATCGGCCTCAACCTTCTTTTCCATCTGAACGGTCTGCTTCAGATAACCTTGCCAATCCTGCCAAGCCTCATGGCTCAGTTTCTCCAGTTCCAACTGCTTCTGTTCGTAAGCCTCGCAAGCAATCTTATAGTTGTTCTTCGCCTTGCAGATATTCGTAACGGTCTGTAAGCGATTAAACAGCGGAATGCTAAGTGTGGCCCCAACATATTCGCCCATGTTGTTCTTAAACTGGTTGCTGAACGAGGCTGCAGTCTCTGAATGAAGGGTTTTGTAGTAAGTGGTGTTCAGGCCCGCGCTCAAAGAGAGAGACGGAAAAAGGGATGCACGGGCCTGATGCCACTCGTGTTTCGATGCTTGCATGTGATAACGGGCCACTTGTAGTTCAGAGTGGACAGTGGAGAGTGAAGAGTTAAGAGTTAAGAACAAAGAGTTCTTAATTTTTCCACTTTCCACTCTAAACTCCATACTATCTGGCATTGCCATCGTCTTCTTCAGTTCTAACATTGCTGAGGCATAGAGGTTCTGCTGACGGGTCAGTTCGTAGTCGGCTTCTGCCTGCTGCGATTCCACCTGAGCCACATCGGCAGCACTCTTGCGCCCCACCTCTTCAAGCAAGCGCGTCTGTTTCAATAGTAAGGCTGTCTCCTGCACCTTTTCTTCTGCCATCTTGACCAAGCCCTCGTAATAAGCCACGTTGGCATAAGCCTGAAGAACATTGAGGGCCGTCTGATCCTGATGCTGTCTGAGACTGGCCCTGCCCATCAGTTCGCTGGCCTTAGCAGCTCGCAGGGCATGAAGCCGACTGAAGCCGTCGAACACAGGCAGCGAGGCCGACAGTTGATAACCATTATAAAAGGTACTCACATCGGTATAACCGTTGGTCTCAGGGTCGATGGCCCGTCCGAAGTTATACTGGACACCAATGCCAGCATCGACCGCAGGCAAGAAACTACCGACAGCCTTCGTTTTCTGCGCCTTATAGTTGTCGAGTTCCAGCGCTGCCTGCTTCACCTCGTGGTTATGTTCCACAGCATACTGCATGCACTGTTGCATTGTCCACGTCTGAGCCGAAGAAGTGAAAAGCAATAGGTGCAAAATGAAAAGTATAAAACCCGTTCGTCTCATATTCTTATGTACTTTTGTTCTTTTTGTCTTTCGACGATGCAAAGTTAGGAGCATTTTTCGTTCTTTGCAAGCATTTGGATCCTCAGGGATGCAGATTGTCTAAAAATTATACACTTGTTTGTATGAGAATTAGACAGAAAGTCGTAACTTTGCAGCATGAACAACTACGGAACCATATTGATTGTTGACGACAACGCTTCCATCCTGACAGCGATGCACTATCTGTTGGACGAGACTTTTGAGCAAGTGCTGACCACCACCCAGCCCGATGATATCCTGAAGCTAATGGCCCAGCACCCTATCGACTTAGTGCTGCTCGACATGAACTTCACCCTCGGTGTCAATAGCGGCAACGAAGGACTGTTCTGGCTTCGGGCCATCCGTAAGCAGCATCCCCAGACACCAGTCGTGCTACTGACAGCCTATGCCGACGTCAATCTCGCAGTCAAAGGACTGAAGAACGGTGCTGCCGACTTCATCACCAAGCCCTGGGATAACGACGACCTGGTGCGTAAACTGAAAGATGTGCTCGACATGAAGAATGAGATCATCAGTCTTGACGAGGTGGAGAAAGAGCATATCCGTCGTACCATCGACCACTGTCACGGCAATCTCTCTCAGGCGGCAGAACTGTTGGGAATCACACGACAGACACTCTATAACAAGATGAAACGATTATAGGGGGAGAGTGGACAGTAGGCAGTTATGATTACTTTGTGTATTATAATAGGTGTAGGGTTGGCGGCGATGGTGATAGGGTTCGTGCGCCATCAGCGAAAACTGCGCCTACGTGCCCATCTGATGCAGGAGGCCTTACACAATCGTGATTTCACCTTCCGCTTGTCTACCAACGGACTGCTGTCTGGTGAAAGAGCCATGCAGGAAACGCTCAACCAGATGGGCGAGACCATCCGCCAGCAGATGAACCAGAATGAGGTGGAATCATGGGAGCGGCTCACTCGTGTACTGACCCACGAGATCATGAACGCCACAGCCCCCATCACCAGCATCAGCCAGTCGATGCTCAACCGCCCAGACGTAAAGGGGACACAACTGGAAAACGGCATTCAGGCTATTTATGAAACATCACGCCATTTGAATGAGTTCGTTGTCAACTACCGCAAGATGTCGGAATTAGAGAAACCCGTCATGAAATCTGTGGGGCTGCGAGCCATCATCGACGATATCAGCAAAGCATATCCCCAACTGACTTGGGAGATTAAGGTCGCTGAAGAACTGACGGTATGGGCCGATGCAGGTATGCTGCGACAGGTGCTGATGAATCTGGTGAAGAATGCCTTAGAAGCCAAGGCTCAGAAGATGGTAATAGAAGAGGACAACTATTCACTCTATATCGGCAACGACGGTCTTCCCATCCCTGCTGAAAACCGTCAGTCGCTCTTCGTGCCTTTCTTCACCACCAAGCGTAGTGGTAGCGGTATAGGCCTTTCCTTAAGTCGCAGAATGATGATTCTACAAGGCGGCATGCTCGAACTGGCTGAAACACCCCGTCAGGGCTGTCATGTGGGATTTATCCTGACGTTGTCTACAGATATTCCTTAGCCTGACGCTTGCCACGAAGTACGGCGAGGGCATTGAGGGCGAGGGCTTCCATCTCGTCTTCGCCTGGGAAGCAACGGATGGGCGCCAAGAATCCGATACGCTCACGCAGATGACTCACGATATATTCTGATCGTGCCAAGCCACCCGTCAGCAGAATGGCATCGATGTTGCCACAAAGCACGGCACTCTCCGAAGCGATATTCTTCGCCACATGATAAATCATCGCATCAAGGATAAGTTTGGCATGCTTATCACCATAATCCTCAATACGTCGAAGCACCTCACGCACGTCATTGGTACCCAGATGGGCATTCAGGCCTGCCTTGCCCGCAATGCGCTTCAAGAGTTGCTTCTCGTTGTACTTACCACTGAAACAGAGACGGATCAGATCAGAAGCCGGCAAAGAACCCGCGCGCTCTGGTGAAAACGGTCCTTCGCCATCAAGGGCATTATTGGCATCCACTGCCCTACCCTTCTCATGAGCCGCTACGGAGATACCACCACCCATGTGACAGATAATCAGATTGAGGTCTTCATACTCCTTGCCGATCTCAGCGGCATAGCGTCGGGCAATGGCACGCTGATTCAAGGCATGCCAGATACAGATGCGGTTCATCAACGGAGAACCGGAGATGCGGGCATAGTCATTGAGTTCATCGACTACACCAGGGTCGGCAATAAACGAGCGGCAATGAGGGATCGTCACCGCTATCTCGTGGGCGATAAGACAACCGAGGTTACACGCGTGATTATGGAGAGCAATGCCGCTGTGGGTGTCCTGAATCATCAGGTCGTTGATCTCATAAGTACCACCTTCGAGAGGTTTCACCAGTCCACCGCGCCCGATGACGGCATCAAACGCCACAGGGATATCGGCCTGACGCAATTCGTCGAGTACAAGCTGACGACGGAAGTCCTGCTGTTCTATCACATCGTCGAAACGGGAGAGTTCCTCAGGACTGTGGACAATCGTACGAACGAGCACAGGCGTCTCATCCTCGAAGACAGCCATCTTCGTTGACGTAGAACCTGGATTAATCACAAGTATCTTCATCTTTTTCTTTTTTCGGAAAGAAATTTATATTGCGGCTAATGCCAATGAGTAATACTTTGATTCGGGACTGTCGGCACGCGAGGGCAACACGCAACAGCACTGGGTGCCCTGCAAGACGCCTGCAGTCTTGGCATAGCCAAAAAGGGTGATAGTCTTGTAGAACACGTTACCTGCCACAATATCCGGGAAGATGAGTGCATCGGCCTGACCGTCGATGACAGATCGGATGCCTTTCTCGCGCAAACTCACAGAGTCAAGGGACGTCTTCAAATCAAGAGGGCCATCGATGATACAGCGTCCGAACTTGCCCGTCTGTGCCTCGGCGATGATCTCGAGATAGTCGACGGTATAGGGGAAGGTCTTAGCACTCACCTTCTCCGCACAGTGGATGAGCGAGATACGGGGCTCTTCGATGCCCAGCGCATGACAGACATAGTTCATATAATGGATCTGCTGACGACGTTGGGCCTCGGTGGGCACGGGAATGACAGCTGCATCAGTAAAGAAGAGCAGCTTCTCATACTTGGGAATCTCTGCCATCGCCACATGAGTGAGCACATGACCAGGACGGATGATACCCTTCTCCTTATCTAATATCGCGCGTAAGAGCACATCGGTATTTATCAGACCTTTCATGAGAATGTCGGCCTCACCGTTCTTACACAGTGCCACGGCTCTGCGGGCACACTCTTCCTTGTCGTCGCCATCCACGTAGATGGGTTCGATAAATCCCATTTCCACGCCTTTCTCTACAGCATAACGGGTACTGGCATCGTTGGCACACACAACGGCAACACGCTTCTTATCTCCTCGCTGCTGGAGGAAGATAATCATGTCGTTTAATGTCTTTATGGGTTGCATTATTTTATAATTATTGGTTTTATGCTGCAAATATACAAAATTATTTGTATCTTTGCAAACGAATAACCAAAAAACAATGAATATGAGGAAATTTATGCTCATTTCCGCCATTTTCTGTCTGACAGTAACGGCGCAAACCACCCAAGCACCGATGGTGCTACAGTATGACAAACCAGCGACTTATTTCGAGGAATCGCTGCCGATTGGTAATGGAAAGCTTGGTGCCCTCGTCTATGGTGGCACTGACGACAACATCATCTACCTGAACGACATCACCCTCTGGACAGGTAAACCTGTGGACCGTAACCTCGACGCCGATGCCCATAAGTGGATACCAGATATCCGCAAGGCGCTCTTTAATGAGGACTATGCACTGGCTGACTCCTTGCAGTTACATGTGCAGGGACCTAACTCGCAGCATTTCCAGCCCCTCGGTACACTGCACATCAAGGATCTGGGCTTGGGCGAGGTCAGCAACTACCACCGCAGCCTCAACCTCGACAGTGCCATTATCAAGGATAGTTATGTACGTGACGGTGCCACCGTCACGAGAGAATACTTCGCCTCAAACCCAGATAAGCTCATTGCCATCCGACTGCGAGGCAATATCAACTATCGTATCGCTCTGACGGCACAAGTGCCCCATAAGGTAAAGGCCATCCCCACACAACTGACGATGACGGGTCATGCTACAGGCGATCCTCAGGAGAGCATCCACTTCTGTACAATGCTCAATGTAAAGACCGATGGCGAGGTGTCGGCAGCCGACTCCTCACTGACCATTACCAATGCCAAGGAGGCAATTATCTACATTGTCAACGAGACCAGCTTCAACGGCTTCGACAAGCATCCCGTCAGCGAGGGAGCGCCCTATCTGGAGAACGTCGCCAATGATATCTGGCACACGCAGAATTTCAGCTTTGATGAGTTCTATGGAAGGCATCTCGCAGACTATAAGGCAATCTACGACCGCGTGAAGATCAGACTGTCTAAGGAATCAGATTACTCGGAGTCTTCAGAGTATTCAGATAATACCGACGCCCTGCTAAAATCCTATACCGATGGCGGAGGCCAGAGCCGCTACCTCGAAGAACTCTACTTCCAGTTCGGTCGCTATCTGCTCATCTCCTCGTCAAGAACAGACAATGTGCCTGCCAATCTACAGGGTCTCTGGACGCCCCACCTCTGGTCGCCTTGGCGAGGTAACTACACCGTCAACATCAATCTTGAGGAGAACTACTGGCCTGCCTTCGTGGCCAATATGGCAGAGATGGCACAGCCCCTCGACGGCTTCGTGAAGGCTCTCGCAGCCAATGGCCAATACACAGCCAGGAACTATTATGGCATCCATGAGGGTTGGTGCTCGAGTCACAATTCCGACATCTGGGCGATGACCAATCCCGTAGGCGAGAAAAACGAGAAACCAGAGTGGGCCAACTGGAACTTAGGCGGTGCCTGGCTTGTTCATACGCTTTGGGAGCGCTATCAGTTCACGCAAGACAAAGAGTACCTGCGCACAGTGGCCTATCCGCTGATGAAGGGTGCTGCACAGTTCTGTCTGCGCTGGCTCATCGAGAATCCCAAGGCGCCTGGTGAACTGATCACAGCCCCTAGCACCTCACCTGAGAATGAATACAAGACAGACAAAGGCTATCACGGAATGACCTGCTACGGTGGCACAGCTGATATGGCAATTATCCGTGAGCTCTTCATCAATACCATCGCTGCAGGTAAGATCCTCGGCGAGAAAAACAAGGAGATGGAGAAAGCTCTCGCCCGTCTGCATCCTTATACCATCGGCCACATGGGTGATATCAACGAATGGTATTACGACTGGGATGACTGGGATTTCCAGCATCGCCACCAGAGTCACCTCATCGGACTCTATCCTGGCAATCACCTGACAGATGCGATGCTACAGAAGGCCGCAGAGAGATCCCTCGAGATTAAAGGCGACAAAACCACTGGCTGGAGTACAGGCTGGCGTATCAACCTCTGGGCGCGTCTGCACAAACCGGAACAGGCATATCATATCTACCAGAAACTGCTGACGTACGTCTCACCGGATAAGTATCGCGGTCCTGACCGTCGTCGCAGCGGAGGCACCTACCCCAACCTCTTCGATGCACATCCACCTTTCCAGATTGATGGTAATTTCGGTGGAACGGCTGGCGTCTGCGAGATGCTGATGCAGAGCGGCGATGGCAAGATAGAATTGTTGCCTGCACTGCCTGAGGCATGGAAAGATGGAGCCGTAAGCGGTCTCTGTGCCCGTGGTGGCTATGAGGTCTCGTTCGAATGGAAAGGCGGTTATGTGCGCGATTGCCAAATCAAGGCTAAAAAGGCCGGCACCGTCACCTTATTATATAATGGTCAGCAGAAGACTGTCAAACTGAAGGCCGGACAGACGCAGAACGTTAAAACGTGGTAATTATAGATATCCCTGCGCTTTTAATTCAGCGACGGTATCGAGCAACTCCTGATACCAGTCTTCGCCAAAACGACGGATAAGCGGGTCGCGCAGGAACTGATACAGATAGAGATTCTCCTGAATGCCTTTAGCGATGGCCATCTTACAGACATCCCAGCGGTTATAGTTCAGACCAACGAGTCCGCCTCCAAGTCGCTTCTCACGGATGGGATACAACGCACAACTCACAGGCTTGCAGAATCGGGTCTTTCTCGCTCTGTAAGCCTTTTCTAAAGCACAAAGAGTGATACAGGGGGACGGTTCTTTTGTTACATCGCGCGATGTAACAAAAGAACCGTCCCCCTGTATCACTGCCTGAAAAGTGAAGACACAATCCTTACCTCCTACGATGCTCGTCACAAGGTCACCCTCTTGATCGGTATAAGCCACACCCTGTTTATCAATAACGGCCTGTGCCGAGGCCGAGAGATCATTCCACACCTCATCGACACAATCCTCAATTTCCGCGATTTCATCGAGTGTAACAGGGGCACCGGCATCGCCTTCGACACAACACTGACCCTTACAAACGCTCAGGTCGCAACAGAACTTCTCCGTCAGAATCTCTGACGAGAGAAGCACGTCGCCAACTTGAATGATAGGTGGAAGCTTCATAAGAAGTGAATAGTGAACAGTGAATAGTTACCACACGATGGGAGTCTGGCCATTCTGTTCCAGATAGGCATTGCAGCGAGAGAACTGATGCTGACCGAACCAACCACCACGATTCGCGCTCAGGGGCGAGGGATGGACGCTCTCGAGCACGAGATTACGACTCTTATCAATCATATAGGCCTTGCTTCTGGCATAGCCACCCCAAAGCATATAGACAATATGTTCGCGATGCGTAGCCAACGCCTGGATAGCAGCATCTGTGAATTTCTGCCAACCAAGCGTGGAATGACTATTTGCCTGATGGGCTCGAACGGTCAAAGAAGCGTTCAGAAGCAACACACCCTGTTCTGCCCAGCGTGTCAGATTGCCTGAAATGGGAATGGGTGTACCCAGATCGGCCTGAATCTCCTTAAAGATATTTTGCAGAGAAGGCGGAAACATCACGCCGTCCTGCACGGAGAAACTCAGTCCGTGGGCCTGACCAGGCTCGTGATAGGGATCCTGGCCGATAATCACCACCTTCACCTTGTCAAACGGACAAAGATTAAAGGCGTTGAATATCAGTTTACCTGGAGGATAGCACGTGGTAAATTGATACTCTTGTCGCACGGCCTGAGTCAGCTGCGCGAAATAAGGTTTCTCAAACTCACCTTGCAAATATTGTTTCCAAGATTCCTCTATCTGTACTGCCATTAGCACGCATATTATTTCTCCCCCTAATAGGGGAAGCTAGAGGAGGTCTGAGCAAGCGCAGAATCCAAGGCAGTTCAGGCCACCCCTAGCCCCTCCTACTTAGGAGGGGAAAGAATTAGTCTGTAATCAGATTCTCACCCGTCATGTCAGAAGGCTGCTCCAATCCCATGATGTGCAGGATAGAGGGAGCCACGTCAGCCAGACGACCGTCCTTCACTGTGGCCGAATTATTGTTGGTCACATAGATAAACGGCACAGGGTTCAGTGAGTGTGCAGTATTAGGCGTACCATCGGGATTGATAGCGTTGTCTGCATTACCGTGGTCGGCAATGATAATGGCCTCGTAGTCGTTAGCCTTCGCAGCCTCAATGACCTCACGCACACAATTGTCAACGGCCCAGACGGCCTTGGCAATGGCGTTGTAGATACCTGTGTGACCCACCATGTCACCGTTGGCGAAGTTCACCACGATGAAATCGTATTTGGCCTCGTTGATGGCAGCCACGAGCTTATCCTTCACCTCGTAGGCACTCATCTCAGGCTTCAGGTCGTAGGTAGCCACCTTTGGAGAGGGTACCAGGATACGATCCTCACCTTCGTAGGGAGCCTCGCGACCACCGTTGAAGAAGAACGTCACGTGAGCATACTTCTCTGTCTCAGCGGTATGCAGCTGCTTCTTGCCCTGCTTGGAAAGATACTCGCCCAGGGTGTCCTCAACATTCTCCTTAGGGAAGAGGATGTGCACACCCTTGAAGTTAGCATCGTACGGAGTCATGCAATAGTATTGCAGTCCGGGGATGGTCTTCATACCCTGCTCAGGCATATCCTCCTGCGTCAGAGCAATCGTCATCTCCTTAGCGCGGTCGTTACGGAAGTTGATGAAAATGACAACATCACCCTCTTCGATGCAACCATTAACGCTAGCATTGTGGATAGGCTTGATGAACTCATCGGTCACGCCCTCGTCGTAGCTCTCCTGCATAGCCTGCACCATATCAGTAGCCTGCTTACCCACGCCGTTCACGATCAGGTCATAACCTTCCTTTACACGCTCCCAACGCTTGTCGCGGTCCATGGCGTAGAAACGACCCACGATGCTTGCGATAGCAGCATCATTCGCAGCACAGACGTCGCTCACCTGCTGGATGAAACCCTTACCGCTCTTGGGGTCGGTATCACGACCGTCCATATAGCAATGTACGAACACCTGATTCTTCAGACCGTAAGCCTTACCGATCTCGATAAGCTTGAACAGATGGTCGAGGCTGGAGTGCACACCACCGTCTGAGGTCAGACCCATCAGGTGCAGCTTCTTGTTGTTCTCCTTGGCATAGGTGTAAGCAGCCTTCACCTGGGGATTCTCCATGATAGAGCCGTCCTTGCAGGCACGGTTAATCTTCACCAGGTCCTGATACACGATGCGACCAGCACCAATATTCAGGTGACCCACCTCAGAGTTGCCCATCTGCCCGTCAGGCAGACCAACGTCTTCGCCAGAGGCCTGAAGCTGTGAGTGAGCTGAAGTAGCTGTTAACAGATCGAGGTAAGGCGTCGGAGTATTGAAAATAACATCACCCTTACCATGCTTACCGATTCCCCAACCGTCGAGAATCATCAAAAGTGCTTTCTTTGCCATTACAAATGAATTTTTTTTGTTGATTTTTAACTATTTGCGTGCAAAGGTACGACTTTTTTTTGTATCTTTGCCGACAAAACCAAGAATTTTGAAAATCAACATGAAAAAGACGACTCTTACCGTTCTAATTATCATCTTTTGTATGACAACAATTAACGCCCAGCCCAAACTGTCAGCAACCAACATCGACGAGGTGATGAAGGCCATGACACTCGAAGAAAAAGCCAAACTGCTCGTTGGCGGTGCCAACAACTTCTTTGGCGACCAAGCCGTTGTCGGCGGCGAGGCGACACTCGTGCCAGGAGCCGCTGGAACATCACCAGCCATTCCACGTTTAGGCATTCCCGCCACCGTGCTCACTGATGGGCCTGCTGGCGTGCGCATAGACCCTACCCGCGAGGGCACAGACCAGACTTTCTACGCTACGGGCTTCCCCATCGGAACCTGTCTGGCCTCGACCTGGAACACAGAGCTCGTCAAGAAGGTGGGCGAAGCTATCGGCAACGAGACCAAGGAATACCGCTGTGACGTCATTCTCGGACCAGGAATGAACCTGCATCGCAATCCGCTTTGCGGACGTAACTTCGAGTACTATTCCGAAGACCCCCTAGTGACAGGCAAAATCGGCGCTGCCTATATCAACGGCGTACAGAGCCAGGGAGTCGGCGTCTCGGCAAAGCACTTCGCCGTGAACTCGCAGGAGACCAATCGTACTAGCGTCGACGAGCAGGTGAGCCAGCGCGCAGCTCGCGAACTCTACCTGCGCGGCTTCGAGATTGCCGTCCGCGAGAGCCAACCCTGGACCATTAT
>JAEEGH010025317.1_pt1 | contig 11907 bp, 11 predicted proteins | sample 9134181 | NCBI WGS metagenome assembly JAEEGH01 (sample SAMN16246544, study PRJNA631951) | gut metagenome | biome: gut microbiome; feature: rumen; material: DP-attached | host: Bos | place: Iran: Karaj | collected 2018-10
GGCAGCTATTTTAGCTAACATTTTCAAAACGGGCTAGCCGTCTACTGGCGACACCCTTTTTATGTAGGTATATATTAACACCTTATAGTCATTCTGTCAAATTCAGCTTTTCAGCCATCATCTTCACAAACCGTCTTCTGATGCAAGATATGAAGTTGTTAATGTACTAATCTCCAAACTCAATGAGTTCAAATTCATCCGTGTCCTTTATCCGAAGCTTGGTGCTTAGGAACTTCTCTACATCCAGCTTGTTCTTTGGATTGGTATCTGCAAGCTCATGGTATCTGGGGTGCTTTGTGATGTCGTATTTGTCCGATAAAAATGGTCTAACTCCCCTGATCTGCAGGATGCATTTCCCTCCGTCCATGACTGCCAGCTCATCCCTGCTCATAAGGTCTTTTCCCGTCTTGTTGTAGTTGATAGCGTAAGAACGGCTATTGCCCCTGGTGTCGCTCTCGTTGTAAAGGTCTATAGTCTCCTTACCCAAAAGATCTGCCAGATCCCTAAGTGTCTCCTTTTCCTTGCCTCCGAGGAACAGATAACTGTCGCAGTTGCCCACGATGGTTTCGGCATGTTCCTTGTAGATTGCCTTTAATTGTGACTTTGATTGCAATATCAGGCTGGCACTTATCTCCCTTGACCGGATCACGGCTATCAGCCGCTGCATATCAGGGACTTTGATATTTGCAAACTCATCAAAAAGGCATCTCACGTGCACTGGCAGGCTGCCGTCATAGTGGTCATCTGCCCGGGTACACAGCACATTCATCATCTGGCTGACACATAATGCAGTAACGAAATCAAAGGTGGAGTCTGTATCGGAAGTTATGATAAAAAGCGCCGTCTTCCTGTCGCCGATCATGTCAAGCTCCATCTCATCCCAAGCCAAAACATCTCTAAGTTCAGCTATATCGAAGGGCGCCAGCCTTGCACCACAACTGATAAGGATTGACTTCGCCGTTTTTCCTGCGGCAAGCTTATACTTCTTGTACTGCCTTACCGCGAAACATCCTGGCTTTGCCTTTGCAAGATCATCAAACAAGAGGTCCACCGGGTTCTTGTAGTCGTCTTCGTCTTCCCTGGTATCACTGGCCTCAATGAGATCTAATAGGGACGAGAAGTTGTGATCCTCCGCCGGGAGCTCATAATGGATGTATGCTATAAGCGCTGTGTAGTAGAGTTTTTCCGATTTCACCCAAAAATCCTCTCCTGACTTATCTCCCTCACCCTTAGTGTTTGCTATGATGGTGTTGACAATCTTCAGGATGTCCTTCTCGCTGTGGATGTAAGCGAATGGGTTATAGTGCATTGACTTCTTGAAATTTACTGTGTTTAGGATCTTCAGTCTGTAGCCGTGGTTTAATAGCATCTGTCCGCACTCTATGACTACTGTACCCTTTGGATCCGTCACCACGAAACTTACAGCCCTGCCACCCTTTACCATGTCACCAACACACTGCATGAGGTTTACTTTCACATAATTCCGAGTCTTACCACTACCACTACCCCCGATGCAAAGCACATTTTTATTTCTGGCGTACTTGGGGTTCTTTGGTCTGCCGGAAAGCATCAGGCTCTCCGTTTTTGTAAGCAGGATGTTCTTTTCGGGATTCCAGTCACGGTATGGTATGATATCCTCCGGTCTGCCCCATTTGGCTGATCCATACTCCACGCCCTTGCGGTACTTTTTCATGGAATCCTTATGCGCTTCATACAAAAGGACAATAATCACATCTGATATCACACCTGCCAGAAGGTCATATGGATGTAAGCTCAATAGTGGTCTGCCAAAAGCAAGCCTTATATTGTTAAGCCATACCACGATCCGGTCGATTTCCGTTCTGCCCATGCAGTACCGGTACAGCCAGTGAGTCTTGTCGGCGATATAGAACGCGATGAGGAAAAACACCACTATCATGCCGATCTTTATACGCTTTTTCACCGCTCCACCTCCCTTCGCTTGTGCTTAACCTTTTTCTGCCGCTTCAAAAGGTCCGCCAGCTTAATCTTTTCTGCTAACCTGACCTTTAGTGTGGGCTTTTCCTTATCCAAAGTCTTTTTTGCCACAAACTCAGACATGGCAGCATGAAGGGAGTCTGCATCTCGTGCCTTGAAAAACACATAGTATTTGCCGGTTTGCTTATCCTTTTTCAATGCATAGGTGACATTATATTTCCGGGCATACTTCTGAAAGCTCTTGATATTGTCATCCGATATCGCAATCGATGTCAGTTCCGCTCTGCTCTCCTGAAGCTTCTTCAGGGTCAGCCGTCCCCGCGCTACAGTCTTGTGCTTGGTCCTGCTCCCCGGTCTGCGTGAGTGAAGATAATCCCTCATCAGATCCCTGAGTATCGTCGCCGTCACTCTGCCCGCTGATATTGCAAATACCATCGTCTGATTGTTCACTTCGTCTGTCATTGTCGGTCACCTCCTCTCCATCAGTTTCTATAGTTTCATCTGATCCCTCTATTGGGATTGATACATCAACAACAGAATTAAGGAATGTTAAAGAGCCTGTTGTTACACTGTCACCGGCCTCATCTTCGTTGTTATCCTCGATGTCATCCGCCTTCTCAATAGCGTTATCCTCAGACAAATCACCAAGAAGCGCATCTATATTCATTGTCCCGGGTGATGTTACAGACATGCCGGAGGTGTTAATGTTGTCATCAGCACACACAACACTTAAAGGCGTGAAATTATATCCTATTGAAACATCATTCCACTGTGCTCTTGTGCCGGTATATACGACATCAAACAGCTCTCCTGTGAGAAAAGCGTTGGTATCGATGGTGGTCACCGATGTCGGTATGGTAATGGTCATGGGATCATCCGTGGCATTTGCCAGATAAATCCGGCCTATCCTTGTCACACCATCCGCTATAGTGATGGTCTCCAAGCCGCCATTATAAAAAGGTGATATCGCTGCACTGCCATCCTTTGAAAAGTCCGAGTTGATGGTGATATACTTAAGTGCGGTACTTCCCTTAAAGGCATACTGTCCTACGCTCCGAAGCGATGCCGGGAAATTGATGGTCTCAAGGGAAGTGCATCCCTCGAATACTCCCTGCTCTATCACCATAAGGGTCGATGGCAGATGGATCTCAGTGATATTGGAGCATACATCTGCAAACAGGTACTTTGACAGCAACGTTACCCCTTCGTCTATGGTTATGCTTTCAAAGGAACCTCCACTGAAAGGCGACCTCACACAGGATCTGTCGCTGTTCACATTCCTCTTGATCTCAACATGCTTAAGGGATGTGCAGCCGCCAAAGGCATCACCGTCAAGAAAGGTTACATTCCCCAGATCCAAGTCCGTAAGGTGCTCGCATCCGCCCTTGAAGAAATATGCGGGGATGCTGGTGGCATTTCCTGTATAGGTGATCTTTGTAATACCCGATCCCCTGAATGGCGATACCACAGTACTTCTGGGCAGGGATATGTCACTTCGGATAACAAGTTCTTTTAGCTTTTCACAACCTTTGAATGCATCACCGCCCATATAGGTTATGGATGACGGGATATACAGTTCTTCAAGGGATTCACAGCTGTTAAAAGCGTCAGCACCGATGGCCTTCATTGTCTCAGGGAAATATATGTGCTTTACATTGCTGCTTCCATCGTAAAAAAGTCGCTCAGTGACATAAGTAACGCCATCATCAAAGGTAATGGTCTCGATACCTGTGTTTTCAAAGGCTCCTCTGTAAGAGCTTCCTGATATAGTGATATTTGACCGGATGGTTATCTCCTTCAACGCATGGCATGATGTGAATGCCCTGTATCCCATGGTCGTAAGAGTTGTGGGCAGATATAGGTCAGTCAGCCGCTCCGTCATGCAGCACAGGTTACTGGGGATGCTTGTGATCCCTTCCTCAAAGGTCATCTTTTTTACATCGCACATATGAAATGGCGAATAATTGTAAGATGTCACATCTGAAGTGATGTCCACTGATTCCCTGAAAGTTATCTCCTCTAAGCTGTAGCAGTTGGCAAAGGCCTTTGCTCCGAGAGTCACTCTTTTGGGCATGTTTATTGATTTCAGATATGTACAGTCGGAAAATGCCCCACTGTCTATTAGAAGCTCTTCATCGTCCTCGATGACCACTTCCTCTAAAAAATGCATGCCCTCACAAAACTGCTTTGGTATCGATGTCCGGCCTGCCTCAAAAGTCAGTTTCTCTAACTGTGACCAGTAAAAGACATCCTCTCCGGTTAATGACGCGGGTATGGTCGCCTCCGAGTATGCCGCCATTCCTGACGAGTTTTTAATAGTTGTTATGCCGGGCGGTATTTCAAGGATCATCCTGCGCTTTCCGTCAGTACGGTTAGCTGGCAGAGTCTCCACGGTGGTATCATCAGCCATGACAAGGTCGCCCATCTCGATAAGAGCCTCCCATGATGTGTAGCTTAGCTTGTCGTCATACTCGCCATAGCCGGTTTCCATGGTAAGGTTTACGGGGATCACCATGCTGTACTCCCCCATCCCGTATGTGTCGATAAAAGCTTTTGAGATAGGGATCTTTACATATATCTTTCCCTTTAGGAAATCATCCATGGTATATCCGCCAAGGCTGTTCTCTGCCTGATAGTTCCTGTACCCGCTTCTGGAATTCATGCATCCTGTAATACCAATGATGGTTCCTGCGGGTGTGGAATACTCTCCATTTGGCGTATTGATAGTCGGATAGCCCTGAATCTCCCACGCTATAAGAGAGTGCTTGTACTTTTCCTCTCATACGGAGTATACCTCACCCTCACCGTAGAAGGCCGGCCTGTTCTTGTCGGACAGATCCAGCGACATTTCCACCTCTACCGGCATGGTCACAGTTATTTCCTTTTCTCCTGCTGCATTTGCACATGCCGGTTCCGAGAGGCATACGCCTCCCAGAACAGCAAAAAATGCAAATATCCCCATTAAAACCCGCTTTCTCATGACACACTCCTTAATCTGTTACTCAATGCCTATGACAAGTGGCACTGTTGTTGTAAAATCGCCCGTAACCTTCGGAATAAAGCCATTTCCGGGGATGTTTACGCTTAATAAGCTTGATAGTGTCGTGCCATCATCTGTTGTATCCTCATTGTTTAAGATGTTATAATTTGACAGCATCTCAGCCGAGGTCCAGGAATCCTTTGTAAGGTTTATTGCAAACCCATCCTTGCCTTTTACAGAATAGGTATTGCTGCCGGAATCAGAGATCCTTCCATAGGATGCTGATGAGGTATCGATGGACACCACCACGCTTTTTCCTTCATCGATTACGCCACTGCAGACTATTTCCGCGGATCCCACAAACTTCTTGAAAAACTCCGAATATGACAGCGGGATATTTACAGGCACGCTTATTACAGCACCATAACCAAGCTGCTGCATGATCTCGTCGTCGATGGTGAATGTTGCGGTAACATTTTTACTGGTAGTCCCGGTGGACGGTACCGTAGATGTGCTTGATGATGCGTATGCCGTTTTGGGCACAGCAAAAAGAACCATAGCCAATGCTAAAGCTAATAAAGACAGTTTCCTGCTCTTTGAAATGATTGAACTTATCATTTGTTTTTCCTCGCTTTCTTACTATTTCCTTGTGATATCAGCCGCCAGGACTATCTGTGTCTCGATAGGCTTGTAGGTGTCATGATCAAATGCATCCACTTCCACCCTGTAGTTGCCGGACTTTTCTATGAAGTCATAGGCAGGTATGCTTACGATCATCCCGGGCGTGATGCGGTTGGTACGATAGAGCACATCATCGCTGTCTGTTGACTTGACGGAAAGCTCGATATCGTAGCTGTTTTGCTGTGGGTACGGGATCAATATGTCCGGCTTTTCTGCCGTTATGATGTAAGGCGGCAACACTGGCAAGTTCAGCATTGTATCCGTTGCCGTAATGTCAGCATCAGGCTCATAGCCCGGCGTTCCATCCTCATAAGCCGGCACCGGAAGCTTGTCCTTTACTGCCTCGCAGCCGCCGTAATCCATCAACAGGGCTGCCGCAAAAAGGATTACAAATACCACGGCCAGTACCTTGCACATGTTTCCGAACCATTTGGGGATCACCTGGCTTTTCTCAGATCCCTTTTCCGGTGTGGAAGCAGCATGGCGTATCTTCTGGGGAGAAGTCTTCTTACCCTGCGACATCTGCCTCCCATGCAACGGCTGTCCCGTTGATGCATTCTTCTTTGTTTTGGTATCCATTCGTCTCTCCTCCTTTCCTCCCGGACAGTCACCTGCCCGGGAAATATTTGAGCGATTATTAATCCCTCCATATAGGAAGAAAGTTATAGGGGCAAAAGTAGGCATTTTTTTACATAAAATTTTTCTTTTTTATCCTCGCCAGTGCTCTTTTCAGCTCCTTATTCACTGTTCCCTTGCTGTTTTTACCGGCTTTTCCCTCGTTATGTTCCTTCTCATTCAAGGCCTCTGCTATCTCTGAAAATGTCATGTTCGCCATGAATCGAAGCTCCACGATTGTTCTCTGTTTCACGGAAAGACATTCCAAAAGATCTTTAATGTAATAAGAATCACAAATGCTGTCCTCAAACCCTTCTACGCGAAAAAGCCTCTCCTTTTCTTCATAGTCGAGATTTTCAATATATACCGTGTTTTCCCTGCGTCTTGAGTTGTGGGTTACCCGACGCTGTCCGTACTTTAAAAGATTTGAAACCCAGAGTGGCACACCACGGAGCTCATCTGTCCCCTCCTGCTTTTCATCTTTTAGATAGGAATAAACCGGGATTCCATCCTGATCCAGTTCGTTGTGCCGCACCCAGAACTTTTTTATCGAGAACACTGTTTCCTTGTCCAGGTTCACATCCAGATACAATGCCTCACCCGACTCATATACCGTAAGTACCTCACCAAGGGCGCTTACAGTTTCAAATACCACCTTAAGTTCCGATTCCCGGAGCATGTTAGGAGAAGATACCCTGCTTTTTTTATGTACTCCTGAAAGAATCCGGCAAAACTCCATATATTCCATAATCTGCCTTACCTTTCCGGTCACGGTGTCTGTAAGGCAGAGAAGTATCTTTTCCTTTTCCCTTGCTTTAGGGCATAAAAAGGTGCGCAAAAAGCAAGGGTATAAACCTACGGGTCATAATCCCTGCTGTAAAACCAGGTATGACCAATATGTTTACCATCTGCCTTTTGCGCACCAAGACCTGTATAAAATTTTTTAATGAGTTTCTATAGAAATGAATAAAATATGCTGCCCATTTCAGGACATTCTTATCAGGACATAGGCACCACCTCCTTTTCAAAGTCCGTTTTTCAAACACAAAAAAGCCTGACAAATAGCAATACCGCTACTTGTCAGGCTCGTATGTCATATAATGCATCGTGCTCTGTACTAAGCAATCAACTTACTTTTTTTATCCCTATCTCACATCCACACTTCCAGCACTTGATATAATAATCGGCCGGTTCATCCTTTGACAGGCTTTCCCTTTTGAATAGTCTTGACTCGATACGAATATCCGCATCGATTATCCTTCCCTTTTTACATGACGGACAATACAGTTGTTTTTTCATTTTCCCCCTACCTCTTTATATAATCTATAATTGGAAATGCCAATACTACAATAAGTATGAGCACTTCTGTAGCACGAAATACATATAAAGACACCTTTTGTTGGGTCGATTCCTTGTCTGCACTATTATCGGGTCTTATTTTGCCGGAAAAATCAAAAAGAAATAGTGTGGCAAGCACCCCCGACACCATTATTACGGGTTTCTGGTACATCAGGCATAGATATATTATAAGTCCAAGAATGAGTAACAACACTATTCTTCCGTGAATCGTCCTGTAAAACTCCTTCTTTGCCTTGTAATATTCCATCCTTTTATTCTTATCCTCGGAATAGAGCAGATTTTTTGTTTTTACCTCCAAGGCTTCAGCAATTCTTTCCACAGTCTCGTCAGATATATCTTTACCGGCCTTAGGCTTAAAATATCCGCAAACTGTTTGTTTTGATACACACATCCGATCTGCCAGATCCTTGTACTGTAATCCCTTTTCATTAAGAATACGATCGGTATTCATCTTTACAATTTCCGCTTTGCTTTTCAAGTCTCCCATATACATTCCCCCTCACACAAGTCATGATTTTACTATATAAAGCCTTACCGAGACAATTCGGATAGCGTCCGAACCGGTACGGAATGTGTTTTTCTACTGTTTTTAACCGCAAAAACGAATGAATTATGCTATGCCTGTCGCTATAATTGATTTGATCATAGAATTTCAGATTATTATAGAGAAATAAGAAAACCCCTCCAAGCACATTTTTCATTCCTCGCTCTTTATCAGTCCGTCAATCTGTAATCTCAAAAGATCATCCATGTATTCTTTTGCTCTTTTTTGAAGCCCCCCTTTCAACTGTCTGTTTGTCTCTATCAGAACATACTCTTTGTCCGTTATTAGATGGTCCTTTCTTACTTTGCCCGTAAACATGAAAAATTCACCAAGAGATATACCAAATGCTTCACATAGCTGTTCCAGTGTATTCACATCCGGTACACTGTTATTTCTTCCCTTATATAAAGTTGAAACATCCAATTTACTTCTCTTGGCAAGTTCATAATCACTCCAGTTTCTCTCGTCCCGCAATTCATCAATCCTTGCATAGACAACCTCCGGGCTCATGTAATAACCTCCTAAAAACCCTTTAATGAAGCCACTCACACTCCAAGATAATTCTATCTGATTTCGGTTTCAAATAAAATCAGATAGAAATCATATAAACTATGATTAGATTCATATAGTATAAGATCCCGGTATTGTTTTTCTGAGATTTTTCAATAATCGAAAATAAAAGACATCCGGGAACTCTTTGCCCAGATGTCTTGGAAACTATAAATATAACTATTTGATATGATTTTCCCACATTTATAGGAAAAATGTCTTTTATCTTTATTTGTTTACAAAACCGCCACCTTCGAACCCATCTTCTTTAGCCCCTCTTTCAATGCCTGGTAAAAATCTACGGAGGAATAGTTGTCAGCGGATCGATTGTCCAATTCGTTTCGGTAATAAGATCTCATAGCCTCAAACTCTTCCTTGCTTTCTGCCATCTCATACAAGATATTTTCACATGCTTCATCTATATCCTTTGAAACCTTTTCATTAGTCTTGCCTCCACGTTCAAAGAAATACACCTTCCACAATCCTTCATTGTACTCCAGGCATGTAGACTCATCCCTTTTACCCATAAGGGTATAATCCCTTTCGGAAACATGAAACCTTTCACAGGTACTTATAAGCGCATTAAACTGCTTCTTGTATAATACCCGTGACAGATCCTCCCCCAGTGCATTAACATCTATTTCTTCACTTATTTCTTTTGAAGCCATGAAAAATCCTCCCTTAAAATCCCCTGCATGATAGATTCATGTATCGTAAAATAGTGTCTGTACTGAATTGCTCCTCCTTTATGTCCAAACCCCGGAGCAGCTTTTCCTTTGTCAACATAACACTCGACCTCCGTATCCTCCATAACAAGATACTCATGATATGGCAATGACTCTTTCAGATAAGGAAGTGATATTCCTTCAAACTGTTCTCCTTCATCGGTTGTACATGAACCGCCCGGTTCTCCGTATCGAACCACCTTCTTCCCGGATGGCAGAACTACACTAATAATGTGTTTTTCATTTTCCTCTTTGTTCAGCAGATCAAACCCAAAATCATCACCATTTTGTATATTCTCTCTCCATAAAGGATTACCTTCTTTATCAAAAAAAGAATCATCCACGGGGATAAACATACTATCACTAGTAAGCACTTCACCAAGATAATTGTATTTTGTCCTGCCCAAATTTCGCACCTCCGATTTCGACTATTATTATACATCAAAAAGAATATCTGTGCTATTCTTTATTCCATTTCGTCGCAACTTGTTAATCCCGGTGATTACAAGATTTGGCTACATTTATTTTTTGTCAAAAATGGCTTCTTGTGTCCGAAATACTTTTTCTCCTAAAACAAAAAAATCATCCCACAGGAATGATCCACCCGCAGGATGATTTTTTATCATCTGACTGATCCATTTTTGAGACCCTTTTTCATTTTGGTTACTTTTGGTTACTTTTTGGTTACCTAAAGCTCGATGTGCAGGCTCTCCTTTCCTCAAAAATGTTGATTTTACGCAATCTGTTAAGTCTTTAACAATGTAGGCGAGGGGATTCGAACCTGCGATCTTCAGAGTCGGAGTCTGATGCGTTATCCAGCTACGCTACGCCTACAAACGTTGTAAATATACCATTTTTCAAGGGTCATGTCAAATGAAACAAGGCAATTTTTTTGCTCGAACATAGGTACGTTTTGGTTACCTTTTTGGTTACCCTGTGGTTACCCTGCCCATTTTGGATAAATCAGCTCAATTTTTTGCCCTCTCAAGAACCCGAACTGCACGCTCAATATCGATGCCGGTGTAGTAGTGTCTCATGGCAACCTCGGGACTGTTTCCATAGAGCATGGCAGCCATATTGATGCTGCCGTCCACGGAATTGGCTACTTTTGTTATGCCGTTCCTGCGGAATGAATGCGGCCCCTTCATGAACTCACGGCTGCGCTCTATACCGAGTTTGTTGCACATACGCTGATAAAAGTTCCCTACAACGTTGTTATTAATGGTCTGCTCCTCCGTGCTATAATCAGGAAAAAGATACAGAGCATCCGGGTAGTATTCATCCCGGACTTTTTTTAGCCTGTCCAGAAACTCACGGATCTCTTCCGTAACGGGAAATCTCCTGTCCACCCAGGTCTTCGTATGGCTGACAACCACGAATCTCTCCTTTGGATTGTCATCGTTCTTTTTCACCGTGATCTGTTCCCGGTTTATGGCGATATAACCGTCATGTACATCTTCCCACATGAGAGCCGCCACCTCGCCCCGCCGAAGTCCCATGAGCATCTGTAATTCCAGAGCATATGGCGGCATATAGGCAGGCTTTTTCTTTTCATAATCGTGGATGAAATCCCGCATCCTGGTCATGTCATCTTCGGAGTGGACTCTCTTTGATACAGCGCCCGACCTTTTGAGCATGTCGTTGTATTTGCTGAAATTTATCCTGTCGTAAGGATTATCGACGATCCAGAAATTGTTGAATGCAAATCTGAGTGTGCTTTTCAAGATGCTCCTTAAGCCCCCGAATGCCCTTTTTGTCACATCCTGAGAGGTAAGGATATCGTAGCAAAAATCCTCTATAACCCATTTGTCGATCTGTTCCACCGGAAGCTCTTCAAAGTCAGTATCGCCAAAGAATCTCCTGTACTGTGTCCACAGAGTATTAATGTTGTTTTCCGCGGACAATCTCTTTTCCGGATCCTTCTTGTACCTGAGCTTTTCCTCGAGCATCCCCTCAAAACAGAACCTGAATGTGGGAAGCTGTGGCACCTCAAAAGCATATATCTTTTCCTCAAGATCATCTATAGTCCTTGCCTTAAGCTGTTTACGACCTCCTTTCGCACTTTCGTCCTTAACCCAAATGTGGTAAAACCCATCAGAGCTGGGCTTCTTTGGCAATGTATACTGGCTTAAGATATTCTTCATCTTCATATCCTTGTACATCGCCTGCACATCTTCAATCATTATACCACTTTTGGCCGTTTTCTTCAATTTTCCTGCGGGTTTGCGCTGTTCTTTTTTCTGTCCCATAGCGGTCGTCCTCCCCTCATAAAGGAAGAAAGTTCAGAGCATAAAAGTAGGCATTTTTTATAAAATTTTTCTTTTTTGCCTACTTTATGGCCCATATCTTTCTTCCTATATGAAGGGACCTGCAATCCAAGCGCAAGATTCGCCTGGAGTTACTCATAACTCGCTTCGCTCGCTATGAGCACTCCGGCAATCTTGTTGGGGCGCGGTCGTCCGGTGGACGACGCTGCAAAGCAGCAGCGCCGACTGGTA
>JAEEGH010025318.1_pt1 | contig 11907 bp, 9 predicted proteins | sample 9134181 | NCBI WGS metagenome assembly JAEEGH01 (sample SAMN16246544, study PRJNA631951) | gut metagenome | biome: gut microbiome; feature: rumen; material: DP-attached | host: Bos | place: Iran: Karaj | collected 2018-10
AGATTAGTGATGCAGCTGATTTATTTGATACATTGTCTGATGAAGCAAAGGCATTAGTTACAAATAAGCAAACATTATTAGATGCAATTAACATTTATACAGCAGTTAATAATGTTGTAATAGAGATTAATGCAATTCCATCTCCATTAGTAATTGATAATGATTGTGAATCAGCAATTGCACAAGCTAGAAGTGCATATGATGCATTAGAAGAAAAGCAAGCATTAGTACCTGAAGATATGCTAGCTACATTAGTTAATAATGAAAAGGCATATGCAGTAATGCAAAAGATTGAGGATATTAAACCATTTGCTTTAGATGATAATTGTAAAACAAGAATTGATACTGCTAATGAAGCATATAATAAATTAACTGATACACAAAAAGCATTAGTTGCAAATGCTAATGAATTAGAAAAAGCTATTTCTGATTATAACTCATATATTGATACTGCAAAGGCAGAAGCTGTCGATGCATTAATAGATGCAATTGGTACAGTAGCATATACAACAGATTGCAAGACAAAGATTGATGATGCAAAGAATGCATATGAAGCATTAACAGATACACAACAAGGATTAGTAACTAAGCTTCAAGCATTACAAACTGCAGAAGCTTCTTACAAGGCTGTTGACGACTTTGTAAAGGCAGTAGATGCAATTGGTACTGTTGAATTAACAGATGCATGCAAGACAAATATTAATGCAGCTTTTAGCTTATATCTAGAATTAGGTGGAAACAAAGGTTTAGTACCTGCTACAACAATGAAGACATTTGAAGATGCATCTGGTGCATATAGTGTAATGGAAAAGATTGCAGCAATTGGTACAGTAGCTTATACAAATGAATGCAAGACTAAGATTAGTGATGCAGCTGACTCATATGATACATTATCTGATGAAGCAAAGTCATTAGTTACAAATAAGCAAACATTATTAGATGCAATTAACATTTATACAGCAGTTAATAATGTTGTAATAGAGATTAATGCAATTCCATCTCCATTAGTAATGGATAATGATTGTGAATCAGCAATTGCACTAGCTAGAAGTGCATATGATGCATTAGAAGAAAAGCAAGCATTAGTACCTGAAGATATGCTAGCATTATTAGAAAATATTGAGGACGCTTTCGATGCAATGAAGCAAATCAATGAAATTCCTGCAACAATCGATATTACTGATAAGGACTGCTTAGATGCAATAGATGCAGCTAGAGAATCTTATGATGATTTAACTAAGGATGAGCAAGCATTAGTAACAAATTATAATGTATTAGGAAATGCAGAGGTTGCAGTAGTTAAGGCTAGAATCGATGCAATTGGAATTGTAGTATATACAGATGATTGTAAGGCTAAGATAGATGCAGCAAGAGAAGCATATGATGCATTAGACGAGACTCAGCAGGCAAATGTTGATAATTATGAAGCATTAACTAACGCAGAAGCAGCATATGCTAAATTAAAGGCTGATAATGAAGCAGCTGATAAGGTTAAAGAAGATATTTCTAAGATTGGTACTGTAGAATATACAGAAGAATCTAAGGCTAATATTGAAACTGCTAGAACTGAATATGATAAGTTAACAGCTGATCAAAAGGCTCTAGTAACAAATTATCAAACATTAACAGCAGCAGAAACAGCATTTAATACAGCACAAAATAATGCAATTAATAACGTAATAGGCTTAATTGATGCAATTAAAGATTTCGCATATAATTCAGATTATGAAGATGATTTATATGACGCTAGAGATGCATATGAAGACTTATTATTAAGTGATCAAGCATCAGTAACAAATTATCAAACATTAGTAAATGCTGAAACATTATTTGGTGATATTGAAGATGTTATAGATTTAATTATTGCAATTCCATCTCCATTAGCTATCGATTTAGATACAGAAGATGCTATTAGTGATGCAAGAGAAGCATATGATGCATTAGGAAATAATAATATTTATGTACCATCTACATATACTAATTTATTAGAATCTAGTGAAGCAGCATATGATGTAATGGAATTAATAGATCTAATTCCTGATGAAATTGATATTAATGATGATGATTGTGTAAATGCATTATTTGATGCTAAGGAAGCATATGATGAATTAAAGCCATCTATTCAAGCATTAGTAGCTAATAGTGCTGAATTAGAAGCAGCTATAGCAAAATATAATGACTTAAATGATAAGGCGGCCGCAGCTTTAGTAGATTCATTAATTAATGAAATTGGTGAAGTTGAATATACAGACGTATGTAAGGCTAAGATTGATATTGCAAGAAATGCTTATAATAATCTTGAAAATAATCAAAAGGCATTAGTAACTAAGCTTCAAGTATTATTGGATGCAGAGACTGCATATGCAGAATTAGAAGCAGCTAACGTTGTTATTGATAAGATTGATGCAATCGGTACATTAGAATTAACTGATGCAAAGAAGGCATTAATTGATGATGCAAAGAACGCATATGAAGCATTAACAAATACACAAAAGGCATTAGTAACTAATATAGCTGATTTAAATAAGGCAATTACTGATTATGATAATGCTAAGAATGTTAAGGCAAAGATTGATGCAATTGGTAATGTAACATATACAGACGCTTCTAAGGCTAAGATTGAAGATGCACGTGAAGCATATGAAGCATTAACAGAAGATCAAAAGACATTAGTTGGTATGTCTGAATTAGAGATTTTAGTAAATGCTGAAGAAAAATATGAAGTATTAGTGGTTATTGATTTAATCGGTAAGATTGGTCAGGTTAAGTATCCAACATCAGAAGCAGCTATTAAGGCAGCAAGAGAAGCATATGATACATTAACAGAAGCTCAAAAGGCATCTATAACTAATACTAATGTATTAACTCAAGCAGAAGCTACATACGCTGAATTAAAGACTAATAATGAGGCTGCCGCTTCAGTAGATGCTTTAATTAATGCAATTGGTACAGTAGCTTATACAACTGATTGTAAGAATAAGATTGAAGCAGCTATAAAGGCTTATAATGGATTAACACCTGCTCAACAAGCATTAGTTAAGGGCGTTGATACATTAGATAAGGCTGATGAAAAATATGAACAATTAGAATTAGATGCTACAAGACATGCTATAGTAGATACTAAGAGTGGCGTAGAAATCGAAACTAAGGATGGTACAGGAATTCCAAAGACTATTACATTAAGAGTTGAGGTTAAGACAACTGTATCTGCAACTGAAGGTAGTACAGCATATGCTAAGATAACTGCTATGCTAGAAGACAGAGAAGAAATTAAGGGCGTATATGATGTTAAACTAATCCAGACAATTAATGGTGTTGAAAAGGTAGTACAACCATCAGAAATTAAGGCTGGTACTAAGATTAAGATTCATATAACTATTCCTGAAGGAATTGATGGTTCCGAAGCTAAAATTTTACATATCCATAGTGAAAACGATATGGAATATGTTAAGGATGTTCAAGTTGAAGGTAATGAATTCGTATTCGAGGTTGATAGATTATCTGAATTTGCAATCATTACACCTGCTAGTGGTCTTCCTAATTGGTCTATCGCAGCTATTATTGGTGGCGGTATTGTATTAGTCATCGTAATTGGTTGCTTAGTAATAGCATTAGTAGATAGAAATAAGAAAAAGTTAGAGGAATAACAAATCCTATACTGAGTACTTATAGCTAGACTTTAGTATTTAAATTGGAAAAGACGCTCTCCAATCTGAGCCCATTAGGTTTTTCCTAATGTGGCTCTGGGAGCGCCTTTTTTAGGTTTATTAACATTTATTAAAATTACATATGAAATAAGAATTAAAGTTTTATATAAATTATTTTAATTTTATTCTTGCAATGATATAATAAGTTTGTCATATTAAGGGGAGCCTACGGCTGAGAGGAATTAATATTCGACCCTTGACCTGATCTAGGTAATGCTAGCGAAGGAATAATATTGATATATAACATTATTTTGATATATACATTATTTTCTTTTAAAGCAATGTCCTAGTGGGCATTTTTTTAATTTTAGGAGGAATATATGCAATACATTAAAAAAATCAGAGAAAAAACACCACTTATTCATTTTATTACAAATTATGTAACAGTAAATGATGTTGCTAATGCAGCACTAGCTATTGGAGCATCACCAATAATGACTGATGAAATCAATGATGCAGTTGATATGCAAAATATTTGTGATGCACTTGTCATCAATATTGGTACATTAAATGAAAGAACAGTAAAAACAATGATTGCGGCTGGAAAAAAAGCAAATGAGCTTGGTCATGTCGTTGTTTTAGATCCATGTGGAGTTGGTGCTACACCTTATAGAAATGATGTAATTAATAAATTATTAGAAGAAGTAAAATTTGATTGCATTAAAGGAAATATTTCAGAGATTAAAGCAATGGCTAATGTTGCATCAAAGACTAATGGTGTTGATGCATGTGAGGCTGATAAGACAACAAGAGAAAATATGCACGATGTTTTCAAATTTGCAAAAGAATTATATAAAAAGACAGGAGCAGTTATCGCAATTACAGGTCCTATTGATGTTATCGCTGATGATAAGTATGCTTATATTAGCGACAATGGCTGTAAGGAAATGAGAAATATAACTGGTACAGGCTGTATGACAGCAGGTATTATTGCAGCTTCTTTAGTTGCTAATAAGGAAAATAAATTAGAAGCATCAACTGCAGGTGTTATTATATTAGGTCTTGCAGGTGAGCTTGCAAATAAATATGCAAAGGGAACTGGAACTTTACATATTGGTTTAATAGATGAATTATCTAATATGAATGATGATATCTTAGAAAAGGGTGCTAAAATTGAAAGATTTGAAATCTAGCTTATTATTATATGCAGTAACTGATAGATATTGGCTAAATGGTAGAAAGCTTAAGGATGACGTAGAAAAAGCCATTTTAGGTGGTGCTACTATGATTCAGCTAAGAGAGAAAAATCTATCAACAGAAGATTTTATAAAAGAAGCTTTAGAAATTAAAGAAGTATGTAAAAAATACGATATTCCATTTATTATAAATGATTCACTTGAAGTATTTTTAGCTGTTGATGCAGATGGAATTCATGTTGGACAAAATGATTTAAGTGCTGATATAGTAAGAAAGAAAATTGGCCCAAATAAAATTCTAGGTGTTTCGGCAGAAACAGTAAGTGAAGCACTATTAGCGGAAAAAATGGGCGCTGATTATTTAGGAGTTGGAACTATTTTTTCAACAAGCACTAAGCTTGATGCGATAAATGTTACTAAAGAAGAATTAGCTAGAATATCATATAGTGTTAATATTCCTGTTGTTGCTATTGGTGGAATTACTTTAGATAATATTAAAGAATTAAAAAATACTATGATATCTGGTATTTCTGTAGTATCTGCTATCTTTAAAGAAGAAGATATAATAAAGGCTACAAGTAATTTATTAAAGGAAGTAAATAAGTTATTCTTTAATCCAGATGATTATAAATTATTTATTGTTGATTATGATGGAACATTATTAAATTCATTATCTATGTGGGAAGATATTGCATCTAGATATGTAAAATCAAAAGGAATAGAACCAGAATTAGATTTAGATAAAATTGTTAAGCTACAAACCAATGATGAGACAGCTTTATATTTATCTAAAAAATATTTTAATAATATAAATCCAAATGATTTAATTTTAGATATTGATTCATTTATTGAAAAAGAATATTTAAAAATTAAAATTAATAAAGGTGCTATAGTATTATTAAATAATATTAAGGATAAAGGTAAGGTTGTTTTATTTACTGCAACATCTAAATCTTTAATTGAAAAATCATTAAAAATTAATGGTATAGAAAATATATTTGAAAAATTATATACATCAACTAATTTTAACTATACTAAAACAGATGGTACAGGGTTTATCAAGCTTTTAGAAAATGAAAAAATAAAATTAGAAGATGCAATCGTAATTGAGGATTCAACACATGCAATTTGTGGTGCCAAAAATAAAGGCTTTAAGGTCTTAACAATTGCGACATATAAAAATATATTAGATATTGATAAATTATTAATAAACTCAGATTATATGATTAAAATGGAGGTATAGGATGAAAGTTGTTTTATCAATTGCAGGATCTGATTCATCAGGTGGTGCGGGAATTCAAGCGGACATTAAAACAATTATTGCAAATGGCTGCTTTGCTGAAACTGCTATAACTGCACTAACAGCACAAAATACATTAGGTGTAAGAGATATATTAAATGTAACACCTGAATTTTTAGAAAATGAACTTGATGCAATATTTGAAGATATTAGACCAGATGCAATTAAAATAGGCATGGTATCTGATAAAAATTTAATTAAATCTATTGTAAAAAAATTAAAGCAATATAATGCTAAAAATATTGTTGTTGATCCTGTTATGGTTGCAACATCAGGCTCTAAGCTATTAAGTGATGATGCAATTAATACATTAATAAATGAATTAATACCACTAGCTGATATAATAACACCTAATATACCTGAGGCAGAGGTATTATCAGGTATTAAAATTAATAATGTAAGTGATATGGAGCGTGCTATTAAAATAATATCAAAATTAGGATCTAAGTCTGTATTATTAAAGGGCGGACACATGATTAATGATGCTAATGATTTATTATATTATAATAATGAATTAACTTGGATTAATGGTAAAAGAATAAATAACAATAATACCCATGGTACAGGATGTACCCTATCAAGCGCAATCGCATCTAATTTAGCTAAGGATTATGACATAATAACAGCTATTAAGCGTTCTAAATATTATTTGTCTAATTGCCTAATGCAAATGCTTAATTTAGGTAGTGGTAGTGGTCCTATGGATCATGGATGGAATTTTAAGGAGATTAATATAAATGACTGATTACATGACTAAAATAATTGAAGATTCACTTCCTATTTGGGATGAATGTATAAAAACACCATTTGTTCAGGGATTAATTAAAGGAACATTGACAGATGAACAAGTAACTAAATATATTGTAGAGGATACAAGATATTTATTAAATTACGCAAAATGCTATGCACTTTTAATTTCTAAATGTAATACACTTGAAGAAATAAGAATGTTTTATGATATTTTAGCATTTGTTAAAGAAGGAGAGACTTCAGTAAGAAGAGAATTTATAACAAAGCATGGCTTAAATGATCATGATGTTGAAACATCTATTCCTGATATAGAAAACCAAATTTATATTGACTCAATGATGAATTGGTGCCATAATGGTTCACTTGTTGAAGGTACAATGTCTATACTTCCATGTATGCTTTCATATGGCTATATTTTTAATAAGCTATATAAAGAAAATAAAGATATGCTTATAAATAATCCATATAAGGACATTCTTGAAGGTTATATTGGAGAAGAAATGGAATTATGGTGTAAGGAATGGGCAAATTTTGCTAATGCATTAATGAATGAATATCCTAATTCATTTGAAAAATGTAAATCTATTTTTAGATTCTCATCACTTAGAGAATTAGAATTCTGGAAGATGAGTTATAACAATAAATTAGAATTTAAATATTAAAACTAGAAGTAGTATAAATTATGCTTTTGTATGTGAAAAACCAATAAAAATAGTTTATAAAATTTGAGCCATACTCGTTTGAGTAAGGCTTTTTGTTTTATAAATATAACATTGATTAATATAGATAAATTTTTGTGGCACTTTTGTTGCACATGAATTGATACAATGGTATTACAAAGGTATTACAAAATTCAAAATGTTATATTTAGGAGGAATACAATATGAAATTCAAAAAGATTTTATTAGGTATTACAGGAGCTTTAGCCTTTACATTTGCTTTAACTGCATGTGGAGATGATTCTACAAATAAGGATTCAACTCCAGCACCAGCACCATCAACTGATACCGGCTCAGACACAGGTGGTGATTCAACACCAGCTACGTTTACTAATTATCTTACATTTATGAATGATAATAAATTAAGAGTAGATATTATGAATAATGATTTAGGTGTTACATTCAATTATGGTAATGAGGCAATTCAAAGTACTAAGGAAACTACTTTATCAGCTGATACTAAATTATCATTCAGTGGTGAATTTGCAGTAGAAAAGGTAAATTTTGTTGTAGTATCTGATACTTCAACTGGTGGTTCTGTAAGGGTATCTATAGGGGTAGATTCATCTAGAGTTGGTGATTTCTTATCTAAATATCCTATGACTGGAAAGAAGATTTATATTGCAATATCTTCTGGTGAGGTTAATTGGACTAAGGGACTAAATACAAAAATGGATACTCAAATTGGAGTTTATACACCTAAAGCATAATCAATTATAAGAAAATACCCGGAAAACGGGTATTTTTTTCTACTTTTTTTGTACATATTAGAATATATGTACATGTAGTTCTTTTATTTGATTTAAAAAAATATTATAATGCATTCATCAATACATTTCATAAATTTAATATTAAGGAGGATTCATATGAAAAAAACTATTGGTTTTGTTTTAATGATTTTTTTAGGAATGCTAGTAGTATCCTGTGGTAGTGATAAAAAAGAAGATGGAAGCTACGCTATTTATCAGCTTGCAAAGGAAAATAACTTTGAAGGCACATATGAGGAATGGCTTGAATCTATTAAAGGAGATAAGGTTGTTTTAAGTGTCATTGGTGATGAATTAAAGTGGAAGTATTCTAAAGAAGATGATTCTTCATATAAGACTTTAGTAAAATTATCTGCATTAAAGGGTGCTGATGGCAAAGATGGTAAGGATGCTAAGTTTGTTAAGGATATAACATCTGTTAAGGTTGGAGATACTACAATCTTTACATTTATTTTTAGCGATAATACAGAAATTAAAACTGAATTAATCGATAAGAAGGAAACAATTAGAACTGTTAAGAGCACTTTAAAGGAAATAGATGCTTATAAAATATATAAATATAGTTCTGAATCTAAATATTATGATATTTATTTAGATAAGCCTGAATTTCAGCTTGGTAAGGTTAATTTAAGATTTGTCGAAAATGAATCATTAGTTCCTTATATTTCACTTGATGAAATGGTTAAGCTATATAATGTTAGCTTAACTAGTACAGAATATAAATCAACTACAGCCGAGGTAGATGGCAATTCTATTTGGACAATTAAGAATAATAGTACAATTAAGGGTACTGTTAAAATTGATCCTGTTAACCAAGAATTTGTAATAGATGGCAATTTTGCAAATGCCTTTTCTAATCCAATAGATTATTCTAAATATTCTTTATTCTTACGTGCTAATTATAATTCATCAATTGTTAAGGCTGCTGAAACTAAAACAGTTTTAAGCTATAAGAATACTGATTTTACTACATTTAAAGAAGATGGAGTTAATTATTATCCATTTGGATTATTAAATATGGTTTTACAAAATTATACTAATCGTAAATATTTTTATAATTATGTAAATTTATATGAATATAATGAATTTGAGCAATTAAATCAAATGGAAGTATTTAAAAAAGAAAGCGATGATACTTCATTTATGGTAATGGATCAAATGAAGGAATATATTGAATCTAATTATACTGAAAAGGATCCAAGTGGTAACCCATTAATGCCTATGTATGTTAGAAAGAATAGTAGATCTGAATTCACTTTTATGTTTGAAAATAATTATGGTCTAGCCCTTACTAGAGGCATTAAGTCTATGAAGACATATTTTGAAAATTACGGTATTTATGATGATATGATTAGTGATAATTCAGTAATTAGAGGAAAAGCATTTAGTGCTGCCGCATTCATTTTAGAGGATTCACATACTGGTAAATTCAATACAAGTACAACTCCTTGGGGTGAGGATAATGGTGGTAAGGGTATTGAAGGTGCTCATGCTAGTAAATTAATAGAAGAAAGAAGAGCGTTAGGCAGAAATTTATCTAATTTAAGAAAAGAAGCATTAAAGAATAAGGGTATTGAGGAAGATAATTATAAGAGTAGTATTTTATATTCTCTGGATGGTAAGACAGCATATTTCTATTTCGATGGCTTTGATGGTTCAACTAATGCTTTTAAAAAGGTAGATGAAAGCTATGTTCTTAAGGATGATGCTAAGCTTGCGGAGGAGGATTCATATTTCTTCTTTATTAAGCAATTAAATGAAATTAAAGCACATACTACAAATGTTGGTGGTGAAGAGGTTAAGGTTAAAAATGTAATTATAGATGATTCACAAAATGGTGGAGGCTATGTTTATATTATGGGTAAGCTATTAGCTTTAATTTCTAAGGATAATATGGGTATTACATATTCTTTAAATGATTTAACTAAGGAAGTAACAAAGAATGTTTATCAAGTAGATTCTAATAATGATGGAGTTTATGATGTAAATGATTGTTACGGAAATGTTTTTGATTTCTTTATCTTAACAAGTAATCAATCATTCTCATGTGGTAATGCATTCCCTATTATTGCTTCAAATTATAAATATGCAAAATTAATTGGTGAAAGAACTGGTGGAGGAGAATGTGTTGTGAGCCAAGGATTATTATCTAACGGTATTTGCTACGCACATTCAGGAAATGAACATTTAATTATTTATGATGAAGCGAAGAAGACTATAAGTGGTGTAGAGGATGGTATAGCACCTGATACAGTAATTAATTATTTTGAATATTATGATATTGAGGCTTTAAATAAGGGTATTCAAAAAATGAATGCTAGTGCTTAAAAACTTCATATAACAATAACAGCTAAGCAAAATAAACTTAGCTGTTATTTGTTTTGCTTCAAAAGATATAGAGGATTATCGGACTTAAGATTTTTGTTTTGGGATTAAAAAATATAATATTATAAGAGAATAATAATGCGTTTACAAAATACAAAATCTATAAAATATATAATAAAGTATTCCACAAAATACAAAATTGAAAATTTGAATTCGTCGATATATAATTTGTGTGAAGGACATACTAAATGATTATTAGAGAAAAATATTTATCAAAAATAAGACCATTTTATGATGTTGATTTAATCAAAGTTATTACAGAAATAATTTGTTTGTTTAAAATTTAATATTTATATTATTAAGGAGGAAATATGAAAAAAATATTATTATCGTCTTTATTATTACCAGTATCTTTTATCGCTTTAAGCGGATGTAGTAATAATTCAGCAAATGAATCTAATAAGTATAATACTGAAGCAATACACCAGGTATCATTATTACAAGGGTTAATGCTTGGGGATTATTATGGAAGCGTAACTGTTAAAGAATTAAAGAGTATGGGAAATACTGGTATTGGTACATTTAATAGCTTAAATGGTGAATTAATATTAATTGATGGAATTTGTTATCGCGCAAATGAGTCATTAGAATTAGAAGTAGTTAGTGATGATGAAACTGTACCATTTGCGGATGTTACATTCTTAGATAATGATTTAAGCTATGAATTAAATGGTTTAAATAGTATAGAAGAGCTAAAATCCACTTTAGATAGCAAAGTTAAAGAGCTTGGCACTAATCGTTTTTATATGATTAGAATAGATGGATTATTTGATGAGATATATTTTAGAAGTGAGAAAAAGCAATCTTTACCATATAAGCCTTTAAATGAAGTATTAAAAACAGATCAAACATTTAAAACAATGACTAATACAAATGGAAGTATAGTTGGATTATATACACCAAATTATATGTCTGATTTAAATGCGGTAGGATGGCATTTCCATTTTGTTACAGAGGATAGAAGAAGTGGAGGCCATGTATTAAATGCTGATTTAGGTGAATGTAATATTACATGGGATTATACAGATTCATTTAATATGTATTTACCAGATGGTGAATTCTTTAATACATTAGATTTAACAGTTGATCAAGATGAGGATATTAAAGAGGTTGAACAAGGAAATTAATTAAAAGAGTTCAACT
>JAEEGH010025322.1_pt1 | contig 11905 bp, 8 predicted proteins | sample 9134181 | NCBI WGS metagenome assembly JAEEGH01 (sample SAMN16246544, study PRJNA631951) | gut metagenome | biome: gut microbiome; feature: rumen; material: DP-attached | host: Bos | place: Iran: Karaj | collected 2018-10
GAACCCGCGATCGACCTGCACGACTGGATGCAGGTCGACGAATCCGGCAGAGGCTATATCAACATCTTCCACTGCGCGAAGCTCTATCAGAGCCCGCTTTTGTATTCGACCTTCATGCTGTGGCTCCTTGCCGAGCTCTTTGAAGAGCTGCCGGAGGTCGGCGATCCCGAAAAGCCGAAGCTCGTGTTCTTCTTTGACGAGGCGCATCTCTTGTTCTCCGACGCGAAGCGCACGCTGAAAACCAAGGTCGAGCAGGTCGTGAAGCTGATCCGCTCGAAGGGCGTCGGCGTCTACTTCATCTCGCAGCAGCCGAGCGATCTGCCGGATCCGGTGCTTGCGCAGCTTAGTAACCGCGTGCAGCACGCGCTCCGCGCCTATACCCCCGCCGAGCAGAAGGCGATCAAGACCGCCGCGGCGACGTTCCGCGTGAACCCGAACTTCAACACCGAGGAGGTGCTTTCTGAACTCGGCACCGGCGAAGCGCTGGTGAGCTTTCTGGACGCGAAGGGACGGCCGTCGATCGTCGAGCGCTGCACGATCCTGCCGCCGCAGTCGATGATGGGCATGATCGACGACGAGCGCCGGAAGAGCGAGATCATGGCGGACACGCTGTACGGCAAGTATGACGAGCCGGTCGACAACGAATCCGCATACGAGATCCTGACCGGCAAGGCGCAGGAGGAAGCCAAAGAGAAGGCGGAAGCCGAACGCGAGGAAGCGGAAGCGAAGGAGCGCGAACGGCAGGAGAAGGAAGAAGCCAAGGCAAAGGAAAAGGCGGAAAAAGAAGAAGCCAAGGCGAAGGAAAAGGCGGAAAAGGAAGCGCTGCGCGAAAAGGCGAAGAAGAAAAAGAAGACCGCCTCCGCAATGGGCAAGGTCGCCTCGTCCGCCGCGAACACGATCGGCCGCGAGGTCGGGAAATCACTCTTCCGCGGGCTTTTGGGCACGCTGAAAAAAATCTTCTGAGAGGGAGGAACGCATATGCCGCTGTACTGTGAAGACTGCATGAGACTGGTGGAAGGCTCCGTCTGTCCGCGCTGCAGGCGCAAAAACCTCCGTGCCGTCGAACCGGGAGATTTCTGCCAGGTCGCGGACGTGCACTATATGCAGGCGGAGATGCTTAAGGAGCTTTTCGCGGACAACGATATCCCCTGCACGGAGCGCTCCGCGCTCGGCGCCGGAATCACCGTGAACCTCGGCGTGAACGTCGGGACCGTACGCCTCTATGTGCCGTACGACCGGCTCGACTTTGCAAAGGAGCTCTACGACGTCTATTTCAATACGCCCGCGGCGCCGGAGCCCGCACCGGAACGCGAGCTGCTCGTCGGGCAAGTCTACCGCCACTTCAAGGGCGGACTGTACCGCGTCGAGGACGTCGCGAAGCATTCCGAAACGGGTGAGGAATACGTCGTCTACCGCAAGCTGTACGGCGACCGGTCGCTTTGGATCCGTCCGAAGGAGATGTTTTTGTCGCCGGTCGACCGCGAGAAGTATCCCGACGCTATGCAGGAATACCGCTTCGAGCCGTACGACGGCGAAGACGCCGGTGAATCTGAATAATCGGCTCATTTATGTATATTTCTGCAATCGCCGTATACCGTTGTATGCGGCGATTTTGCATGTTTTTTCGGCATTTTGATTGTAAAATCCATGAGAAATATTCATATAATGTTTGCATTTTTACCGCGGCGGTGCTATACTCAAGTCGCCATCGAGAGTGCGCGAGAGACAAGCTTGATGACCGCACAGCAACCTGCCTCAGTAAGGTGCTAACGCTTGTATGATGGCATATCAAAACACGCTTCGTCCCGACGGTTCGCCGGGACTTTTTCTTTTATGTAAAATTTTTTACAAAAAATTAAAAAAAGTGCACCGCAAACGAATGATATGTGGTATTATTGTAGATAAGTTTTTATCATGAGGTGTTCTATGGAGAAAAAACGCAGCGGTTGGGTACGGATCATCACGATCCTTCTGGTGCTGGCTTTGCTCGGCGGCGGTGCGTATTATATTTATCAGCAGAATACGGCGGGCAATGAAGAGACTGTCTTTGTTCAGTCTGTTTCGTCGATCGTCGGCATGGGAAACGTCGGCATCTATTCCCGGTACAACGGCATCGTCGAGGCGAAGGACGTCATCGAGATCAATCCCGCGAACAACATGACCGTGAAGGAATGCTTCGTCACGGCAGGCTCGAAGGTGAACAAGGGCGATTCGCTGTTCTGCTACGATATCGAGGACATGGAGCTGCAGCACGCGCAGATGCTGATCGACATCTCCGGCACGGAGAACAACATCCGGACCTACCGCGAGCAGCTGGAATCGCTGAAAAAGAAGCTGTCCAAGGCAAAGGAGGACGAGCGCTATGAGATTGAGCTCGACATTCAGACGGTCGAGCTGGATATCCGCAAGGCGGAATACGATCTGGACGACAAGCGCAGCAAAGCGGACGAAATGCAGGCGCTGATCGACGCGAGCGAAGTCTACTCCCCCGTGACCGGCACGGTCCGCTCCGTGCGCGACAACTCCGGCGGGTACGATCCGTTCGGCTACGGGTCCGGCGAAAGCAGCGCGTATATCTCGATCATCGCCGGTACGGCGTTCTGCGTCAAGGGCGTCGTCGACGAGCAGACGGTCTTCACGCTCTATACCGGCATGCCCGTTCTGATCCGCTCGCGCGTGAACGATACCGTCTGCCGCGGCAAGATCTACCGCATCAATACCGACACGCCCGAAACGACGCAGGGCGCGGTTTACTACGACGGCGGCGGCGAACGCGCCAGCCGGTACGCCTTCTATGTCGAGCCGGAAAGCATCGACGGACTTCTGATCGGACAGCATGTGATCATCGACCTCAACACGGATCCGGAAGCGGACCGCGGTCTGATGCTGCCCGCGTCCTTCCTGTTTGAGGAGGACGACTACTACTTCGTCTGGGCGGTCGATTCGAACGGCCGTATCGAGAAGCGCAACATCACGGTCGTCACATACGACGAAGAGACCGAATGCTATGAGGTCTCGAGCGGGCTCACGCTTCGCGACCGCATCGCGTTCCCGGACGCGACGGTCCGCGCGGGCATGCTTGCCACGGAGACCGCGTTCACCGATCCCGCCGGAAACGGCGGACAGGGCGTTATGACCGCACCCGGCGGCGCGCAGAACGGCGGCTGGGATACGATCGAAGACGACGATCCGTACATTCCGCAGGTTCCGGGCGATTCGGACGATCCGGGCGATCCGGACGATCCGGACGATCCGGACGACAGCGGGTTCGGAGGCTGATATGCTGATCCGCCTTGAACACATCGAAAAAACATACGGCACCGCCGATCATCCCGTTCCGGTCCTGCACGACGTCAATTTCGAGATGGAGGAAGGCTCGTATTACGCGATCATGGGTCCCTCCGGCTCGGGCAAGTCGACGCTGATGAACATTCTGGGCTACCTCGATACGCCCACCAAAGGCGTCTATTATTTCGAGGACGCCGACAACAGCGAGGCGTCCGATGCGCAGATGGCGCGGATCCGCAACGAAAAGATCGGCTTCGTGTTCCAGTCGTTCCATCTGCTGCCGCAGCGCCGCGCATGGGAAAACGTCGCGCTTCCGCTGCTGTACGGAAACGTTCCGAAAAAGGAGCGCCGCGCGCGCGCCGAGGCCGCGCTCAAAGAAGTCGGTCTCGAAGACCGCATGGAGTTCTATCCCACACAGCTCTCCGGCGGACAGTGTCAGCGCGTGGCGATCGCAAGAGCGATCTGCACACGGCCGAAGCTTCTGCTTGCCGACGAACCGACCGGCGCGCTCGATTCCAGGTCCGGCCAGCAGATCATGGACATTTTTGACAGGCTGCACGAACGCGGCATGTCCATCATTATGATCACGCACGAACTTGCGGTGGCGAAACGCGCGGACCTCATGATCCACATCTATGACGGCGTTCTCACGGGAGGCGATGCACAATGAAAATGAAGAAGACTTTGAAGATCATCCTCATCTGCGTGCTTTCCGTCGCTCTGATCGGCGGCAGCGTGTTTGCATACGTCAAGCTCAGGAAGCCCAGTCCCTGCGAGGTCTACCCCGCCATGAACTGGATGCTGTCCTATATGCCGAATCAATCCTATCTGTACGGAGTCGTGACCTCGGACGTCTCGCAGGTCATCACCAAGAGCAGCGACCGGACCGTGCTCGAGCTTCTGGTCAGTCAGGGCGACGTCGTTTCCGTCGGCGATCCTGTGCTCCGGTACGATGCGACTCGCTCGCAGCTTTCCTTCGAGCAAAGCCAGGTCGAGCTTGCAAAGCTCGAAAACAAGCTTCTTTCCGAGTATCTCGAATATAAAAAATACGCGCAGAAGGAGTATCCGGATCCGATCCTGACGCCGGCGCCTTCCTCCACGGCGAGCTCGCAGCGCGCCCGCATCGGGCTGCTTGCCGCCGGTCTGCGAAGCGGACTTGAAACGCCTGTCAGCGGCTCCGGCACCGAAGCCGATCCCTATGTGTACGAAATCGGCGCCGGGGACGCCGTGACCTACGCCTTCCTGCAGACGCTGTTCGGGCTTTCCGAGGAGCACGCCGCAGCCGTGTTTGCGCGTATCATGCAGCCGCAGGCGAAGATCCTGCTTTCGGTCACGCCCGCAAAAGCGGTCTCCTTCTCGGTCACGGTCGAGGGCAGCGCCGTTCCCGCGCCCTCCGCAGCGCCGTCGGCTTCGCCGGGCAGCGAGTATCCCTTTGACCCGCCGATCGGCGGTACCGGCACCGCGTCGGACCCGATCGTCTATTCCTATACGTCCGGCACGACCGTTCCGAACAGCTTCCTGCTTGCGCAGAGCGAACAGGCAAAGGAGCTCGGAACAAGCCGGTATGTCACGCTCAAGGCGGACATCTTTACGGTCAACCTCGTGTTCCTGCCGGACGGCACATACTCCTTTACCACGGCTGTACAGCCCTCCCCGACCGAAACGCCGACCGCGGACCCGAGCGAAACGCCGACCGCGTCTCCCACGCCGTCGCCGACCCCGACGCGTACCCCGACGCCGAGACCCACGCGCACGCCGACGCCGAGACCGACGCGCACCCCGACGCCGAGACCGCGTACGCCGACGCCGAGACCGCGCACCCCGACGCCGAAGCCGAAGGTCACGCCGACCCCCACGCCGTACGACGAATACGCGCATATGACGAAGACGGAGCGCGAGGAGCACGCCGAAAAACTCGCGGCGAGCATCCGCCAGGATGAGATCAGCTACCGTCAGCTCCTGCTCGATATCGAAAAAGCGGAGCGCAGCGGACTGGACGGCATCCAGTACGCCGAGATCAACGGCACGGTCACGCAGGTCAAGCAGCCGGATGACGCCGAGAACGGCGAGGTGATCGTGGAGATCCTCGGCGGGACCGGACTGCACATCAGCGTCATCGTCGGCGAGGATGAGCTTTCCAAGTATCCGGTCGGCACGGAGCTCACGGGCTTCTCGTATCAGATGCAGGCCAATGTGACCGCACGGGTATCGAAGGTCGGTACGGTGCCGGTCAGCACCAACTATTCCAGCAGCGGCAATCCCAACTCCTCAGGCTACCTTCTGGTATTGGACATCATCGGCGACGTTGTGCCCGGCGTCGGCGAATACATCGAGTTTTCGGACTTCTCCTCGCTCTATGAGCAGGGCATGATCTATCTGCACGAGGCGTTTTTGCGCGAGATCGACGGCACGACCTATGTGTATGCCGCAAACGGCGATATTCTCGAACGGTACGCCGTCAAAACCGGCAACCGCATCAACGAATATATCGAGCTGATCGGCTCCCCCATCACCCCGGAGGACCGCATTGCGTTCCCGTACGACAAGAACTGCAAGGAAGGCAGTCCGGTCGAGGACGCGAAGGACGGCATGTTCTACGGCGGCTGGTAAGGAGGTTCGGACGATGTTGGAAAACTTCCGCGAAGCCTTTGACGGCATTCGCTCCCACAAGCTCCGCAGCGCGCTGACCATGCTCGGCATCATCATCGGCATTGCCAGCATCATTGCGATCTCCTCCACGATCATGGGCACGAACGAGCAGATCAAGGAGAACCTCGTCGGCTCCGGCTCAAACGTCGTGACCGTGCGGCTGTACCAGGGCGACTATCCGTTTGAAAGCGCATGGTCGAACGTTCCGCAGTACATCACGCCTCTGACGGACGAGATCCTGAACGAGATCCGCGCGGTCCCCGAGATCGCGAGCGCCGCATACTACGCGCAGCGCGACGGCTACGGACAGATCCGCAGCAGCGGCAGCGCGCTCCCCTCCGGCACGGTCTACGGCATAGATCCGTCGTATCCGGACGTTTACGGCTACGTCATCCGCGCGGGACGCAGTCTGACCGAAAGCGACTGCGTGAACTTCCGCAAGGTCGCCATGATCGACGAGACGGTTTCCGCCGCGCTGTTTTCGGACGAAAACCCGGTCGGACAGACGATCGACATCAACGGGGAGCCGTACGTTGTGATCGGAGAATTCACCCGCGCTTCGTCCTTCCGTCCAAAGGTGAACACCCTCAACGAGTATTTCACCTATAACCAGTCGACCGGCGGCAGCGTTCTGATCCCGTTCTCCACCTGGCCGGTGCTCTTCCGCTATGACGAGCCGCTGTCGCTTGTGATCCGCGCCGTGAACACCGATTCCATGACGACGGCGGGCAGGAAAGCCGAAGAGATCCTGAACAGCACGATCGCGCAGGAGAACCCGGAGGTCCGCTATCAGAGCGAGGACCTTCTGGAACAGGCGAAGAACCTGCAGGAGCTTTCGAGCGCCACAAACCGCCAGCTCATCCTGGTCGCGGGCATCTCCCTGATCGTCGGCGGCATCGGCGTGATGAACATCATGCTGGTGTCGGTCACCGAGCGCACGCCGGAGATCGGTCTCAAAAAAGCGCTCGGCGCGCGCAGACGGCGCATTTCGGCGCAGTTTCTGATCGAAGCGGGCGTTCTGACCTGTCTCGGCGGCATTCTCGGCGTACTGGTCGGCATCGCGCTTGCCTACGCCATTTCGTCCATGTCGGGCGTACCGATCTTCATCAGCTGGATCATCGTGCTTGCGACCGTCGTGTTCTCGTTCGTGATCGGCATGGCGTTCGGCGCGATCCCCGCCTACCGCGCGGCGCGCCTCGACCCGATCGAAGCACTGCGGCACGAATAATCAGACCATTTGCATCAGAGTATATTACAAAAGGGCGTTGAGAGATTTCTCAACGCCCTTTTTGGATCCCTTTGTTCAGTTTTCCGGACGCGGCTTCACATGCAGATCGCCGTCCCAGTCGCGGTATTCGGGCACGTACTGCTTGCCTGTCGCGGCGTTCACGTAGACCGTGTCCGCGACCCAGCCGGTGTTGATGCCGACCCAGAAGAAATCATCGTTCGCGTAATGCTCCGCATATTTCAGCACACCGTCCTCGAAGCCGAGCTCGTAGACCGTGCCGTCCTCGAGCCAAACGTCCATCGTACAGTAATGATAATCCGCAACCGCGTTCACGTCGACGTTTTTCACCGCCTTGCCGTGCGTGTCGCCGTCATACGTGCCAAGCGCCGCAAACAGGTTTTCGCCGATCAGCTTTGCAACCGCTTCGTATTCCGCACCGCCCATCTTCTCATACGGGATCGCTAAAAGATCCTTGCACGGGACGGCGCAGTCCAGCCGGATCACGTCGCGCGAATACGCGGATACCGTCATTTCAAATTGATCGCCGGTGATCACCCAGCAGTCCTCGCGCGCGCCGCTTTCGTCGCGGTAGAAGATCGCTCCGAAGTTTTCCTGTTTTTTGGTTTCCTCTCCCGAAAGCTGATTGTACAGACGATACAGCAGCGAGGTGATCGTTCTGTCGTTCACCATCTGATCCGCTCCGAACGCGGGCGCTTCCGCTTGCACAAAGTTTCTCGGGTACGCGGGCATCTCATAATCCATCTGAATGTCCGCAAGGAAGTATTCGCATTCGAGCATCGCATGCTGACTCGGATAGACCGCGAACTGCCAGAGCTGATCGCCGCAGTAGGAGAACGCAAGGCATTCGTCCGTGTCGGTCGTGAGCATATAGACGCCTTCGTGCATCCATTGATTGTTGTTATCGCGATACAGCACCGCGGATTTGTAGCCGAGCTTTTCCGCAAGCCGCAGCGCGTCCTTTTCGCGGTCGATCGTGACCGTTTTCGGGTATGTCAGCAGGTCGGCGCAGAGCACCTTCCAAGTCGTCTCGGAAAACGATACGATATAGTTTCCCGCAGGATCGGTCACGCGGAGAACGGTATCGCGGTCTCCGTCCTTGTCGGTATATACGACCACGCTCGCATCTTCAAGCGGATAGCCCGTCAGCGTTTCGTACGACTGTTCAAAGACCAGCTCCGTAAATTGCTTTGCCGCATCTTTTGCAAGATTCTCCTGCTCCTGACTCGGTCTCGATGCGTCCCAGAGCATCAGGTTCTCTGCGGGACAGTTGCCTGTCCGAACAGGGATCACATACTGTCTGCGACGCTGCACATCTTCAGTGATGCTTCTGATCATGTCCGGTGAAAGCTTTGTTTCCTCCGGGACGGGCGACGGTGTGGGGGCGGGGTTCGTCAGTTTCTCCGCGTATCCGTTCTCCGCGGACGCCGGTTCGTTCTGGTTCTCATTCGCTTCCGCAACGGTCGCAAAGGTTTTGCCCTCCTTGGAGAAATTGATCACGCCGGTCAGCACCAGCCCCGACAGGACGCCGAGGCACAGGACTCCGGAGAGCGCGATCAGAAGCACCTTGTGTTTTGTTAAGAATGTTTTCATGGCTTTCTGCCTCCTTTCTACGGCCCCATCCTATCACGGAACTTGTAACGGAGTCCTCACAAAGTTGTATCTAACTTGTAAAAAGCACCGAGGCCGTCGTACCTTTGCCGGGTTCGGAGGCAAAATGCAAAGTTGCGCCGTGCAGGGCGGCGATCTCATGGCAAAGCGGCACGCCGAGCCCGCTGCGCACACTCGGGTTCTTTGCGTGCGACGGATCGTTGACATACTTCAGCTGCTCCGGCGTCATGCCCGCGCCCGTGTCGACGATCTCGATCACGCCGGGCGTCGCCCTGAGCTTCACGGGCGCGCCGGGCGCCGACGCCTTCACCGCGTTTCCGATGAGGTTTCCGAGCATACTCAGAAGCAGCGCGCGATCGGCGGTGACCGCGTCCCATTTGATTTCCGTTTCGAGCGTCGGATAGGTCGCCTTCAAATGTGCCGCAAGCTCAGCAAGCTTCACGCGCTCCGGCCGGAACACGTTCTTTCGCGCGTCGGCCATGGTCAGAAGCTTTTGCGAGATCTCGCCGAGCCGTTCGCTCTCCGAGACGATGTAGCTTGCCGCCGTGTGTTGCTGCTCCGGCGTTAGCTTTGCGCGTTCCAATAGCTCTCCGTAGCCGCGGATGACCGTCAGCGGCGTCCGGAGCTCGTGCGCAAGCCGTTCGACCGGGCGATTGACGCGCTCCTGCATGACATACAGCGCCGCGGTGATGCCCGCGGTCAGAAGCGTGCAGATCAGCAGGGAGCCGATCGCCTGCCGCGTCATCCGGTGCATTTCATCCGTCACGTCCAGCCCGAAATGCAGCCACACGCCGTCCGAAAGCGTATCCGAGATCGCAAGCACGGTGCGTCCGTTTTGACTTACCCAACGCTCCCTGCCCGGCTCGACCGCGGGCGGGACCGGCTCGGTCGCGACCCACGTTTCACCGCCTTGTCCGAGTTCGAACGTCGCGCCGCCGCTGTCGTAGAGCGCAAAGCCGCGCGCGTATACGGCGCGGTTCTCCGCCGGAACGGTTCCGAACATGCCGTCGATCGCCAGCGCAAGCGCCTTTTCCTCGCCGAGCGCACGCGATTCGGTCGAGCGGAACGATGCGCGGACGTTTGACAGCAGCAAAACCAGCGTGCTGATATACAGCACGCCCGCCATCAGCAGGACGGTCAGCAGATAACTTTTTTGCCGAAGCTTCACAGCCCCTCCTCAAACCGGTATCCGAGCCGGTAGATCGTTTTGATCCGGTCCTCCAGACCGAGCTTTTTCCGAAGCCGCTGCACATGTACGTCAATCGTGCGCGATTCGCCGAGGAACGAGACGTCCCACGCCTCGCGCATCAGCCGCTGCCGCGACAGCGCAATGTTGCGGTTTTTGATCAGCACCTCTAAAAGCGCGTATTCCTGCAACGTCAGATCGACCGGCTCGCCGCCCTTCGTCACCGTCTTTGCCTCGAAGTCGATCACAAGATCGTCGATCTGATAGCGTCTTTCGCTCTTATGCGTGCGGCGCAGAACCGCCTCGACGCGCAGCAAAAGCTCCGTCATTTCAAACGGCTTCACGATATAGTCGTCTGCGCCGCGCTCGAAGCCCTTGACCTTGTCCGCCGTCTCGCCGAGCGCGGTCAGAAAGATCGCCGGCGTGCCCTTGAGCTTTTCGTATACCGAAAAGCCGTTCGTGTCCGGCAGCATCACGTCGAGAATCAGCAGATCGAGCGGCGTGCGCTCCGCGATCGAAAGCGCTTCCTTTCCGGTGAACGCCTGCACGACCGTGTGCCCCACCATGCCGAGGTTCAGCGCAACGAGATCGTTGATCGCGTATTCATCCTCAATCACCAAAATTCGTGCCATATGCCCCTCCTCAAGTGTAGTGTAACATATAAGTTGTAACCAAGTTGTAAAACATGCGGCTTTGCCGCAATTCATGTCCGCAGGTCAATTCACGGCGCAGCCAATTCATCGACAACCCTCCCGGCTCGTTCCTCGACACCCTCCCTTGCACAGGGAGGGCAAGAATGCGCGCGAATCCCATAGGTGGAAGGCTTATATGGAGGCTTCCCCTTGAGGGGAAGCTTCGCCGCAGGCGGTGATGAGGTGGTATCAATTCCGATTCTCCGCAAGGAGAATCTTCCTGAACGTGCCCGCAGGGCACATATCACATCCCGCAGGGATATATCACCCGCGTGCAGCGCGGATATCATTGCGCAGCCGCGGCGCTCAATATCCTTTCCGCACGTCGATCACCGTGCCGTCGATCGCGTTGATCGAGAGCATGGGCTCATACGGATAGGTGCTTTCGGTCGTTTCGATATAGTCCTCGACCTCGGTGCGCGTGTTGACGCCGTAGAAGTTCCACACCGGCACGAGCAGCGCGCTGCCCCACTCGTTCGGCTCCTGAATGCGCTGCAATGTAAGCTCGATGCGGTCGATGTCGTATTGATTCTGCGTCGTCGCACCGTACTTGAGGTCCGGCTCGGTGATGTTCATTGCGGCGGCAAATTTCGTGTTGACCATTTTGAGATAGATCTCCATGATCCTGTCGAACGGCAGAAGATTTGCGTTCTCCACGACCGTGTCGCAGACCTTAACCGGCGCATGCCAGTCCATGCCGGCAATGCCGTCGCGGTCCATCCAGAACGACAAGGTTTCATACTCCCATGTCGGACCCAAGATATCCGTCGAGTCCCACGTTTGCCCCCGGATAAACGACGTATCCACGCCTTTGACCGTGCGCACGCATTTCACCCAATACATCGGATCACCCGGCTGTTCCTTGACCTGATCCGGCGCGTACAGCACCGACCAAACCGTAAAGTCGTCCATTCCGTTCTGTTTGAGGAACGCCTCGACGTCCGCTTTCGCCTGCTGCGGCGTGTAGCTGTCGTTTTGATACGTGTCGGGAACCGGGAAACATTCGATCTCATCCGGGCGGCTCTTGACTTTTCCGTATATCAGATACGCGCCCTTCCTGCTTCCCGGCGGAGAATCCGGGTCCGTGTTCAGCAAAACGAACCAGCGGTCCATCGCCTTCGTATACGCCTGGATGCCCAAGGAGGTGGATTCGTGAGAAACCGGTCCGTTTGCGCCGTTTGTCACATAGTTGTGCGCCACCGTCTGCTGTTCGCCGTAACAGCGGACCGGCTC